>Ga0210378_10000530_pt1 | contig 19423 bp, 15 predicted proteins | sample PLM1_60_b1redo_FD_155465 | JGI IMG/M metagenome (GOLD analysis project Ga0210378, IMG submission 155465) | Groundwater sediment microbial communities from an aquifer in East River, Colorado, USA - PLM1_60_b1 redo | ecosystem: Environmental > Terrestrial > Soil > Riparian zone | place: USA: East...
GATCTCGTCGAGTTTGTTGACCGCGGCGATGTCCTCGATCAGGACGATCAGCAGGCTCTGGTCGTTGGCGGTCTTCAAATAGTCGCCCACGCCGAATCCTTGACGGCTCGTGAACATGCCGCGCTTGCCGAGCGGCGCGAACTTGCCGCCGGCGACAACCGCCTCGGCCTCCGCGCGCGTGTTGACGTGCGGCACGACGATGCCCTGGGCGCCGCGATCGAGCGTGCGGTAGATCGTGGCGTAGTCGTTGTCCATCACGCGAACGACCGAGGTCTTTCCCCAGAGGTCGCAGGCCCGCGTCAGGTTACCGAGGTCGGCGTAGTCGACGCCGCCGTGCTCGCCCTCCAGCCAGATGCCGTCCACGTCGAGCGTGCCGAGCTGATCGATCAGATCAGGGTCGTTGGTGCCGGACAGGATCGTCGCGACCTGCCCGGCGGCGAGCTTCTCTTTCACGCGATTCGGTCGAATGTTCACGTTGCCTCCCTCGCTGGTCGGGCGCGGCTTGCCCCGACCGCCGGGCGGATTCTAGCATCGCGCCCATACGCTAGTCCCGCCCACTCGAGAGGCGTCCGGCGCCGCGATCCATGGGCTTCCACTCTCCCCCCGGCATGGTGTATCGTCACCAAACGGTTCGCGCGGCCCGTTCCCGTTCCGTCGCAATGTCGAAGGAGGACACTCCATGAAACGTTGGCTCCCCGGCCTTCTGATCCTGGCTCTCGCGGCGCTCGTCGCCGCGCCGACCGTCGCCGCCGCACAGGGCAAGGACACGCTCACGGTCGCGCTCCCGTCGCACGCGCCGACCCTCGACCCCCACATGCACTTCGAGCGCGTCGGCATCCTCGTCAACATCAACATGTTCGACTCGCTCCTGCACCGCAGCGCGAAGCTCGAGTTCGAGCCCTCGCTGGCCCTCTCGTGGAAGGCGCTCAACGACACGACGTGGGAGTTCAAGCTCCGTCAGGGCGTCAAGTTCCACGACGGCTCGACCATGACCGCCGAGGACGTGAAGTACTCGTTCGATCGGGTGCTGGAGCCGGGTAAGGAGAAGAAGAAGTCGCCCCAGTACGGCAACGTCCGCGCCATCAAGGAAGTCAAGATCGTCAACGCGGACACGATCCATCTCGTCACCGACAAGCCGTTCCCGCTCCTGCTCGAGCGCGTCGTGTTCTTCCCCATCGTCCCGAAGAAGCACGTCGAGAAGGTCGGCGAGGAGGCGTTCGGCAGCACGGCGGCGGTGGGCACCGGCCCGTGGAAGCTCGTGGAGTGGAAGCGCGACCAACATATCAGGCTCGAGGCTTTCGACCAGCACTGGCGCGGAAAGCCGGCGTTCAAGTACGTGGTCTTCCGGGCGATCCCCGAGGTCGCCACCTCGGTGGCCGAGCTCAAGACTGGCGGCGTCGACATCATCCGCAACGTCAACGCGGACCTCCTGCCCGACATCAAGAACCATCCCCAGACGGGGATCAGCACGACGCCGATCCTGCGCGTGCACTACATCTCCCTCGACATGCGGAGCGCGCCGTTCGACAAGAAGGCCGCCCGCCAGGCCGCGAACTACGCCATCGACAAGCAGGCGATGCTCCAGAAGATGATGGCGGGGTTGGGGCGGCAGGTCGCCACGGTCGTCCAGCCGGCCGCGTTCGGGCACGATCCCTCCGTGCAGCCGTACCCGTACGACCCGAAGAAGGCCAAGGAGCTGCTGGCGCAGGCCGGCTATCCGAACGGCGTCGACATCACCCTGCACAGCTCCTCAGTGGACTGGCGCCCGCACTTCGAGGCCCTGGGGCAGATGCTCACCGAGGTCGGATTCCGCACGACGGTGAAGATGTGGGACCCGGGCCCGGCGTGGAACAAGTTCTTCCAGGCCGAGGGCAAGGCCACCAACGGCCAGTACGGCAACTGGGGGAACTACTCAGTCTTCGACGCCGACGCCGTGCTGCACCCGCTCTATCACACCGAGCCCGGCGGCTGGATCGGCAAGCACTACGCGCGCGTCGAGGGGCTCGACAAGCTCATCGACGAGGCCCGCTCGAGCGTCGACCAGCCGAAGCGCAAGCAGATCTACGCGCGGATCCAGAGCATGATCCGCGAAGAGGCGCCCTCGGTCTTCCTGTACACACAGAACGACACGCTCGGCATCTCGAAGAAGGTCGCCTACGAGGCGCGCCCCGACGAGTGGCTCTGGCTCTACGCTGCCAAGCCGAGGAACTGATGAGCTGAAGGAGGGGGCGTCGTGTCGGCGTTCCTGATCCGGCGCCTCCTCCGTTTCGTCGTCGTCTGCATCGGCGTCTCCATCGTCACGTTCTCGATCCTCCACGCGAGCGGCGACCCCGTGGCCCTGATCATGCCGGAGGCCCCCGAGGCCGACCGCGCCAAGCTCCGGGAAGCCCTCGGACTCTCGGATCCGCTTCCGACGCAGTTCGTTCGCTTCGTCGCCAACGCGGCGCGCGGCGAGTTCGGCAAGTCGTTCTTCTACCGCGAGCCGGCGTTCGGTCTCGTCGTCGAGCGCATGCCGACGACGCTGGCGCTGACGTGCCTGGCCGTCGCGCTGGCGCTCGCGGTCGCGCTGCCCGTCGGCATCTACAGCGCGGTGCGCCGCAACACGGTCACGGACCATGCGGCCACGGTGGTCGTCTTCCTCGGTCAATCGATGCCGGTGTTCTGGATCGGCATCATGCTCATGCTGCTCTTCGCGGTGCAGTGGAGGCTCCTCCCCGTCTCAGGCTGGGACTCGTGGTCGTCGGTGGTGCTGCCGTCGGTCACGCTCGGGGCGTTCACGACACCGCTCTTCATGCGGATCATTCGTTCGAGCATGCTGGAGGTCATCAACCTCGACTACGTGCGGACGGCGCGGGCCAAGGGCCTTTCCGAATGGCTGGTGATCTGCCGCCACGCCCTGCGCAACGCGGCGCTGCCGATCGTCACCGTCATCGGCTTGCAGTTCGGTCTCCTCCTCGGCGGCGCGGTGCTGACGGAAACGGTCTTCGCCGTCCCGGGCGTCGGGCGGCTGCTCGTCAGGGCGATCGTGCAGCTCGACTTCCCGATCGTGCAGGCCGGCGTGTTCCTGCTCGCGATCATCATCGTGTCGGTCAACTTCCTGGTGGACGTCCTCTACGTCTACCTGAACCCCACGATCAGGCTCCGCTGATGGCCGTCAGCCTGCCCAGCGCGGCTGTCGCTTACGAGGCCTCCGCAGCTGGCGCCAGCGGCTCGCGAGCGTGGCGGCGGTTCGCACTCAACCCGGCCGCCCTCGCGGGCACGCTGATCCTGCTCGTCGTGGTGAGCGCCGCCCTGGCCGCGCCGTGGGTGGCGCCGCACGATCCGGCCAAGCAGAGCCTGCTCCGCCGCTTCACCCCTCCGGTGTGGCAGACCGGCGGCAACGCCGCGTATCCACTCGGCACCGACCAAGTCGGGCGCGACGTGCTGAGCCGGATCGTCCACGGTGCGCGTATCTCGCTGCTCGTCGGCGTATCGGCGGTCATCGTGAGCCTCCTGGTCGGCGTCACGGCGGGACTAGTCAGCGGATTCGTCGGCGGCAAGGTGGACACCGCCATCGGCACCGTCGTCGACGTCTTCCTGTCGTTCCCGCAAATCTTGTTAGCACTCGCCTTCGTGGCCGCGCTGGGGCCGAGCCTCGTCACCATCATCGTCGTGCTCGGGCTGACGGGCTGGGAGCGCTACACGCGCGTCGTGCGGGCGGAGGTGATGGCGCTGCGCGAGAAGGAGTTCATCGAGGCGGCGCGAGCGATCGGCGTGGGCCGGCTGCGCATCATCTTCCGGCACGTCCTGCCCAACACGGTGTCGTCGATCGTGGTGATGTCCACCCTGCAGGTGGCGCAGGCGATCCTGGCGGAAGCGGCGCTATCGTTCCTCGGCGTGGGCTCGGGGCGCGCGTACCCCACGTGGGGCCAGATGATCTCCCTTGGGCGCGACTTCGTGACCGTCGCCTGGTGGCTCCCCACGCTTCCGGGGCTCGCGATCCTTCTCACCGTGCTCGCGATCAACCTCGTCGGCGACCGGTTGCGCGACGCCCTGGATCCAAGGGCGACTTGATCAGACGTGGGGGGCACGCGACGCCGGAAAACTGAAAACGTTCGCGGGCTCGTGGTGCGGGTCGTGGTCGCGGCGAAGGCGTCGCACCATGTCGAGCGCGTACGGCGCGCCCTCCAGGAGCTGGGCCAGCATCAAATCGTCGAGCTGCAGACCCGCTCGCCGGGCGGCCTTCACGCACAGGTCGCGCGTCTCGGCATCGACGCGATCGGCCGGCTCGGACAGCACGGGCGGCGGCGTGACGTCGGGCGCCGTCGCACCCTGCGCGAGCTGGGGGCGCCGCGTGTGCCACTCCGTGGCGCGTTCGTAGGCATGGCCGACGCGCAGGATCGTCGTCTCGCCGAACGGCCGGCCGACGATCTGCATGCCGAGCGGGAGGCCGTTCCTGCCGAAGCCGTTGGGAAGCGCCAGCACGGGCTGGCCGGTGACGTTCCAGGCGGTCAGCAAGCTCGGCTTCTGCCAGAACGAGACGCTGCGGTAGTCGCTGAGCCGCGGGGCCTCACCCATGCCGGCCGTGACGAAGGCGTCGAAGCGGGCGTAGAGCGGTTCCATGTCCACCATCATCCGGCGATGCTCGCGCGTGGCCTGCACGTAGTCGTTGGCGGTGAAGAGCACGGCCGGAAACGCGCGCGAGCGGAAGTCGGCGCCGAAGTCCTTGGGCCGGGCGATCAGATGCTTCTGGTGGACGCTGAAGATCTCGCTCTCCGCGAGGATGATCTTGACGTCGAAGTAGCTGCCGAGCGGCTTCACGCGACATTCCTCGAGCTCGGCGCCGAGCCGGCGCAGCACGTCCAGCGCGGCGTCCATGGCCTTGCGGACGTCCTCGGACGCCGGGATGTCCTCCTCCCAGTGGTGCCGCAGGACGCCGATCTTGAGCCCCCGCAGATCTTGACCGAGCGCTCGACGATAGCGGGGGATCGGCCGGCTCAGGCTCCCCGCGTCCTTCGGGTCGTAGCCGGCCAACGCCTCCAGCGCCACGGCGCAGTCGTCGACGGTCCGGGCCAGCGGCCCGCAGTGGTCGAACGTGTAGGAGTTGGTGACGACGCCCGCCCGGCTCACCAGGCCGAACGTCGGCATGAGACCGACGATGCCGCAGAGCGACGCTGGGCCTCGGATCGACCCACCCGTGTCCGAGCCGAGGGCCAGCGGGACCAGGCTGGCCGCTACGGCGGCACCCGATCCCGACGAGGAGCCGCCGGTGAAGTGCGCGAGGTTCCAGGGGTTCCGCGCGGGAGGCCAGGGCAGATCGAACGAGGGACCCGCATGCGCCATCTCGTGCGTCGCGAGCTTGCCGAGCAGTACGGCGCCGGCAGCGTAGAGCCGGCTCGTCGCCGTGGCATCCTCCGCGGGAATCCGGTCGATGAAGACGCGCGAGTGGGCCGACGTGAGGATGCCCTTCGTGTCGTAGATGTCCTTGAGCGCGAAGGGGATCCCGTGCAACGCGCCCCGGTACGTGCCGGCCGCGATCTCGGCCTCGGCCGCTCTCGCCTGCCGGCGGGCCAGGTCGAACGTGCGCGTGATGAACGCACGCGTCTGCCCGTCGTACCGCTCGACGCGCTGGATCAGCGCCTCGACCAGCTCCACGGGCGAAAGCTTCCGCGCCGCGATCTGGTCCGACAGCTCGGCAATCGGGAGGTCGTGGAGCTCGGTCGCCATGGGGTTGTCCCTCTCGGGTGGTGAGTATAGCGTTGACGGCCCTGCCGGCGATGCTACCCTTGGGCCCGGCCAAGGAAGTAGCACGATGGTGTTCATGGAGAAAGGAGCATCGGCCATGAAATGGTGCCGGTTCCAATCGGGACGAAACGTCGCGCATGGGGTCATCGAAGGGACGACGGTGACCGAAGTCACGGGGAGCCCGTTCGAGAGTCATTCCCGAACATCCACCACCGTTCCGCTGAGCCGGGTCAAGCTGCTCGTCCCGGTGATTCCCCCCACCTTCTATGCCGCCGGCGTCAACTACCGGGAGCACGTGACCGAGATGGCCCACCGCCGGGGCGTGAAGCCGGAGTTTCCGCCGAACGCCGACGTCGGCTACCGCGCCAACAATGCGCTGGCCGCGACCGACGAGCCGATCGTCATCCCCAAGGACGCGACGGATCAGATCCAGTACGAAGGCGAGCTGGTCGCGGTGATCGGCAAGCGATGCAAGCGCGTCTCGGAGGCCGAGGCGCTCGACTACGTCTTCGGCTACACGATCGGCAATGACGTCAGCGAGCGGACCTGGCAGCGCGGCGACCGCACGTTCTGGCGGGGCAAGAATACCGACACCTTCAAGCCGATGGGCCCGTGGATCGTCACCGGGCTGAACCCCGACGACCTGCGCGTCACGATCCGGCTCAACGGCAAGGAGATGTTCACCTACGCCGTCAAGGACGCGATCTTCGGCGTGCGCCAGTTCATCAGCCGCATGAGCCAGTACCTGACGCTCTACCCGGGCGACGTGCTGTGGATGGGCACCGACGGCGCGACGGAGAACATGAAGGACGGAGACGTGGTCGAGGTGGAGGTGCCGGAGATCGGCGTGCTGCGCAACCCGGTCGTGAGAGAACGCTAGGCGCCAGGGAGGCGACCGCGGAGCAATCGTTCCCGATCGTCAGACACCCGGCACCGGGGACGCGCACGCCGGTGCTTGTGAGCGTGCCCCACTACGGCACGCAGCCGTTGCCTCACATCACCCGCGACGATTACCGGGAGCCCTGGTTCGAGACCTTCGCCTACGGCTTCGCCGACACCTTCGTGGGCGATCTCTACGGCGACCTGCATGAGCACGGGGCCACCGTGCTCGCGACGCCGTTCTCACGCATGTTCGTCGACGTCAATCGCCGTCGCGACGACTTCGAGCACCAGGACGGCGAGGTACGGTCGCGACGCGGGGTGGTGCGCACCCATACCATGCGCGAGGCGCCCATTTTCGCGCGCCCACTCGGGCTCGCGGACCTCGAAGCGCGATTGCGGACGCTCTACGATCCGTACTACTCGGCTCTGGAGCGCCTGCTCACCGAGCTCTGCCAGGCCTACGGGTACGCGATGCTCCTCGACGGCCACACCGGGAGCCCGCGCCGGATGAAAGATCATCAGGTGATCATCGGCACGCGCCACGATACGACGTGTGCCCCCGAGCTCGCGGCGATCGTGGCCGCGATCTTCACCCGCCACGGCTTCGAGGTGCACGAGAACGTCAGCGGCTATGCCGGGGGCAACATCGTGACCACGTACGGCCAACCCCAGAGCCGACGCGTCCACGCGATCCAGCTCGAGATCAACGCGTCGCTGCTGATGACGACCAGCCGCGAGCAGTTCATCGCTCAGGTGTCGCGAGGGGAAGTCCCCGAGAGCGCGAAAGATAACATCGCCCGTGTTCGCCAGTGCTTGCGCGAGGTATTGGCGGCCCTGCCGTCGGTCCTCGCGACCGTGCACGCGTCATAGCGCTATCGCACGCTACTCGAGCCCGGCGGCTCCGCGTCACCCGACTTTCAGCCCCGGGGCGGTCACCAGGATCTCGGCTGGAAACTGGAGTCCCTGCGGGAGGGACGGGATCGAGACGAGCTTGGCGGTAAAGGAAAGGGTGAGGAGAATCGACTTCAGGTCCGCGAAGAAGTACCGGATCGACCCGGGGACCGAGGTTCCCTTGTTCTTCCAGCCCGACCAACTCGGGGCAAGGACGGACGCCACCTGGATGTTCAGATGGGGAAGCGACCCGGGAGAGACGACGCAGATCGGGTCGATGTGGCTGACCTTGCTGGTCTCGACATCGGTCAGGAGCAATTTGAAGTCGCTGCACCGCCACATCTTGGGGGGAAAGAACGTGGGCGGCGCGGCCTGACCGCCCAGAAGCTGGGTGACACTGATCGCTTGCAGCGTCACCTTCAACCGAGCGGGCTGCGGGAGAGCGGCGTCCAGGGTCGGAAACTCGATGCTCGCGATCGAGCAGGATTTCAGGTCATACCGCGCCTTCTCTTTGTGATCGATCCCGAAGAGCGCCAGTTGGCACGAGGTCGGAATGGCCTTCCCCTTGATCCAGGAGCCCAGCCAATTGAGGAAATCCGGCGGGAGGCCGGAATGGCAGCTCAGAGAAATTCGAGTCCCGATGATGACCGGCACCTCCGGCAACGCGAAGGCGATTTTCCCGAACACGAACACAATCTGCGATGTGGTCGAGCGAAATCCCGCGACCCGATGACTCATGTTTCACTTCCTCTTGAGCCGCACCTCTTCGAGCGGCGCCGACCAGGGATACGGGTTGATCAGCATCAGCGCCGGCTCCTCGACCCGCGGCCCCACGCCGCTCGGCCAGATATATTCCCAGATCGGCCCGAACCTCACCCGCTCGTGGACGAGCTGCTGGATCTGATGCAGCAGCGCCTCGCGCTTGCGGCGATCGGTCACGAGGGCCTGCTCCTTGTACAAGGCGTCGATGTCGGGATAGCCGCCATAGGCGTAGGCGCCGGTGCTCGGGACGTGTTCGGACATCCGCGAGGCGGCGTTGCCGTAGATCGCGTTGGCGCAGACACAGACCCCCCGGAGCTTCTTCGCCAGCAGCGCCGAGATGAAGGCCGCGCGCTCCATCGGCCGCATCTTCAGCCTGATTCCCACGGCGCCGAGATAGCCCATGATCGTCTCGCCCATCGAGAAGTAGGGCGGAGCCTGATGCAGCTCCCCGGCATCAAACCCGTTGGGGTAGCCGGCCTCGGCCAGCAACTGCTTCGCTTTCCCCGGGTCGTAGGGATGGGGCTCGATGGGCAGCGCGAACTCGAAGGTGCGCGGCACGATGCTCCCGGCGGGCTTGGACGCCCCCACCGTCTCCGCCTCGCTCAGCGCGCGGCGATCGATCGCATGGCTTGCGGCGAGCCGCACCCGGCGGTCGGCCCAGGGAGACTTCGGGTCCCACTGATCGAGGAAATCCAGGAAGAACACCGCGATCCCCCCGGAGAAGGCCAGTTTCAGCGTGGGATCCCGCTTTACCTCCTGGGCCTGCGGGACGTCCAGCAGGTAGGCGATATCGACTTCTCCCCGCTTCAGCATGGCCGCGCGCGTGGTCGCCTCCGGGACGCTCTTGAAGACGAGCCGCTTCACCGAGGGCACCTTGCGCCAGTAGTCCTCGAACGCTTCCATGACCAGCTCGATGCCCGGCGCGTGACTCACGAACTTGTAGGGGCCGAGCCCGATGGGCTGCTTCTTGAAGCCATCATCGCCCACCCGCTCGACATACTGCTTCGGCACCACCCAGCTCGCCCCGCTCACGAGCGTTCCGTAGAAAGTCATGAAGTCGGGCCAGGCCTCGTGCAGGTGGAAGCGCACGCGATAGGGATCGACGACCGTCACTTCCCGCACCTTGTCGTGCAGGACCTTGGATCCCTTCGCGCGATGGAAGCTGAACTTCACGTCCTCGGCGGTGAAGGCGTCGCCGTTGTGGAACCTGAGCCCCTCGCGCAGCTTGAATTCGTAGACCCGCTGATCCGCGCTCACCGTCCAGGACTCCGCCAGGCTGGGCGTCATGAGATTGCCGGGCATCGGTTTGACGAGCGCGTCGTGGATGGCATAGAGCACCCAGAAGGAGGTGAGACCCTGGAACTCTCCTGGATCGAACCACACGGGCGACAGCGTCACGTACAACGCCCAGCGCATCTCCCCTTCCGGCTTCGGCTGGGACGTCGGCCTGGGCTGGGCCGCTACGTCTGGGAAGGGACTGACCGCGAGGAAAGCGCACAGCAAGCCAGCGGCGACCATCACGGACCACGGTGGGAATCTCCGTGCAGGGTTCATTTCGCCTCCACGCCCAGGGCAACCTTCCGTGGGGATACTAGATCAAATCGAGGTTCCGGAGGGGGCTTTCGTCTTGCCGTACACTCTTCCGGTGGGTCGGCTCTTCCTCATCCGTCACGGCGAGACCGAGGGCAACGCTCTCCGGATCGTCCAGCACCCCGATATCCCGCTCTCTCCCCGCGGCGTGACGCAGGCGGAGCGGCTGGCGCGCCGGCTGGCGCGCGAGGGCGTCGTGCGGATCGTGTCGAGCGACTTCGCCCGCGCCGTGAGCACGGCCGAGCACCTGCAGCGGGCGACCGGTGCTCCCTTCTCCTTCGAGCCCTTGCTGCAGGAGCGCAACTTCGGCGATCTCCGCGGTACTCCCTACGCGGAGCTCGGGTTCGACATGTTCGCGCCGGACTACGCGCCCCCGAACGGCGAGACGTGGCCCCTGTTTCACGCGCGCGTCGATCAGGCGTGGGTCCGGGTGCAGGAGCTGGCGGCGGCGACCGCGGGCAGTCTCGCGGTGGTGACGCACGGCCTCGTGTGCCGTTCGCTCGCCGCCCGGCATCTGATCCTCGCCGACGGCGAGGCGGTGCCCGAGCGCTGGGAGAACACTTCGCTGACGATCGTCGACTGGCCGGCCCCGTGGCGCGTGCGCCTGCTCAACTGCGTCGCCCACCTCGAAGGCCTCGACGCCGCGCCGCGCGCCGATTCCGGCGCCGTCTGACGACGGGTGCCGGCCGCCGGCATCGCTCAGCGTCGCCGCGTGACGTTCCTATGCCACCTGGACCTGTGCGGTGGTGGGCGCGTCTCCGGCGACGGTGGTGCGCCGCATGTCGCGCGGCTGGCTCTCGTCGTAGCGGCGGACGCGGTGCATCATCTGTCGGTTGTCCCACATGACGAGATCCCACGGGCGCCACGTGTGCACGTAGACGAACCTCGGCTGGGTCGCATGCTCGTTTAGGTCCCGTAGCAGGATGCGCGCCTCCGGCATTGGCATGCCGACGATGCCGCCGGCGTGGGACGAAAGGTACAGCGACTTGCGGCCGCTCACGGGATGCGTGCGGACGAGCCGCTGGCGCACCGGCCGGAACATCGCGCGCTCCTCCTCCGAGTAGTCGAGCATGCCGAGCGAGCCGCGCGAGTACATCAGCGAGTGCTCGCACACGAAGTCCTCGATCTGCGCCTTCGTGCCCGCGCCGAGCGCATCGTAGGCCGCGCGCATATCGGCGAACTCGGTGTTGCCGCCCGCCGGATTCACCACGCGCGCCGAGAGCAACGAGTATTTGGCGGGGATCGTCCGGAACGAGCTGTCCGAGTGCCAGAGCATGTTCCCGAGGTTGAACAGACGCACGCGGGAGTCGCGCTGGAGCGGCTGCCCGTCCCGGCCGAGATTGGAGACGTCGTTCATGCCCACCTGGAGGCGCTTGTCCTCCGGCTTGCTGATGTTGCCGCCCCGGGCATCCTCCAGGGCGCCGAAGTTGCGGCTGAACGCCATCTGCTGCTCGTCGGTAATCTTCTGATCGCGGAACACGAGCACCGCGTAGCGATCCATCCCCGCCTCGATGGCCGCCACTTCCTCGCGCGAGAGCGGTCTGGCGAGGTCGGTCCCGGACACCGCGCCCACGAACACGGGATGGATCTGCCGGATGGATAGGTTCATTGGAGCAAGCTTATCGTAACCCACGGACGCTCCAGATCGGTACCGGTCGGGCCAGCCCCTTCAGAGTGAGCGGGCCCACGTCCTCGGCTTCGATCATGCCCTCCACTGCCGCCGCGACCCGAGCCGAGATCAGGATCTGTCCACCTGCAGCCTCGCCGCAGAGCCGCGCTGCCAGGTTCGTGACTGTCCCGATCGCGCCGTAATCCAGGCGGCCCTCGAAGCCGATGGCGCCGATGGTGGCGTAGCCCTGAGCGATGCCCACTCCAAGCGCCAGATCCCAGCCGCGCTTGCGCCAGCGGGCGGCGAGGCCAGCCAGGAGGTCTCGCATCGCGACGGCCATGCGGATCGCGCGCTCGGCCGGGTTCGGGATCTCCACCGGATCGTTGAAGAAGATCATCATGCCGTCGCCGGTGAAGCGCTCGAGCGTGCCCTCGTGCGCCAGGATGAGGCGGCCCATTTCCGCGTGGTACTCGCGGAGCACGCCCATGACCTCCTCGGGCTCGGCCGTCTCGGCGAAGGCGGTGAAGCCGCGGAGGTCGACGAACACGACGGTCACCTCGCGCCGGTGGGTCTTCAGAGGATCGTCGGCGCCGCCAGCCACGATGAGCTCCGCGAGCTGCGGGGAGAAGAAGCGCTTGAGCCGGCCGAGCCGCTCGAGCTGGGCGACCTGCTCGGCGACGCGCTGCTCCAGCGTCTGGTTCCACTCCGCGAGCTCGCGCCGATGACGCGCCTCCTGATCGTGCAGGCGCTTCTTCTCCAGACACGCTCCGATCCTGGCCTGCAGCAGCACCGGGTCGAACGGCTTCCCGAGATAGTCCTCGGCGCCCAGCTGGATGCACCGCACCACGCTGTCCAGCTCGTCCAGCGCCGAGATCATGAGCACCGGAATGTCGCGAAGCGTAGGATCGGCCTTGAGCCGCTGGAGCACGGCGTAGCCGTCGAGGTCCGGCATCATGACGTCGAGCAGCACGAGGTCGACCGGCGCCCCCGCCAGCGCGGTGAGCGCGGCGCTCCCACCGGCCGCGGTCAGCACCTCGTAGCCCTGGCGTCTGAGGCGGCGGGCGAGCATGTCGCGGTTGTCCTCGTTGTCGTCCACGACCAGGATCACGTCGCGGCGCGCTGCCTGCTGACCGGCGCCGGATTCTGCGGGCGCCGCCTGCCGCGCGACCTCTCGAGCCGGCGCACCACCGGGGCGCAGCAGCGCGTCGAGGCGTTCGGTGGCCGCGCGGATGCGGTCCAGGTCTGGGAGCAGCGAGCTTGCGCCTGCCTCCGATGCCCGTCGATGCAGTGCCTTGCCCTCCGAGTGGATGCGCTCGAGAGGCGGGCCCAGCGTGCCGCGCGCGGCCGCCAGATCGGGCGGTCCCGTCTGGCCCCGTGCCAGCACCTGGTTCAGCAGTGTCAGGAGCTGGCGAGCGTCGGTACGGAGTGCGGTGAGTCCCGCGGCCAGGTCGGGTTTGCCGCCGTCCGCGAGCTCCTCGAGGAGCAGCTCGGTGTATCCGATGATGTGGTTCAGCGGCGTGCGCAGATCGTGGCGAAGCTGTGCGGCGGGGTCGATGCTCACGCGCCGGCGGCCCGCCCGAGCAGGGCCTCGATCTTCTCGATCAGCCGAGCGAAATCGACGGGCTTGGTGTCGAAGTCGTCGCAGCCCGCCGCGATGGCCTTCTCTCGGTCGCCGGACATGGCGTGCGCGGTGAGCGCGATCACGGGGATGCCCCGCGTCTCCGACGCGGCCTTGATCTGGCGGGTCGCTTCCCACCCGTCGAGCCCGGGCAAACTCATGTCCATCAGGATCAGCGCCGGCGCCTCCGACCGTGCCATGGCCACGCCTTGCTCGCCGTCGACCGCGATCGCCACGTCGTACCCGCGCCTGGCGAGACGGCGAGAGAGCATGTCCCGGTTCATCTCGTTGTCCTCGACGAGCAGGATCCTGGCCATCAGGCCTTGAGTCTCCGACGGGCGACGCTGGTCGCCACCAGCTCGCGCACCTCGGCCAGGAGCTGATCGCGGCCGTGCTCGCCTTTCTGGAGGATCTTCTGGACGTAGCCGTTGAGCCGTTCGTGGTCGTCGCGGGACAGGTCTCGGGCCGTGATGACGACGACCGGAATCGCCCGCCAGGCCTCGTGGCGGCGGAGCTCGGCGACGAACTCGAAGCCGTCCATCTCAGGCATCATCAGGTCGAGCAGGACGACGCTCGGCGAGACGTCGCGCAGGCGCTCGAGCGCAACCCGCCCGTTCTCCGCCTCGACGACCGCGTAGCCCTCCGGCTCGAGCATGCGCCGGAGGAGCTGCCGGAGCCCGGCGTCGTCGTCCACGACGAGCACCGGGCGGTCGCGCCGGTGTTGCTTCAGCACCGTCACCAGGCGGTCGCGGTCGATCGGCTTGGTGAGATAGTCGGAGGCGCCGAGAGCGTAGCCCAGGTTCCTGTCGTCGACGATCGTCAGCATGATGACGGGAACGTCGGCGACATCCGGATCGGCCTTGAGCGCCGACAGGACCGCCCAGCCGTCCATGCCGGGCATCATGACGTCGAGCGTGATCGCGTCCGGGCGAAGCTCGCGGGCCCGTCGCAGGCCCTCCTCGCCGCCAGCCGCGGTCACGACCCGGAACCCCTCCTTGGCGAGGAAGCGCTGCATCAGGTCTCGCACCGCCGCCTCGTCGTCGACCACCAGCACGGTGCCGACGCCCGACGCTATGCGGTCGGTGGGCGCGGCGGGCGCCGCCGGCTCCTCGACGATCTCGGCCACGACGGCCGGCAGCCGGATGGTGAACGTGCTGCCCCGGCCCGTCTCGCTCTCGACGGTGACGTCACCACCCATCATCCGGCAGAGCCTCCGGCTCAGCGCCAGGCCGAGACCGGTTCCCCCGTACTTGCGCGTGGTGGCCGCGTCAGCCTGGGAGAAGACCTCGAACAGCCGCGTGAGCTGCTCGGGCGTCATGCCGATACCCGTGTCGTTGACACTGAACTCGATCCAGTCCTGGCCGTCCATCACCTCGCGGGCCACCGCCAGCGAGATCGTTCCCCGATCGGTGAACTTGCAGGCATTGCTCAGGAGATTGAAGAGGGCCTGGCGCACCTTCGTCAGGTCTGCCCACATCGTCCCGATCTCGTCCGGGCAGCGCATCTCCAGGCGGTTCGAGTTCTTCGCAGCTAGCGGCTGTATGACCGCGGCGATATCCCGCACGAGGGTGGCGACGTCGAAGCTCTCGAGGTACAGCTCCATCTTGCCGGCCTCGATCTTGGAGAGGTCGAGGACGGCGTTGATCAGCTCGAGAAGGTGCTTGCCGGCCGCGTTGATCTTCTTGAGGTCGTCCGTGAACTGCGCGGCCCCGAGGTCGGCGGCGTCCTCCTGGAGCATCTCGCTGTAGCCGATGATGGCGTTGAGCGGCGTGCGCAGCTCGTGCGACATGTTCGCCAGGAACTCGGACTTGTGGCGGTCGGCGGCCACTAGCTGGCGGCTCTTGTCCCCGATCTCCCGGAACAGGCGCGCGTTCTGGATGGCCAGAGCCGACTGGCTGGCGAAGGTCTTGAGCAGCTCGATGACCTGCGGCGAAAACTCCCCGGGCGCTTTATTGGCGACGGTGAGCCCGCCGATCACGTGGTCCTCGCGCAGCAGCGGAACCGCTAGGAGCGCTCGAAACCCCGCCCGCACCAGGACGTCACGGAGGGAGCCGCTGTAGGCGCCTTCTGTGGAGATGTCCGAGATCTGGACGGGCTCCCGCGTCACCGCCATGCGGCCCTGGGCGCCTTCACCCCGTCGAACCGGCGCCTGTCGGGCGACGGCGACCACTTCCTCATCGAGGTTGTGCGTGGCGCGCAGGTGGAACTCCTCAGTCCGCTCGTCATATTCGAAGACGGAGCACGCGTCGGTACCGGCGAGCTGGTTCGCGCGCGAGACGATCGTGTTGAGCACGGTCTCGAGGTCGAGCGTCGAGCTGAGCGCCTGGCTGACCTCGCCCAGCGCCTGGAGTTCCTGGACCGAGCGGGTGAGGTCAGCGGTGCGGGCTTGCAGCTCGTTGAGCAGTCGCGCATTCTCGATAGCGATGGCCGCCTGGTCGGCGAAGATCTCCATCAGGGCGATGTGACTCCCGGTGAACGGCAGCACCTTGTCCCGGTAGATGACGATCACCCCGAGCAGCTCGTCCGCCCTGAGCATCGGGATTGCGAGCACCGTCCGGATGGATTCGACCTGATTCACCCCGTAGGTGTACTCGGGGTCGGTCTGAGCATCGTGGATATGGATGCTGCGCCGCTCGAGAGCGGCGCGCGCCGCGCCGTTGACGCGTCCGGGAGCAAAGGGATTCCGCTCGATGAAGGCTCTGTTCTCAGCGGGGACATTGTGGGCGGCCACGATTTTGAGAACCTGACCGTCGAAGCGATAGATGAGCGCTCGTTCGGCTTCGCACAGCCTGACCGCGTTCTCGGCCAGGGTCTCGAAGACCGGCTGGAGATCGAACGTGGACCGACCGATCACCTTGAGCAGCTCGCTAGTCGCCGTCTGCTGCTCGAGCGCCACCCTCAGCTCGCTGTTGCGCTCTTCGAGCTCCTTGAAGAGACGGACATTCTCGATTGCGATCACGGCCTGGTCGGCGAAGGTCTTGAGGAGCTCGACCTGCTGGTCGCGGAACAGCCCAGGGGTGGAACGGCCGACGAAGATGACTCCGATGCCTTGCCCCTCACGCAGCATCGGCACGCCGAGGCCTCCACGCCAGCCGCCCGTCTGCGCAGCCTCCTTCATCGCATACAATGGATCGGTCATGACGTCTTCGGCATGAACGACCGCGCGATTTCGGAACACACGCGCCGACAGAGCTTCGAGATCCAGCCGCATCGGGAACACGCTTCGCACGGCGTCGACACCTTCCCGAGTCATGCCATGGAGCGCGGCCACCTGTAGCAGTGTGCCGTCGAACCGAGAGACGACGCTGACCTCGGCGCCGCAGAGTTTCACCGCGCGCTCGGCAATGATGTCGAACACGGGTTGGACGTCGGTCGGTGACCGACTGATCACCCGTAAGATCTCGGCCGTCGCCGTCTGCTGTTCCAGGGCCTCGGTGAGGTTTGCGTTCTTGGCCTGCAGCTGGCTGAGCAGGCGCGCGTTCTCGATGGCGATGGCCGCCTGGTCAGCGAAGGTCTCCATCAGGGCGATCTGACTGTCGGTGAACGGACGGACCTCGTATCTGTGGATGGCGATGACCCCGAGCAACTCGGCCGCTCTCAACATGGGGATCGCCATCCCAGTCCGGTAAGGGTCCACCTGTTCCGCAGTGTAGGTGTACTCGGCGTCAGCCCGGACATCCCGAAGATGGACGGTGCGCCGCTCGAGGGCCGCCCGCCCTGTGACGCTATGTCGTCCGAGAGGGATCGGATTCTGCTCGATGAAGGCTATCAGGCGGGCCGAGGCGTTGTTGTGGGCTACCATCCGGAGAAGCTGACCATCGAAGCGGAACAGGATTGCCCGCTCGGCCTCGCACAGCCTGACCGCGTTCTCGGCCAGCGTCTCGAAGACCGGCTGGAGGTCGAAGGAGGACCGACCGATCACCTTCAAAAGCTCGCTGGTCGCCGTCTGCTGCTCGAGCGCGACCCGCAGCTCGCTGTTCCGCGCCTCCAGCTCGGTGAACAGCCGCACGTTCTCGATCGCGATGACGGCCTGATCGGCGAACGTCTTGAGCAACGCGATTTGCGTGTCCGTGAACGGTCGCACCTCGAGCCGAGCAACGGCAATCGCGCCGGCCACCCGGCCGTCGAGCAACATTGGCACGGCGAGCGTACTGCGGTTGTGGATGGCTTGGCTGATCGATTGGCTATACTCTGCATCTGCCTGTACGTCCGGTATATGGACAACCTCTCCCTCGAGGACGACGCGGCCGTGCACGCTCGCCCGTATCGGGCGCATCGGGAACATTTGCTGGATCAGCTCCACGCCCTCAGCGGTGACATGGGTGTACGCCGCCGCATGGATGAGCTCGCCGTCGTAGCGTGACACCACGCTCATGGTGCCTTCGCACAGGCGCATCGCGCTTCGGGCGATGGCATCGAACACCGGTTGCGCGTCGGTCGGCGACTGGCTGATCACGCGCAGGATCTCGCTCGTCGCCGTCTGCTGCTCCAGCGCCTCGGTCAGGTCGCGATTGCGCGCCTGCAGCTCCTTGAGCAGGCGGACGTTCTCGATCGCGATGACGGCCTGGTCGGCAAAAGTCTTCACGAGCTCGATCTGCGCCGCGGTGAAGGGCTTCACCTCGCGGCGACCGCATCCGATCGATCCGATCGGCACGCCGTCCTGGAGGATGGGGATCCCAAGGTACGTCCGATAGGGCGCGGCACGCTGCAGCACCTCGAGCGTCCTCGAGTCATAGTCAGGGTCTGCCTCGACGTCCTCGACATGCACCGGCCGGCCGTCGACGAAGGCCCGACCGATGATGAAGTGGCGACCCGGTGGTCGCGGAAAGAGACTGCGATACGCCGCGATCTCCTCCGGCGACATGTTGTTGATCGCCACGAGATGAAGCAGCCCACCATCGAACCGCGTCACTGCGCTGAAGGCCGCGTCGCACAGTCGGGCCGCGCTTGCGACAATGGCCTCGAACACCGGTTGGACGTCGCCCGGCGAGCTCGAGATCACTCGTAGGACCTCGCTCGTCGCCGTCTTTTGCTCTAGCGCCTCGGCCAGCATTGCCTCGAGGCGTGCGCTCTTGGCTCTCTCCTCCTGGAGAGATTTCCGCAAGGCCTCGACCTGCGCAACGAGGTCATCTTCGGTGGTCGATGCCATCGTTTACCCTCGCCGTAGCAGAATCTCAGGCACCCGGGGACACGGCATCCCGTTCAGACAGTGCCGGGAGAGTAGCCCCCGCGTTAAGAGGGGTCAAGGAACTACTCTCAACGTGCGGGCAGGCACGGCAGGAGCTTCAGGCTGGAGCCGCGGCGAAGCCGGCTCAGATCTCGGCCTTCAGGTACCGGCCCACACTCGCCAGGTATCGCTCCAGATCGCCCAGGTCCTCGCGGATGACTCGGTGCACCTCACCGTCGTTCACTCGCGCATAGAGGTGGACCAGCAGGTTCCGGAACCGCGACATCCGCATCAGTCGCGTGCTTAGTTCGTGGTCGACGACGCCGATCTCGGCCATGATCGCCATGCAGTCGGCGTAGTCCTCCGGGCTTCGCGCGCCGCGCCGGGCGGCCAGGTGATTGCAGATGTCCAGCGCCGCCTCGGCGGCGACGATCAGGAGATACTTCGCGCTGTTGGTCGCGCGCGGATCGGCCACGAATAGCGCGCGCGGCGGCTGGCCCAGCTCACGCAATTGCCGGACGGCGTCCCGGAGGTGCCCGGCCAGTTCGCGGAGCCGATCGAGGTTCACGTCACTCACTCAGCGCCTCGCGCAGGTATTGCCGGGCGAACGGCTGGAAGTCGAGGTAATCGTCCCAGGTCCGCGCGCGCAGGTCGTCGAGGAACCGTTCGTCACGCACCAGCAAGGGGCGCCCCTGGAGGGCGTGGTAGCGGAACGCCAGCGCCGCGTCGTTGAGCACGCGCACGTCGATCGGGCGCCTCAGCTGGAGTTGAAGGTGCACTGACAGATCGAGGCCGTATCGGAACCGCTCGTCCTGCGAAAGCCGAGCCGGGTCCAGCCAGACCGCCACGTCGATATCACGATACGCCCCGCCCTGCGGGAACGACCCGTGCAACAGGGCCAGGACGATTTCGGGGCGTGCCTCGAGCTCGCGCTTCAGGCCCTCGACGATCCGCTCACGATCCACTTTCGATCGAGCCATCGGTCGATTCTAGCACCGGGGCCGATGGAAGCCTGCGAGGTGTCACGGCCGGCGGCGCTCACCGGAGGCTCGCCATCAGCTCCATCGCCTCGGACTGCTCGGTGGTGATCGTCAGGCCGGTGATGCCCGAGTCGGCCCAGACGCGGTAGCGCACGCGGATGCGCGCGACCGGCCCCACCAGCGACATCTCGTCGCAGAAT
>Ga0210378_10000531_pt1 | contig 19413 bp, 15 predicted proteins | sample PLM1_60_b1redo_FD_155465 | JGI IMG/M metagenome (GOLD analysis project Ga0210378, IMG submission 155465) | Groundwater sediment microbial communities from an aquifer in East River, Colorado, USA - PLM1_60_b1 redo | ecosystem: Environmental > Terrestrial > Soil > Riparian zone | place: USA: East...
TCGGCGGTGGCGTCGGTGAGGACGTCGGCCGTGTGGCTGAACGGGATCTTGTGCTTGTTGGCCGCGGCGCGGTCGATGTTGTCGAAACCCACCGCGTCCTGGGCCACGACCTTGAGCTTCGCCGCCTTGCCCGCCGCGAACACTTCCTCGTCGATCGTGTCGCGCAGGGTCGTGATCAGCGCGTCGACGCCGCCCTTCACCTTCTCCAGGATCAGGCTCTTCGGCGGGGGCTCGACGTGGTCGTAGACCTCCACCTCCCAGCCCTTCTGCCGCAGCCGGTCGAGCGCCTCCTGGCCGATGTCGCAGGTCGCGAAGACGCGGTATCGCTCAGCCAACGAATTGCCCTTCAACGCAGAGGCCGCAGAGGTCCGCAGAGGGGAGAAAACAAAGCTCGGCGACGACACGCCTTTCTTGATTCATTTTGTTCTCGGCGAGCCTCTGCGCTCTCTGCGTTTCAAAGTAACGCGCTCATTGAGTGATGACCGTCTTGATCCGGCGGAGGGCTTCCTGGATGTTGTCGAGGCTGTTGGCGTAGGAGAAGCGCAGGTGGCCCTCGCCGAACTCGCCGAAGGCGGTGCCCGCCAGGCACGCCACGCCTGCATCGTCGAGCAACATGTCGGCGAGCGTCCGGCTCGAGTGTCCGGTGCGGGTGATGTTGGGGAACACGTAGAAGGCGCCCTTGGGGCGCGCGCACTGGAAGCCGGGGATCGCGCGCAGGCCGTCGACGATCACGTCGCGCCGCCGGTGGAACTCCCCGACCATGCGGTCGACGGAGGACTGATCCTCCGTGAGCGCGGCCACGGCGGCCACCTGGCTGAACGTCGCCGTGCAGGAGGTGGCATTGACCTGCAGCTTGGCCACGACCTGCGCCATCGGCGCGGGCATGACCCCATAGCCGAGCCGCCAGCCGGTCATCGCGTACGTCTTCGAGAAGCCGTCGAGGATGATGGCCAGCGGTTCCATCCCGGGCAGCGACGCGATCGAGACGAAAGTACCGTCGTAAAGGATCCGCGAGTAGATCTCGTCCGCGAGCACCGGCACGCCGTGCTTGGCCGCCACGTCCGCGATTGCCCGCAGCCCGGTCTCGGGGATCGTGCCTCCGGTCGGGTTGTGCGGGTAGTTGAGGATGATCAGCCGCGTTTTCGGGCTCACGCGGTTCACGAGCTGATCCACGTCGAGAGTGAACCCCCGGTCCTCGAGCAGCCGCACCGGCACCGGGTTGCCGCCGATATAGCGGATCATCGACTCGTAGATCGGGAAGCCGGGGTTGGGGTAGAGGACCTCGTCCCCCTCGTCCACCAGGGCCAGGATCACGAAGAACATGATCGGCTTGGCCCCCGGGGTGATCACGACCATCTCGGGGGTCGCGCGCACGCCGCGGCGCCGGGCGGTGTCCTCGGCCACGGCCGCGCGCAGCTCGGGGATCCCCGCGGCGGGGCCGTAGTGAGTCGCCCCGCCCTTCAGGGCGCGGACGGCGGCCTCGATGATGTGGGCGGGCGTGTCGAAGTCGGGCTCGCCGATCTCGAGGTGGATGACGTGCTTGCCCCTGGCCTCGAGCGCGCGCGCGCGCCCGAGGACCTCGAAGGCGGTCTCGGTGCCCAGCCGCGCCATCCGCTGCGACAGCCTCATCCTCGGTCCTCCGGAGCGACTAATGTACCCCAGGCGGCGTGGCGGCGAGGAGGGCGGCCGCTTCAGCTCGCGGCGCCGACGGCGGCTACGTCCGGCTGGCCACGCCCTTGGGCGACCCCGCCGACCTCCGCGCGATCCAGAGCACGAGCGCGGCCACCGGCCACAGCACGAGGGGAACGATGATGATCGCCGCCGCGTGGCCCAGGGCGTGGGGCCAGTAATTGGGGAGGTTGGTGTACTCGGGCGCGGTGAAGATGTTGTCGCGCCCGGTCAGACCGGCCAGCGCGATGCCGACGATGGCGATGCCGTTCGCGACCACGGCCTGGAGCGCGAGGAGCGGGAGCAGGTGGCGGTAGCTCCCGAACCCGCGGGTGGCCACCGCGATCCCGCAGTACAGGACGCCGGCGAGCGTGACCGCCGTCATGCTGAAGAGCCGCACCGTGTCGACAGGAGCGCACGCCAGCGACAGCGCGAGCCGGACCAGGCCGACGGCCAGGATGGCCACGAGCACCCATTTCTGGAACCGCACGTACTCCGAGAGCTTCTTGCCCAGGATCGTCATCACTCCTCCTTTACCAGCTCAGGCCCAGAGCCTTGGTCAGGAAACGGACGAGGGGCGCCGCCCGGCGGCAGGCCTCCACGTAACGGTCGAGGAAGCCGGGCGCGCAGACCTCGCGGCGCGAGAGCTGCGTCATCGTGTAGAGGTCCTTCCGTTTGAGGTCTTCCACGATCCAAATGAGCCATCCGGCGCCAGGTGTAGATAGAAGCCCGGCGCGTGCACGTCGCCGCCCCCGTCGCGGTGGCGGAAGTGCGCCGCCGCCTGCGTCTTGTACGGGCTCTTTCGCGTGAGAACCGCGTATCCCGGTAGATGCGAAACATCGATCTTCCGACGGGGCGCGGGTCGGCCAGGAAGCTGCGGCTCACTTCGGTGAGCCGCAGGCCGAAGTCCTCGATGAAGCGCAGGAGCGGCTCCTTGACCTCGCGCTCGTAGCGCGGCCGGTTCGCCTCGAATCACCGGCGCTTGTTGTGGGAGGCGAGGTCACGCAGGAACTCGAAAACGCCCGGACCGAAATGGCGTCTGATCGCCATCACCGTCCTCCCTCAGCAGGTCCGGCTTACGCCCCCTGACCGGCCGCGACTTCCGAGGCCGCCGGCCGTACCTCGAACAGCAGTGGGAACTCGCGCAGGGCCTCGGCGTCTCCGCTCGTCTCCACCAGACCCCTCCGGACCGCGTCGTCCGGCGCGAGGGCGCCACTCACGATCGCAAGCAGCGTCTCCACGGTCGTGGTGAGGGTGGCGTCGCAGGCGCCGTCGCCCCTGTCCACCGATGTGCCGGAGGGGCCGCCCATCACGCGCAGGACCGCCGCCTTGCGCCCCTGCCGGACGCGCAGGCGGAACGAGCGCGCCGGGACGGGACCGTGCCGGGCGAGGGCCTCCAGGGCCAGCGGCGTCCACTCGGGCTCGAACTGCTCGCCGCGGCGCGCCGGGAACAGGAACCGTCCACCCCACCGGATCAGCTCCCACACCGCCGGTCGGAGCGCGTGACCGTCGCCGGTCAGCTCGTAGACCGACGCGGCCGCCGGCGGAGGCCAACGCGAGCGCCGCACCAGTCCGGCCTTCTCCATGCGCGCGAGCCTCCCGGCCAGCACGCTCGGGCTGATGCCCGCCAGCCGCTCGGCGAGGTCGGTGAACCGCTTCGGGCCGAGCAGCAGCTCCCGGACGACGAGCAGCGTCCACCGCTCGCCGATGAGCTCGGCCGCCCGGGCTAGGGCACAGAACTGCGGATAGCGCGCGCCGGGGCTCATGACTTCGAAATCAGTAGTAAGTGATTCTGTTCGAGAAGTCAATTGAAATCGCTTCCGGGAAGGCCGCCCTCCGGCGCGCTAGGCTAGGCCATGCCTCGTGGGCGCGCATCGCTGATGGGGAGCTGGTGGATCGGGCTCGCCGCGGCCGCTCTCCTCGCCTGGGCGACGTCGCTCCCCCTCTGCGACGCGATCTTCGACTGCGGCTGCCGCTGGTTCTTCGAGGGCGGGGTCGCGCACTGCAACATCCACCAGCCGGGGCCGCCGGACTGCCCCGTGTGCACGAAGCCGCTCGTCGGGGCCGTCTACGGCCTGGGCCTGTTCGGCGTCTGGACGGCGCTCATCCGGCTCGGGCAGCGGCTCCTGCCGTCTTGAACGTCCCCTAGCGCGGTTCCAGCACCCGCTCTTCGGCGAAGACGGTCAGCAGCGGGTGCTTCACCATCGCCCGGAACTCGTAGGCCTGGTCCGGCCTGAGGCCGGTCACGTCGACCGCGTAGCTTCCGGGCGCCGATCGGCCGACGAGGGCCGTGTCGGTCCAGCCTTCGGTCGCCGCGTACAGCTCCTCGACGCCCTTCTTCCGGCGATACTGGAACCCGGCTTCCACGCTCGCCGCCTGTCCCAGGTCCTTCAGCTCGGCGCGGAAGGTCGCCGACGTGCCGCCGGCGCCGCGCGTGCCTTCGCCGGTGACCGCGAGGGGCGGCGTCAGCCCGGGGACCACGCGCGTGATCTTCACGGCGATGGGATCCGGCCACTGCCGGTTGGTGTAGAGCCGCTGCCCCATCAGGATCGACAGCTCGAGGCCGTCCGCGGTCTGCTTCCACCGCGGCCGGGTGTCGACGTCGGGCCGGTACTCGAGCAGCTCGCCGCCGTGGCCGAGCACGCTCACCTGCGTTGCGTCCGTGGCCTTCACCGACCGGAGCGTGAAGCTCTTGCGCTCGCCCATCACCCACGGCGTCCTCGTGCTGATCGCGTAGACGGTGTCCTCGCCCTTCCGGCGGGTGAACCAGACGTTGCCCTCGTTGGTGACGACCCACGGCCGCACCGCGGCGATCGACTCCCCGTAGACGAAGTTCCAGAGGGCGATCTCGCGCAGGCGCTCTTCCTGCTCGATGGGCAGCTCGCCGTCGGGCTTGGGTCCCACGTTCAGCAGGAGGTTGCCGCCCTTGGCCCGCGTCTCGATCAGCATCTCCACGAGCTGCGTGCCGGATTTGTACACGTCGTGCGTCGGCTTGTAGTTCCACTCGTTGCCCATGGTGATGCACGCCTCCCACGGACGGTCCAGGGGCAGCCGGGAAGGTTCTGCTCGGGCGTCTCAATGGCGCCGCGGGTGACGACCGCGTCCGGCTGCGTGTCCCACACGACCTCGCGCAGGCCCTCGGCCGGCCCGTCGAGGAACACGACGTCGACCTTGCCGTAACCCGTCATCAGCTCCCGGAGCTGGGCCCGGTCGTAGTCCAGGAGGCCCGCGTTCTCCCGCGGCGTGACTCCGGGGTGCGGCGCCCGGGCCACGGGCTTGCCCGCGCGGTGCAGCCAGTGGAAATCATCCGGGGAGAAGTAGAAGCCTACGGCGATGCCCTCGTCCCGAAAAGCCTTCACGACCTCGGCGGTGATGTCCCGGCCGAACGGTGTCGACATCACGTCGAAGTCCGTGGTCTTCGTGTCCCACATGCCGAAGCCGGAATGATGCTTGGTCGTGAACACGACGTACTTCATGCCCGCGAGCCGGGCCAGGGTCGCCCAGTCCGCGGGGTGGAACTTGCGGGGGTTGAAGCTACGGGGAAGCTGCTCGAAGAAGCGCCGCCGATAGTCCGCGTCCGCGCCCGCGAGCGTGTGGCTGATCACGCCGCCGAGCGGGCCGTCGACGCTCCAGTGGATGAAGAGCCCGAAGCCGAGGTCGCGGAACCACTCGAGGCGCTCCGGCTTGTTGCGGGAGCCCTTCTCGACCTGCGCGGGGACGACCGCCGGCAGCACGAACAGCAGCGTTGTGATGGCGACGAATATGCGCCCCGTCCGCGTCTTGCGCATCCTCTAATCCCTCTCCCTCCGGGGAGAGGGACTGGGTGAGGGGTGTTCTTCACGCCCAAGCCCGACCTCCCCTGGTTTGAAGACCGGGCGGAACACTAGCACCGATGCGGCCGTGAGGGCCGCGCGAGGGTCAGTCCCGCGTAGCCATCTTCCTCCGCACCACCACGCCGCCGTTCGTGGTCGCGATCTGGATCGGCCGCCCGCCGCGGCCCAGGTCGACCGAGAGGCTTCGGCGGAGGTTGCCCTGGACGGTGACCGGGAACTCGATGTTCATGCCCCCGTTCACGGTGGAGGCTTCGAGGTGGGCGTTGTACCCCTCGGGCACCGCCAGGGTGACCCCGCCGTTGGTGGTCTGGGCGTCGAGCCCCTCCCCCGTCCACTCGGTGCCCGCCAGGCGCACCGACAGGCCGCCGTTGGTGGTGCGCCCGCGGACCTGGCCGGAGAGGCCGGACAGGCTCAGGCCGCCGTTGGTCGTCTCGGCCTCGATGTCGCCGTGGACGTCCGCGATCGAGATGCCGCCGTTGTGCGAGCGGAGCGAGAGGCCGGAGCGCCGGGGCACCGAGATCTGGTAGCTCACCGACCAGTGGGACCGGCGCGCGGTCTCCGGTCCTTCGGCGCGGATCGTGGGTCCGGTCTCGATCCGGACCTCGGAGGCCATAGCGCGGGCGTCCGCCTCGCTGCGGGCGTTGGCCGTCACCTTGGCCCGCACGCGGATCTCGCCGCGGTCCCAGCCCTCGACCTTGATCCCGCCGTTGGGCTCCGAATCGACGCTGACGCGCGCGCTGGCGGGCAGGACGGCCTCCCGGACCTCGCAGTACTTCTCGTTGTCATGGTCGTTCCAGTCGCCGTCCCGGTCCCGGTCGCACCACTTGTCGTCCGGAACGGTGCGGAACTGGGCCTGCGCGGACGGCGCGAATAGCGCCAGGGCCAGGCCGGCCAGGAGGGGGAGGAACAGGCGGGGCTTCGCGTTCATGGACCGCTCCTTGGGGCCACACACACTGCCGACCCCGCCCCTGAGACGGTCGCTTCTCTGGATTGGTTTACGGAAAATCCAGGGGGTGCCCGCGGCACCCCCTCGTTCAATTGCTAGAACAGGAAACGTACGCCGAGCTGGATCTCGCGCGGCGGCAGTCTCGTGTCGGCGATCCGGCCGAACGCGGCCGTCCCGAAGGTAACGCCGGTATTGGAGACGCCGGGATTCGCGAATTGGGCCCGGTTGAACACGTTGAAGGCCTCGACCCGGAACTCCAGGGTGCTCTTGCCGATCGAGGTCTTCTTGAAGAGGGACATATCGGTGTTGAAGATCGTGGGGCCCCGCGCATCGCCGATCTTGTAATTCCCGAACGAGAACTCGGGCGGGTCGGTGAAGCAGCTGGTGTCGAACCATTGCTGCACGGTGTGCGGGGCGTTGGCGTCGGGGTTGCAGGTGACGTTGGCCCAGTTGCCCGTGCCGGTGTTCAGTCGGGACGCGGACACCATGATGTTGAGCGGGTCGCCGCTCTGGTAGATGGTGATGCCGTTGATTTGCCATCCCTCGACGAGCTTCTGGAGGAACCCGGAGCCGCTCGAGAGGTAACGCTTCCCCGGCCCGAACGGCAGCTCGTACGTGAAGCTGACGACGAGGTTGTGCGGGATGTCGACGGCCTTGTTTCGGGCACGAGAGCGGACGTTGTCCAGGGACGGGTGGAGAATGAAGTCCGTGTCCTCCGTCTTCGAGTAGGTGTAGGACACGAGCGCCTGGAACCCGCCGGAGAAGCGCTTGTCGAGCTTGACCTGCAGCGCGTCGTACCACGACTTGCCGTCCCCGTCGCGCTCGTTGATGGCCGCCAGCGTGGGTGCCACGCTGAAGTAGGGCCGGCGCGGCTGGATCGGGCCGGGGCCGGGGAGCGGCACGTTGATGTTGCGGCTACGGAACAAATTGGTGCCCCGCGTCCCCACGTAGCTCAGATCCACCATGGTGTTCCACCCCAGCTCCCGCTGGACGCCGACATTCCACATCTTCGCCGTGTCCTCGTGGAAGTGGCGCGGGATGTAGAAGACGGCGAACCCTGCGGGCGGCGTGAGGGTCGGCTGGAGCGGCACCGGCGGCAAGGCGGGAAGTCCATCGCTCACGCTGCGGAAGGGCGCGAACTGAGTCGGCGACACGAGGTCGACTTCCCGGAAGAAGGGGTAGTTGCGCTCGTTGGTGCCGCCATTGGCCCCGAAGTTGTCGGCGAAGTAGCTGATCCCGAAGGCCGCCCGGATGGCCGTTTTTCCGTTGTCGGGCGTGTACGCCAGCCCGACCCGCGGGGCGAGGTAATCGTAGTGGGTGTCCCAGTTCGGCCCTCGGTTGTCGGGAGACGCCACGTGAATGAGGCCGTCCTCGAGGCTGAAGTTCGATTGGCGGTTGTTGGCGTCGACGGGCGGGGTGATGAGGTCCCAGCGCACGCCGAGCTGCAAGGTCAGCTTCTTGCTGACCCGGAAGTCGTCCTGCACGAACACGCCCCAGAAGTTCCGCCGGACCTTCGGGTAGGTGTCGACGATGTCACGCTGGACGCGGTTCGGGTAGCCGAGCAGGAGGCTGGCGAAGGAATGACCGGTGCCACTCGCTCCCGCCCGGCTCGTGTAGAGCCGGTCGAAGGTGAAGATCCCGCGCGGCATCGTCTGCGGGTTCGTCAGCGAAGAGTGCATCAGCCTGAGATCCGCGCCGACTTTGAAGAAGTGCTTCTCCTTGATCCAGGAGAAGTTGTTGGTCAGGTTGAGCGTGCTTCCGATGCGCACGGAGTTGAGGAAGCCCTCCGAGCCCGTTCTGGTGAATCCCGCGGGTTGGAAGCGCGCGATGCCCGAGGTTTCGGGGTACGCGGCGAGGTTGCCGTTGGGAATCCCCAGCTCGTTGTTCTTGTTGATTCCGAAGTCCTCAGCGACCTGGGTCGTGTCGTACTTGTTGTAACCGACGCGAAGCTCGTAAAACTTGCTCGACCCGAACGCCTGCGTGTAGCCGACCACCCCGTTGTAGTTGGTATTGTCCGCGTTGTTCGCGCCCATGAAAACGTTGCCGGGGGCTGGCTCGTCGAAGTGCCGCTTCGACAGCGAGTACCGGGCGAAGACCGATGAGGTGTCGCTGAACTTGTAGTCCAGCCGCACGTCGAAGGCGTTCACTTCCTGGGTAACGACGTTGTTCTCGACGTAGTTGTCGGCCAGGCCCGGCCGGCTGGGCAGCGGCCAGATGTCCGCCACCTGCCGGGAAATCGGATTGATCCGGGTGGAGGGGATGACGTTTCCCGCAAAGGGCTGCCCGGTGAGGGGATCGTAGATCTGGTCCGGGATCTCGCTGAAGATGCCCTGGCGCATCAGCGGAGTGGGCACCGTGAGGGTCTGGGTCCGGCCCGCGTCCTGCCGCAGCCCCTGGTAGTCCGCGAAGAAGAACGCCTTGTTCTTGAGGATCGGACCGCCCAGGGTGGCCCCGAACTGATGGGACTTGAAGGGGGCCTTGGTGGGGGCGAAGAAGCTCTTGGAGTTCATCGAGTCGTCGCGCAGGTACCCGAACACCGAGCCGTGGAGCTCGTTGGTCCCCGAGCGGATCGTCACGTTGACGGCGGCGCCGCCGAACACGCCGAACTCCGCGGTGGGGTTGTTGGTCTGGACCTTGAACTCCTGGATGGCCTCGAGGGGAGGTGTGACGTTGATGAACGCGTTCAGGGGCTCGTTGTTGACCACACCGTCCAGGAGGTAGTTGTTGCCCGACCAGGGCATCCCGTTGACGCTGTGGTGGATTGCGCTGCGCGCACCGGCCGCGGCCGGGTTCTCCGAAAAATCGGCGAATCCGCGCGCGACGGCGCCCGGCGTGAGCGAGATGAGCTGCTGGAAGAGGCGGCCGTTGAGCGGCAGCGACTGGATCTGCTTCATCTCGATGACCTGCCCCAGCTCCGCGGTCGTGCTGCGCACGAGCGGCGCCTCGCCGACCACCTCGACCGCCTCCGTCATGGCGCCGACCTGCAGCGGGATGTCCAGCCGGGTCGTCTGGGCGATCTGCACCGCGATCCCCGAATGCAGGTATTTCTTGAAGCCGGCCTGCTCGACCATGACCTGGTAGCTTCCCGGCGGCAGCAGCGGGATCGTGTAGACCCCGGCACGGTTGGTCACCGCGGAGGCGCCGATGCCGGTGGCGCGGTTGGTCGCCGTCACCGTGATGCCCGGCAAGACGCCGCCGGTCGAGTCGGTGACCGTGCCCGTGACGGTGCCCCGGATCGTCTGGGCCAGCGAGGTCGTCGCCGTCGCGCTACCGCACAGCGAGAGGACCACCACGAGACGCATGAAACGGGTGAATCGCACTTCGCTCATATCGTCCTCCTGACGTGCCGTGCGCACGGACTACGGCCCCGGACTGGACTGAGATTTCAGTGGGATTGTAAGCGCTTGCGGAGGGCTGTCAAGCCGTACGTCGCCGCCCGCGGCGCACGCGCCACTCCGGGGCCGCCAAGTTACGGAGCTGGCCCGTGACCTCCTCGAGGCCATAGCGGACGTGGGCGCGCATGGCAGCGTCGGCGCGCGCCGGGTTGCCGGCGATGAGGCTCTTGGCGAGCTGCGCGTGGAACCGGGGCGGGAGCGGCGTGCGGCGGCCGGAGACGTCGAAGAGCCAGTTCAGGATGAGGACGTGGTTCCGCTCGATCATCTGGCGAAGCAGATCGCTCCCGGCGTGCTCCGCGATGTGCATGTGGAGCTGGACGTGCTGGCTGTGGACGGTGTAGCGGAAGGCGGGGTCGTCGCCGCTCGTCGCCAGCCGGCCGAAGAGCACGTCCACCTGATCGCCGAGGCGCTGAAGCTCGAGGCGATGCACGGGACTCGCCCGCGCCGCGAAGAGGCGGGCGGACTGCGATTCGAGCGCTTCCCGCAGCTCGTACAGCTCGCGGATGTCCTGCTCGGTGGGAACGCGGACCCGGGTGCCGGCGCGCGCGCGGCTCTCCACGAGCCCGTCGCCCTCCAGGCGCCGGAGCGCGTCGGCGACGGGCACGACGCTCATCCCCAGGTCACGCGCCAGCCGCCGGCGCGAGAGCGCGGTTCCGGGTCGAAGCTGGCCGCGGAGGATCTCCTCGCGAATCGCGAGGTAGGCATGCCCGGCGAGGCTGACGCCCGATGCGGGAGCTGCCATTCTGGATGCGTTCCGGCCAAAGGGTGGCAAAGGACGGGCACGAAGTCAAAGGCTTGAACAGGTCTTTCTGTTACGCTCTCGGCCCGCTCTTCGGGAGGACCCGATGGACTTGCTCCCTTCGACGTTGATCCTGGTGATGGCCGCCACGGCCACCGCGCCTGCCGGCGCGTCTGGGGGGTCTGGGGGGACCGGAGAGTCCCCCCAGCTTGATGAGCGAGGGCGGATTCATTCCGCCCGAGTGGATGACACTGCGCCGACGGTAGCCGAGCGCGCCGCCGGCCTCGAGCGCCACGAGGGCCTGGTGCCTTTCTACTGGGATGCCAGAAAGGGCCAGTTTCTCCTCGAGGTCGCGCGCTTCGGCGACGAAATGCTCTACGGCGCCGGCCTCGCCGGGGGCGCGGGCTTGCTCGAGGCGTCGCTCGACCGCGGCCAGCTCGGCGACCTCGGCCTCGTCCGCTTCGAGCGGGCGGGGCCGCGCGTGCTGCTGCACCAGCGCCAGATCACGCACCGCAGCGGCGTGCCCGACCCCGAGCGTACGCGCGTCGTCGAAGAGTCCTTCCCTTCCGCGGTCCTGGCCGCGCTTCCCATCGTGGCCGAAGAGTCGGGGCGGGTCCTCGCCGACGCCACCGACTTCCTCCTCAAGGACACGCAGGTGCTGGCGCAGCTGCGCCAGGCGCAGCTCGGTGACTGGCGGCAGGACGTGGCCCGCTCCGTCTTCGTCTTCGAACGCAGCGGCGCCTTCCCTCGCAACACCGAGATCGAGACCCTGCTGACCTTCGCCTCCGACAACCCCGCACGTGCCGTGGCGGCCGTCCTTCCCGACGGACGCACGATGAGCCTGCGGGTCCACCACACGTTCCTGAAGCTGCCCGAACCGGGCTACGTGCCCCGCCGGCTGGACCCGCGCGTCGGCTTCATCCCCTTGCGCTACCTCGACCACACGGCGCCGTGGTCCGAGCCCATCGAGCGGTACCTGGCCTCTCGCTGGCGGGTGCGAAAGGGCGAGCCCCTCGTCTTCTACCTCGATCGGGGAACGCCCAAGCCCGAGCGCACCGCCGTGAAGGAGGGCGCGCTCTGGTGGAACCACGCGTTCGCGGAGGCCGGGCTCGGCGACGCCCTGGTGATCCGCGACCTGCCCGAGGGGGCCACGTTCCTCGACGCCCGCTACTCCGGCATCGAATGGATCAACCGGGCGGAGCGGGCATGGTCGATCGGAGACTTCCAGGCCGACCCGCGCACCGGTGAGATCCTGCACGCCGTGGCCCGCATCGACTCCCACCGCCGGCGGACGACGGCGAGGATGTTCCAGAACATGAAGGCGCCCGCGGGCGGCCGCGCCTGCCTGGCCGCGGAGACGCCGGACCTCGCGTGGCTCGCTTCCGCCAGCTCCGACGCCGACGAAGCCGCGCTCGTGCTGGCGCGCCTGCGCTACCTGTCCGCCCACGAGGTCGGCCACACGCTCGGCCTCATGCACAACTGGGCGGCCACCACGTTCGGCTGGGGCTCGGTGATGGACTACCTCGCCCCGCACGTGGAGGAGAAGGAGGGACGGCTCGATCTCTCGGACGCGTACCCCGCGGACGTCGGCAGCTACGACCGCTTCGTGATTCGCTGGGGCTACTCGCCCACCGAAGACCCGGCCGAGCTCGACCGCGTCGTCCGGGACGCTTACGCGCACGGCATCGTGTACCCGCTCGACAGCGATCCGCGCTGGGCGGAATACGACTGGGGGCCCGATCCGGTGGGATGGCTCCGCACGACGCAGCGCGTGCGCCGGGCGATCCTGGACCGTTTCGGCGTCGATCAGCTCGCCGCCGGTCAGCCGGTGTACGACCTGCAACAGCGTTTCAACCTCGCCTACCTCTACCACCGGTTCGGCATCCAGGCCGCGCAACAGTACGTCGGAGGGCAGTTCCAGACCAACGCGCTGAAGGGCGACGGCCAGGTGCCGGTGGTGTGGGTGCCCGCGGCCAGGCAGAAGGAGGCGCTCGATCTGCTGCTGGCGGCGATCGAGCCTGCGAACCTGGACGTCGACGACCGGATCCTGTCGAGCCTCGTGCCCGAGCCGTCGGGCACCGCCCCCACGCGCGAGCGGTTCCCCTCCGAGGCGGGGGCCGTGTTCAGCCCCCTCAGCGCGGCGCGCTCGCTGTGCGTCCTCGTGGTCGGCCCGCTGCTCGAGCCCGAGCGCGCGGCGCGGCTGACGCTCGCCGCGGGCGACCGTGGCCTGAGCCTGTCCGGCGTTCTGCGCCGGCTGGTGGATGCCACCTGGGGCGCGGGGCCCGACCCGGCGCCGCGGCGCGCCGCGTTGCGGCGGGTGGCCCAGCGCTCGGTGCTCGACGGCCTGCTCGACCTGGCGGCACGCAAAGAGGCCGCGCCCGAGGTGCGGGCGGCGACAACCGCCGAGCTGATCCGCCTGCGCGCGCAGCTTCGCCTGCGTCATGCGACGGAGGCGGCGCGCGAGGCCCACCTGCGGCTCGCCGAGCGTGACGTCGCGGAGTTCCTGGACCGGCCGGAGGTGCGCTCCGCGAGGCCGCCCCGGATCACCCCGCCGCCGGGCCGCCCCATCGGCCAGTGAGCGAGAGTAATATCGGAGGAACGAACAGCCGGAGGGACCATGAACGGAACGGCCGGGATGGCGGCGGCGCTTGTCTTCATGCAGGGTGGCGCGCCCGCCGTGCTGCAGGCGCGGGAGACCGCGTATGCCCGCATGCCGCTCGTCGACCGGATCGCCGGCGATCCCGAGCTCCTGAAGGCCATCGTGGCCAAGAACCTCGTGCTCGAGTCGCCGGGCGACATCCGCCGCATCGATGGCGACTGGCGCAACAACCTGCGCTACCCGCTGCGAAAGTCCCTCACTTCGGGTGCGTGCGCGGACCGGCTGCGCAAGCTCGTCCAGGACGACAAGCTGGTGGTGGAGGCGTTCCTCATGGACGAGCGCGGGGGGCTCGTGTGCGGCACCGTCGAGACGTCCGACTACTGGCAGGGAGACGAGCCCAAGTGGCAGAAGACCTATCGCGACGGCGCCCAGGTCTTCGTCGACGAGCCCGCCCTCGACCCGAGCACCGGAGCCTTCGCCGTCCAGCTGAGCCGCATGGTCAGCGAGAGAAGCCGCAAGGTCGGCGCCGTCACCTTGACCCTCAAGATCCCGCGGGCCCTCGCGCGCTAGCGGCGGCGGCGCGGCCGTCGGCGATGCAATCCGGCAGGCCCGTGCTTCTCAGCCCGGCCCCGGCGAGCGACAGGCCGGGCAGGCCGGCCAGTCGCTCCTCCACGCGGGCCACGCGCGCGAGGTGGCCCACCTCCATCTGCGGCGTGCCCCCGGGCCAGCGGTAGACGCGCGCCAGCACCGGCTGCCCGCGCAGACCCAGCAGAGGGGCCATCTCCTCCACGACGATCCTGGACAGCTCGGCGTCGTCGGCCTCGAGCGCCCGCGGGTCGCGGGCGCTCCCGAGAAAGCCCCGCAGGAGGACGTGGCCTTCGGGGGCGCGCCCGGGGAACTTCGAAGAGAAGAAGGTGCACGCGCTCGTGCGGAGGCCCTCGGTCCACGGGATCATCACGCCGTGGCCGTCGAGCGGGTGAGAGACGTCTTCGCGCCGATAGCCGAGGAGCACGGTGGCGGTCGAAACGAAAGGGATGGCGGCCAGCAGACGAGACAGCTCGCCATCGAGACCGGCGAGAAGGACGGCGGCCGTGGGCGGCGGGACGGCCAGGATCACGGCCGACGCCGTATCGTGGCCCCCCCCGGCCATCCGCAAGGAATAGCCCTCCCCGGTGCGGGCCACAGCGGTCACCGCCGTTGCCGATCGCAAAGACTCCGGCGGCAGCTGCGCCACCAGGGCGCCCACCAGCGCGCCGAGGCCGTCCCTCAGCGAGTAGAAGGCGCTGCCCGCTTCCGCGGCGGGCCGCGCTTCCCTGGCCGCGGCGCGAAAGCCACGCAGGAGGCTCCCGTGGCGCGCCTCGAGGTCGGCCAGGCGCGGGAAGGTGGCCTTCAGCGACAGGCGCTCGGGGTCGCCGGAGTGGATGCCGGCCAGCAGGGGCTGGCCCAGGACCTCCACCGCCTCTCGTCCCAGCCGCCGGCGCAGAAAGGAAGCGATCGACTCGTCTCCGCCGTCTCCGCGCGGGGCCACGAGATCGAGACCCATCCGCAGCTTTCCCCGCCACGAGAAGAGGCGGGTCCGCAGGAAAGGGCCGATCCGGCTGGGAATGCCGAGGACCCCTTCGGGCAACGGGTGGAGCGCTCCCCGGCGCAGCACGTACACGGTCCGCGGCGTGCTGGTCGGCACCAGGCTGTCCCCCAGCCCCAGCTCCCGGCACAGCGCCAGGGCCTCCGGCTTCTGGGCGAGCATCGCGTCGGGGCCGCCCTCGAGAAGGAACCCGCCCGCGCGCTCGGTCCGGATGACGCCGCCCCACGTCGCCTGCGACTCGTAGAGCGTGAACGGAACGCCGGCCGCCAGGAGGTCATGCGCGGCGGCCAGCCCCGTGATGCCACCACCGACCACGGCGACGCGCCGCTCAGCCTTGGGCACGGTGGGCGCGGACGAGGGCGGCCAGGGCGTGGATGAAGGTCGGCGACGTGTTCAGCGACTCGGTGCGGCCCAGCGTGAGCCCGCGCGACTCCGCGAAGGCCCGGGCCTGCACGTCGATGTCGAACAGGATCTCGGTGTGGTCGCACACGAAGCCGATGGGAGCGACCAGCACGCGGCGCGCCTGAGGGCCGGCCAGCTCCGCCAGCGCCGTCTCGAGCGAGGGGCCCAGCCACGGCTCCGGCGTGCGGCCCGCGCTCTGGAACGCCTGGCGGTAGCGCGCCAGGCCCGCCCGCTCGGCCACGCCGCCGGCGGTCGCCGCGACCTGCTCGGCGTAGGGATCACCCTCCCGCACGACCCGCTCCGGCAGGCTGTGGGCGGTGAAGATGACCTCGTCCCAGGCGTCGTGCGGCCGGGCCGCCCGCACTCTTTCGGCGAACGCCTCGAGCAGACCCGGATGGTCGTGCCACGACTCCACGAACCGCACCATCATCCCGTGCGGCCGCGACCGCTCCACGGCCTCACGGTACTTGCCGACGCTGAGCGACGAGTACTGGGGGGCCAGGGGCACCGCGACGAGGTCCGTCACTCGGGCGGCGGCGGCGGCGCGCAGGGCGTCCGCGACGAACGGCCGCCAGTTCCTCATCCCGACGAAGACCGGCGTGCCATCGGCCAGCGCGCGCTGCAGCGCGGCGGCCTGCGCGCGGGTGATGTCGGTGAGCGGGGAGCGGCCGCCGATGGCGGCGTAGTTGTGCCGCATCTCCTCGACGAGCTCCGCCGAGGGCTCGCGGCCGCCCCGCACGAGGCGCAGGTATTCCGGCATCTCGTCGAGGCGGTCCGGCGTTCCGTGGGCGAGGAGGAGAACGCCCTTCATCGCGAGGTGCGCGCGTGGACGTGGTCGACGACGGCCTTGACGTTCTCTACCGGCGTCGCGGGCAGGATGCCGTGGCCGAGGTTGAAGATGTGGCCGGCGCGGCCGCCGGCCCGGCGCAGCACCTCGTCGACGCGGGCCAGGAGCCGCTCGCGCGGACCGAGCAGCGCCGACGGGTCGAGGTTCCCCTGCACGGCGACCGTCTCGCCCGCGGCGCGCCAGCCCTCGTCGAGCCCGATGCGCCAGTCGACGCCGATGACGTCGCCCCCCGCCTCGCGCTGCAGCCCCAGCAGGTGGAAGGTGCCGGTCCCGAAGTGGATCACGGGGACGAGGCCGCCGATGCGCGCGAAGAGCGTCCTCAGATGGGGCAGCACGAACTCGCAGTAGTCGTCGGCGTCGAGGACGCCCACCCAGGAGTCGAAGACCTGCAGCGCCTGCGCCCCCGCCTCGGCCTGCGCGCGCAGATAGTCGCCGACGACCTCGGCCAGTCGATCCGCCAGGGCATGCCACGCCCGCGGATCCGAGTACATGAGTGCCTTGGTGGCCGCGAACTGCGTGGAGCGGCCTCCCTCGACGGCATAGGACGCCAGCGTGAAGGGCGCGCCGGCGAACCCGATGAGCGGCACCTGGCCGTCCAGCTCCCGGCGCAGCAGCCGGATGGTGTCCAGTACATGCCGCAACTCGTCCCGGGGGTCGAAACGGCGGAGGCGGGCGATGTCACTCGCGTCGCGCACGGGCGTCTCCACGACCGGCCCCTCCCCCGCGGCGAAGTGGAAGGGCAGGCCGAGCGGCTCCAGAGGCAGCAGCAGATCGCTGAAGAGGATGGCCGCATCGACCCCCAGTGCCCGCACGGGCTGCAGCGTCACCTCCACCGCCAGCTCCGGCGTGCGGCAGATCTCCAGCAGGTCGTGACGCTCGCGTACGGCGCGGTACTCGGGCATGTATCGGCCCGCCTGGCGCATGAACCACACGGGGGTGCGGTCCACGGGCTGCCGCCGGCATGCGCGCAGAAATCGGTCGTTCACGCAGGGATGATAGCCCAGCGAACCCCGTTGACACGCCGCGGGCGGTGCTGTCAGACTTCCTGGCAATCGTCAGGGTGCCCCTCTGGGTGAGGGGGAACTTTCGAGGCCGCCGCGAGGCGCTTTTCGCGACGGCTCGGAAGAAAGGGAAGCAGGTCTGAGGCCTGCGCGGTCCCGCCACTGTAGCCGGAGAGCCCGTCTCCAACGTGCGCCGTCGAGGCGCCGCCACTCGGGTCGGACCCGGGGAAGGTCGGAGGCAGGGCGTCGACCCGGGAGCCAGGAAACCTGCCCTGATCCGTATCGGTCCAGAGGCTTCTCGCGTGAAGGAGCTGCGGATGACGGGCGGGCCCCTCTTCTCCCGGGATGCGGCGCGCTCCGCTGCGCGTTCGGCGGCATCAAGCGTCTCGCGTCGGAATGAATCCGTCCGCGAGACGACGAGGGAGACGCTTCGCTCCGCGCGCCGAACGCTCCGTTCGCGTCGAGCCTCCGCAAGGAGACTCGCCATGCGCCGTGACATTCGTCCTCCCTTGATCGTCGCCACACTGCTCTGCGCCGCTCTCGCGACGGGCGCAGAACCGGGCGCCCTCGCCGGCCGCGTGCGCACCGCCGAAGGGACGCCGGTCCCGCAGCTCGTCCTACGGGTCGCCGGTCCCGGCGGCGAGCGCACCGTCGTGACCGGACCCGAGGGCCGCTACCGTATCGCTGGCCTCGCGCCGGGCGAGTACCGCGTGAGGGTCGAGGCGCCGGGCTTCGTGCTCTCTCCCGAGCCGCGCCGGGCCGTGGCCGCGGCGGAGGAATCGCTCGACCTCGTCCTCGCCCCGGCCCCCGTGCGGGAGCAGGTCCTCGTGGCCGCGACCCGTGCCGAGGCCGCGCTCTCCAGCCTCGGCGTGACCGCTTCCGTCCTGGACCGCGAGCGCATCGCCGAGCGGAGGAGCCCGGACGTGATCCACATGCTCCAGGAGGTGACGGGGGTGGTGGTCGCGCGCGCCGGGGGCCTCGGCCTGCAGTCTTCGCTCTTCCTGCGCGGCGGCTCCTCGAATGCCGCGCGCATCCTGATCGACGGCGTGCCCGTGAACGAGCCCGGAGGGGCGTTCGACTTCGGGGCCCTCCTCCCCCTCGAGCTGGAGCAGGTGGAGGTGGTGCGCGGAGCGGCGAGCAGCCTCTACGGCACCGACGCGCTCGCCGGTGTGGTCCACCTCGTCACGCGCCATGGCGGGCCCGGCGAGCGCACGGCCTTCGAGGCCGAGGCGGAAGGGGGCCGCTACGACACCCGGCGTCTGCAGGGCGGCGCCCGGGGCCACCACGGCGGGGCCGACTGGATCGCGGGGGCGCTGAGGGTCGAGACCGACAACCAGGAGCCCAACAGCGTCTTCCGCGAGACGGCGGGGGCGGCGGCCTTCGGCCTGCGCGCGGGCGAGCGCACCGCGCTGCGTGTCGTGGCCCGTGGCGCGAGGAGCTCCGCCGGCACGCCGGGGCCTACCGCCTACGGCCGCCCGGACCTGGGCGCAGGGATCGAGCGCGACCTGCTCGTGCTCGGCGGCCGGCTGCGCCGCACGGGCGACCGGCTCGCGCACGAGCTGCGCGCCGGCTACGCCCTTGGCAACGAGAGGAGCTTCGACACGATCGACGACGGCTCCTTCGTGCCCCGCCTCGGCGACATCGTCGGGGCCTTCGCCTTCTTCGATTCCGCCAATCCCGCGGGCTTCCAGAACGACACCCGCCGGCTGTCCCTCGGCTACCAGGCCGAAGGCCAGGCCCGCGCCCGGCACCTGCTCACCGCCGGCGTCGACATCGAACGGGAGACCGGAGCCCTCGGGTCTCGCTCCGAGCCGCTCCTCACCCCTCGGCGTACCAACGGAGGTGTGTACGTGCAGGACCGCCTGGTTCTCGGGGACCAGGTCTTCGTGACCGCGGGCGGGCGCGTCGAGCACAACGCCAGCTTCGGCATGCGGGCGGTGCCGCGGGCCGCGGTCGCGTGGCGCGTGCGCGGAGGCCCGGAGGCGACCACGCTGCGGGCCAGCGCGGGCGCGGGGATCAAGGAGCCGAGCTTCTTCCATTCCTTCGGGGTCTCGTTCTTCGCCCTGGGCAACCCGGACCTGAAGCCCGAGCGCAGCCGCACCTTCGACGCCGGGATCGAGCAGCGCCTCTTCGCCGACCGCGTGCGCGCGGAAGCCACGGCCTTCCACCACGAGTACCGCGACCAGATCGCGTATCACGTGGTCGACTTCACGACCTTCCAGGGCACCTTCGTCAACCTCGGCCGCACGCGCGCCCGCGGCGTCGAGCTGTCCCTGGAGGCCGCGCCGGCGTCCTCGCTCTGGCTCTCGGCCGCGTACACCTTCCTCGACGGAGAGATCCTCGTCAGCACCGACGAGTTCGACCCCGTCGTCGCCGTGGGCCGGCCGCTCCTGCGTCG
>Ga0210378_10000532_pt1 | contig 19410 bp, 15 predicted proteins | sample PLM1_60_b1redo_FD_155465 | JGI IMG/M metagenome (GOLD analysis project Ga0210378, IMG submission 155465) | Groundwater sediment microbial communities from an aquifer in East River, Colorado, USA - PLM1_60_b1 redo | ecosystem: Environmental > Terrestrial > Soil > Riparian zone | place: USA: East...
TCTCCTCCGGGACCGAAGCGGCGATGAGCGCGATCCGCCTCGCCCGCGGCTTCACCCACCGCGACCGCATCCTGAAGTTCGCCGGCTGCTATCACGGTCACTCGGACTCCCTGCTCGCCGAGGCCGGCTCCGGGCTCGCGACCCTCGGCGTGCCGGCTACCGCCGGGGTCACTACGCGGACGGCCGGCGACACGATCGTGTCGACCTACAACGATGTGGAGGCGGCGGGGCTGGCCGTCGCACGCTACGGGGAAGGGCTCGCGTGCGTGATCGTCGAGCCGGTCGCCGGCAACATGGGCGTCGTCCCTCCGGAGCCGGGGTTCCTCCAGACGCTCCGCCGGCTGTGCGACGCCTCCGGCGCGCTGCTCGTCTTCGACGAGGTGATCACCGGCTTCCGGGTGGGACGCGGTGGCACGCAGGAGCTGTACGACGTTCGTCCCGACCTCACGATCCTCGGGAAGATCATCGGAGGCGGCCTGCCACTGGCCGCTTTCGGAGGCCGCGCCGAGATCATGGATCAGCTCTCGCCGATCGGGCCCGTGTACCAGGCCGGGACGCTGTCCGGGAACCCGCTCGCGACGGCGGCCGGCCTCGCGGTGCTCGATGCGCTCGACGCCTCGGTCTACGACGCCGTCGACTGGGTCGCCGGCCGGCTGGAGGAGGGGCTGGCCCCGTTCGGCCGCGTGCAGCGGGTCGGCGGGATGCTGACCCTCTTCATGGGCACCGACTCGGTTCGGAACTTCGACGAGGCGAGCGCCTCCGACACCGAGCGCTACGGCGCGTTCTTCCGGCACATGCTCGAGCGGGGCGTGTACCTCCCGCCCTCGCAGTTCGAGTCGTGGTTCCCCTCTCTCGCGCACGGTGACGAGGAGATCGACCGCACCCTCGAGGCCGCCCGTGAGTTCTTCGACGGCTGAGGTCTGGAGCACGATCGCGCTCGATGCCCGCGCCGAGAGCCCCTTGTGGGCCGGAGCGCTCAGAGCCGACGGCGATCGAGTTCAGCAGCCGGTCTTCTCCCCGCTGTGCGAGGAGCGGTTCGCCCTGTCGGTGGAGACGATCTACGAGGGCTATCTGGCGCACTACGGACGGACGCGCCTCTTCGACCCTGCCGACCGCGATACCGCGCTCCTGCTCGGCGACTACCTCTACGCGCAGGGCCTCGTCCATCTCGCCGCCACCGGCTCCGTCGAGGCGGTTGCCGAGATGGCCGAGCTGATCTCCCTCTGCGCGCACCTCCGCGCCGAGGAGAAGCCCGGCGACGCCGAGGCCTGGGCGTCGACGGTCGCGGGGCTGGGTGACGGCGGCTTCCCAGACCCCTCCGCGGTGACCCAGGCGCTTGCAGCTCATCGCGCGCTCGTGGGGTAAAGTCGCGCTCGCATGGCGGACCTGCTCGCAGCCGTCCTCCCGCTCGCAGATGCGGCGACAGAGGGGAAGAAGGTCATCACAGCGATGCTGATCGTCGGCCTGATCTTTGCCTCGGTCCCGACGCTCGGCGAGCTGTACCAGTACTTCCGGTACCACCGCCACGGCCGCATGCCGCACTAGTCGGTCCCCGCCCACGGAGCGGGGGCGGGGACTAAGAGTTACTTAACGCAAGCTTTAGAGCGCTTAACCCAAGCTTTACCAACTAGAACGCCTGCTCTTACGTATTAGGAGGTATGAGCGCACAACCCGTAAGGTCGAAAAGGTCGATCTGGTGGGGGCTGCTCGTCGTCGGCATCGCCCTGCTCGGACTCGCGGCCTGTGGCGGTGACGGAGGCTCGAGCAGCAAGGGGTCGTCCGAGGGCAAGGAAGGCGGCACGCTCAAGGTCAACCTGGCAGCCGACACGGACCACGTCGATCCGGCTCTTGCCTACTACCAGATCTCGGTGCAGATGCTCTACTCCGCCTGCACCACGCTCCTGAACTACCCGGACAAGCCGGCGCCTGAGGGCTCGCGGCTCCAGCCAGAGGCCGCGGAGTCGATGCCGACCGTGACGAACAACGGCAAGACCTACACGTTCACGATCCGGCCGGGCTTCAAATTCTCGCCGCCTTCGAACGAGGAGGTCACGGCGGACCACTTCCGGTTCGTCCTCGAGCGCAACCTCAACCCGAAGCTGCAGTCGCCATCGGCGTCCTTCATCTCAGACATCGTCGGCGCGCAGGCCGTGCTCGACGGGAAGGCGACGAGCCTTTCCGGTGTCAAGGTCAACGGCAACAAGCTGACGATCAACCTGACCAAGGCCAACCCGGACTTCTTGAACCGCATGGCGATGTGGTTCTTCTGCGCGATCCCGAAGACAACGTCGGTCGATCCGTCGAAGGAGCGGCCGGTTCCGACGTCGGGCCCGTACTACGTCTCGCAGTGGACGCCCGAGCGGCGAATCGTCCTCAAGCGCAATCCGAACTACACGGGCGACCGCCCGCACAAGCTCGACGAGATCGTCTACACGGTCGGCGTCAACAAGGCCCAGTCCGTGTTGCAGATCAAGAGCGGCCAGGCCGACTACGCGGCCGACGGCATCACGCCTGCTTCGCAAAACGAGCTCGGGCGGACCGTGGGGCCGGATAGCGACAAGAACGGGAGCGCAGACCAGCAGCTCTTCGTCAACCCACAGCTCGCCTTCCAGTACCTGGGCCTCAATACGACGCGCCCGCTGTTCAAGGACGTGAAGGTGCGGCAGGCCGTCGCCTATGCGATCGACCGTCCGGCGATGGTGCGCCTGTCGGGCAAGTACTCGGGCACGGTGACCGACCAGTACATCCCGCCGGGCCTCTCCGCGTTCAAGGACGCCGACATCTACCCGCTCGACGGGCCTGACGTCGCGAAGGCGAAGGAGCTGATGGGCGGTAAGACCGGAAAGGCCGTCCTCTACACCTGCAACCAGCCCCCGTGTCCGGAGCGCGCGCAGCTGATCCAGGCCAACCTGAAAGAGATCGGCATCGACGTCAGCATCCGGACGTTCCCGAGGAGCGTGCAGTTCACCAAAGAGGGCGTGAAAGGCGAGCCGTTCGACATCGCCGATGAGGGGTGGATCGCCGACTACGCTGACCCATCGAACTTCATCAACAAGCTGCTCGACGGCCGCACCATCCAGGCCGCCAACAACGTCGACTTCTCGTACTTCAACGCCCCCGCCTACAACGCCAAGATGGACGCGGCTGCGTCCAAGGTCGGCGAGGATCGTGACGCAGCGTATGCAGCCCTCGACGAGGATCTCGTCCGGAACGAGGCGCCGCTCGCAGCCTGGATGGTTGCGAACAGCATCGATTTCTTCTCGTCGCGGGTGGGCTGCCACCTGTACCAGCCGGTCTACGGCATGAATCTCTCCACGCTCTGCCTGCGCGCCTAGCTCCGCCAAACCTCCTAAACTCGCCCTGATGGCTCACCCGTTCGTCGCGGCAACTGTTACGTCGTTGACGCGCGCTTTCGGAAACCGATTGAATCCGCTCTAGCACGTGGCTTCTCACGGCGGAGACGGCACCCCGCACGCCCCTGCACCGACCTTGTGGCCGGTGGGGTTCGCCGTTGGCATCGCCGTTCTCCTCGTCGGCGTCGTCCTCGGCTGGCTGATCGTCGCCATCGGCGCGGCCATCGCCGCGCTCTTCGGTTTCCTCTGGATCCGTGAGGTGACGAGGCCGGTCCGCGCGGCCGAGCCGCCTGTCGCGGCCGAGTCTCCCACGCGCGCAGCTCCCCAGGGCCGGAAGGCGACGCCGGAGCCGGGCGAAGGCGAGATCATTCGCTTCCCGCGCTCGAAGTTCCTCGAAGGTGCGACGCTCGGTCTCGGCGGCGTGATCGGAGGCATCGTCACGTTGCCGGTCGCCGGCTTCGCCCTCCTGCCTCCGTTCATCGACCAGGGAACCGACGACGTCGACGTCGGCGCCCTCGACGAGTTCCCGGAGAACCGCTTCGTGATCACGACCTTCCTGCTCGACCCGGAGCAGGGCGAGGTGTCGCGCCGCACGGCCTATGTGCGTAACAACGGCCTTCTCGACGGCAACGCGAGCTTCACGATCCTGTCCAGCCGCTGCGTCCACCTCGGGTGCCCGGTGCAGGTGAACGGCCTCCCGATCGACGACGAGGCGAAGACTGAGCAGGTCGGCAAGACCGAGGTGCGACGCATCCCGACGGCGGCAGCGGTCGGTTTCGGGTGCCCGTGCCACGGAGGCCAGTACGACGCCGAGGGCAATCGCACCGCGGGCCCGCCCGTGCGCGCGCTCGACCGCTACGAGTTCAAGGTCAAGAACGGCCGGCTCCTCCTGAGCAAGACGTACAGCGTCGGCAAGGTCGAGGGCAAGGGCTCGGAGGCCAAGATCAAGAAGTACGACCTCCTAGGTCCGGGCCAGCACGTCGACGGCCCGGAGGCGATCCTCTACCCGATCGAACCCCCGCGCTAGTGCTCCTCCCAGCAATACTCGCCGGCTTCTGGCCCGCGATCACGCGGCGCCAGTGCCCACCCTCGCCCTTGCCAAGGCATTCAGCCTTGGCCGCGGTCGAGTGCGGCCCCTGGCTTGGTGCTCGCGACCCAGAAGCTGGGCAGCATCACTGGAAGGAGCACTGATGGCAAGACCGCCTGCCACGCGCAAGGAGCAGATCCTCAAGCTGGCTCTCTATCCGCTCGACTGGCTCGAGGAGCGCTCCGGCCTGGTCGGCGCCACCAAGTACTTCCTCTTCCGCAAGGTGCCGGGCGACATCAGCTGGGGCCACACGCTCGGGTCGGCGACGCTCACCGCGTTCATCGTCCAGGTGCTGACCGGCGTGATCCTCGCCATGTACTACAAGCCGGACCCCGACAAGGCGTACGAGTCGATCCGCTACATCACGGACGACGTGACCCTCGGCTGGCTCGTGCGCGGCATGCACAGGTGGGGCGCGAGCGTCTTCATCATCCTCATGTTCCTGCACATGGGGCGCGTGTTCCTGTACGGCGCCTACAAATACCCGCGCGAGCTGAACTGGATCCTCGGCGTCCTCATCCTCGCGCTCGGGATGCTGGAGGGCTTCACCGGCTACCTGCTGCCCTGGGACCAGACGGCCTATTGGGCGACCGTGGTCGGGATCAACCTCCAGGCCACCGGCCCGTTCGTGGGCCCCTTCCTGGCACCCGTCTTAGCCGGGGGTGCCGACATCGGGTCGGACACGTTGGCCAGGTTCTACGCGATTCACATGCTCCTGATACCCGGGGCGCTCTTCGCGCTGATCGGCCTGCACCTCTATCTCGTGATCCGCCTCGGCGTCTCCTCGCCCCCCTGGTCGCCGAACGCGGCCGGGAAGGACCGGGTTGAGCCCACGCCGCAAGGGCGGGCCGGCCTCGTCGCTCCGGGCCCGAGGGGCGGGAAGGCGAGATGAACCGCCGGCTCGAGGAGCGGCGCGCGCAGCACGCGCGCTACAAGGAGGACGTCGAAGCGCGCGGGAAGCCCTTCTACCCGTACGCGATGTTCCACGACACGGTCATGAGCCTCCTCGTCGTGTCCGTGATCGTCGGGCTCGCGGTGATCTGGAAGTTCACGGCCGAGGAGAGCCCGGCCGAAGACGCCTCGGGCTGGCTTGGAAAGCTCTACGACGAGCCGGCGGACCCTGGAACGACGAGTTTCATCCCGCGTCCCGACTGGTACTTCTACTTCCTCTTCTACCTGCTCCGGATCTTCAAGTGGCCGGAGTCGGTGATTCTCGGCACGGTCGGCATCCCAACGCTCGCGCTGGTCCTCTTGCTCGCCCTCCCGTTCCTCGATGTTCGTCGGGAGCGGCGGGTGCTGCGCCGGCCTGTGGCCCTCGTCGCCGCGGTCTTGACCGTGCTCGCGATGGGCGTCCTGACGTACAAGGGCGCGACGGCCCGCGAGTCGCTCGGCGCCGAGCTCCTCGTTTTGGTGCCGAATTGGGCCGAGAAGGAGGGCTACGCCGGGAACCAACAGGCCGTTGCGGGGGCCGAGATCTTCGCCAAGGCGGGCTGCGCCAACTGCCATACCTACCTGGGCGCCGGAACGGCGAACGAGGGCGCACCGGACCTGTCCGCCATCGGAGCGGGCGGCCAGAACGCGGACTTCTTCGTCCGCTACGTCGCGAACCCGTCCGAGTTCGGGAACACCGTGATGCCGCGGTTTGAACAGCTCGGCGAGGAGAACCTGCGCAAGCTCGCGGCCTTCCTGGTCGCCTCAAAAGGCTCGAAGTAGCGTGAGCACCCAAACGGGAACGCTCCCTCCCGAGGGAGTGCGTCGCATGTTCGACCGCATTGCGCCCCTCTACGACCTGATGAACCGGGTGATGACCGCCGGGCTCGACCGGGGGTGGCGGCGGGCGGCTGCCCGAGCGGTCGTGCGGCCCGGGGATCGCGTTCTCGACCTCTGCTGCGGGACCGGCGATCTCGCGCTCGCCGCGCGCGAGGCAGGCGGCGATGTGACGGCCGTCGACTTCTCGGCCCCGATGCTCGACCGTGCTCGGCCGAAGTCGTCGGAGATCGTCTGGCTCGAAGCCGACGCGCTCGACCTGCCTCTGGCCGACGCCTCCTTCGATGCCGTCACGATCGGCTTCGGCCTGCGCAACGTGGCGAGCGCCGAGCAGGGGCTGGCGGAGATGCGCCGGGTGCTCACGCCTGGAGGTCGAGCCGCGGTTCTCGACGTCACGCGGCCTCGTGGCCTCCTGACGCCGTTCTACAAGGTCTGGTTCGACGCTCTGATCCCTGCGGTCGGAAAGCTGCTCCCCGGCGGAGCGGCCTTCACCTACCTGCCGGCAAGCGTTCGCCGGTTTCCCGAGCCCCGGGAGCTGGCGAGGCTCATGGAGGAGGCGGGCTTCGAGCAGATCCGCTGGAGACTCTTTGCGGGTGGAATCGTCGCGCTGCACACAGGAGTCGCGCCCTGAGCGCCTTGGCCGACGCCCGGGCCGTCCCGGGCCTCGAGGCGTATCTCACCGAGGTCGAGGCGCGGCTCGAACAGACTGTCGGCCGCTACCCAGGGCTCGTTGCCGATGCCGGCACGGAAGCGCTCGCCGGCGGAAAGCGGCTTCGGCCGCTGCTCGTCTTCCTGGCCGCGCCGATCGACCGGCCACCGCCCGTGGCGGCGGCCGTCTCCATCGAGCTCGTCCACATGGCGACCCTCGTGCACGACGATCTCATCGACAGGGCGAGCCTGCGGCACGGTCGTCCCGCGGTGTGGAGCCTGCACGGCGACCATGCGGCGATCACGACCGGCGACTACCTCTTCGCCCGCGCGTTCGCCGAGCTGAGCACCACCGGGTACGTCGGTGCCCCGGCGATCCTCGCCGAGGCGGCGGTTGCCCTCTCGCGCGGCGAGGCGCTTCAGCGCCGTCAGTCGCACGACCCGGACACGACGATCGAGAGTTACCTGGAGCGCTGTGCCCTGAAGACCGGGAAGCTGTTCGAGGCCGCATGCAGGCTTGCCAGAGGCTCGGGCGAGTTCGGGCTTGCGCTCGGCATCGCGTTCCAGATCGCCGACGACATCCTCGACTGCACCGGCGACGCCGCCGACACCGGCAAGATTCCCGGCACCGATCTCCGCGAGGGGACGCCCACACTGCCGCTGCTCCTGGCCGCGCGCGAGGACGAGGTCGTGCGCGCGGCGCTCGCGGGCGGGCCGCTCGACGGAGCGCTCGTCCGGGTGGCCGCGACGAGCGCGCTCGACCAGTCGCGCAAGCTGGCCCTCGAGTACGCGCGGCGGGCCGTCGATGCCCTCGACGGCACCGTCAGGCGCGAGGAGCTGGAGGCGCTGACCAATGCGGCGGTCGATCGGACAAGCTGAACCGGCGAACCGATTTCAGGTTCGCAAGTTGTAAAACCTTCGCAGTCCCGCAGATCCTTTCGCTAGCCTCGTCCGGGGTCATGGTGAAACGATTGGTTCACACGCTTATGGCTGGTCCAATTGAGTCGACCGGTCATTTCCGACGGACGCCGAGCAAAGCCCGGCGTCCTGGAGTCGGCGCCGCAAGCGGCGCCTTGGTCGCAGCCGTGCTTGCGCTGGTCCTGCCGCCCGCCGCCGGCGCTGCGGGCCGGGTCGTCCTCACGCCCGGCGTGACGTACGAGAAGCAGGTTCAGTTCACTCCGCACGGGCCGGTCGCCATCCACGTCATGACGGCTCCGAAGCCCGGAGGGCTCTATTCGCTCCGCCCGGTCCTCTCGAACGGCTCGATCCTCGGCCGCGAGACCGTGACGTCGATGCAGCGGCGGGTCTCCTCGATCGCGACCGTCGCCGGCGTCAACGGCGATCTGTTCACCTGGGACGAGGGCCTCCCGAGCGGCATGCTCATGCAGTCCGGCGTCTTGAAGACGCCTCCGCATTCGAAGCGCTCGAGCGTGGGTGTCACCGACGACGGCAGGATCATCGTCGAGCGCGTCGCGATGCTCGGCCAGTGGTGGGGCTCGAGCCAGCGCCGGCCGCTCACCGGCCTGAACCAGAGGCCCGGCACGGACGGCGTCTCGCTCTTCACGCCGGCGTGGGGCAGCGCGACACCCGCGACAACGAACACCGTCGAGATCACGCTGCAGCCCTTTCCCCCGGCCGCGCCGTTCACGGATCTGACCGGCGTCGTCACCCAGGCGAAGCCGGGCGGCTCGACGCCGATCCCGCCTGACGGGGCAGTGCTCGTTGGTCGCGGCACTTCGGCAGGAAGGCTCGCCGCCGATGCGCCCATCGGCCAGAGCGTGACCGCGCGGCTGATCCTGCGCCCGCAGTGGGGCGGCGTCACCGACGCGATCGGCGGCGGGCCGCTGATCGTCAAGGACGGCGTGCCCGTGTTCCGCGCGCTCGAAGACTTCTCCAGCAGCCAGCTCTCGCTTCGCCACCCGCGCACCGGAGTCGGCCAGCGGTCCGACGGCACGCTGGTCTTCGTCGCCGTCGACGGCCGCCAGCCGGGTTACTCGTCCGGCATGACGAATTTCGAGCTCGCACAGACCCTCGTCCGGCTCGGCGTCGCTCAGGGCTCGGCGCTGGATGCCGGCGGCTCGACGACGATGGCGTTCGACGGCAAGCTGCTCAACCGTCCGTCGGACCGGCCCGAGCGCGCCGTGTCCGACTCGTTGATGGTCTTCTACTACGGCGTGCACGCGCCGCCGCCGACCGAGCCGGTCCTCTCGCCGAACGGCGACGGCCTCGGCGAGGTGCAGTCCCTCTCGTTCAAGCTCGTCCGGCCCTCGACGGTCACGGCCAGCCTCGTCGGCCCCGATCGCGTCCCGCGCGAGACGCAGACCGGCGAGCGTCTTCCCGGCATCTACCGGCTGACGTGGAACGGCCGCACTTCCGGCGGGCCCCTCGAGCGCCAGGGCCGATGGCGCTGGGTCGTCAACGCCGTCGACAACCTCAGCCAGCACTCTGTGGCCGAGCGGACCTTCTGGCTCAACGCGACGCTCGGCCACCTGCGCATCTCCCACCGGGTGCTGAGCGTCCGCCGCCGAGGCACAGCGTTCCGCGTCGGTTTCCGGCTTGCGGCACCGGCCCGGGTACGCGTGATGATCGAGACCTCGACCGGCGTGCGGGTGCGAACGGTGTCGAATCGCTTCATGCGCGCAGGGACGCGGAAGGTGGTCTGGAACGGCCGCTACGGCAACGGCATCCTGGCGCGCCGGGGCGGCTACCTGGTACGCGTGCTGGCGACAAACCCGTACGGGCCGGCCGAGCTGACGCAGCGCTTCAGCGTCCGCCGGACCGGCCGCTAGGCCTCACTACACTCCCTCGGTGCCCGCGGCTTCGATCCTGTCGTCGATCACCGATTCGCTCACGTCGCTGATCGGCGACCACGGCCTCTACGCCCTGTTCATCCTGATGCTGGTCGACGCCGTGCTCCCGGCGGCGAGCGAGCTCGTGCTGGTCTACGGCGGCGCACTAGCTGCGGGTGCGTTCGCGGGGCAGGAAGTCATCCTCTTCGGCGAGACGATCGAGCCAGGCTTCGGGGCCTATTTCGCCGTCGCCATGAGTGGGACGCTCGGGTACACCGCGGGCTCGCTCATCGGCTGGGCGATCGGGCTGTACGGGGGGCGCCCTTACCTGGAGAAGCACGGCCGCTGGTTGCATCTCGGGCCCGACAAGCTCGCGCGCGCCGACCGCTGGTTCGAGCGCTTCGGCGACCTGACGGTCCTCGTCGGCCGCGTGATTCCGGTGGTTCGCTCGTTCATCGCGATTCCCGCGGGAATCGCCCGCGTGAAGCCCGTCCGCTACACAGTGCTCACGTTCCTGGGCACGGTGCCGTGGTGCTTCGGCCTGGCCGGCATCGGCTACGGCTTCGGGCGCAGCTACGAACGGTTCAACAACGCCTGGCACTACGTCGACTACGCGGTCGCGGCGCTGATCGTGGCCGGGTTGGTCTATCTGTATTTCCGATACAGAAGGTCGTCTAGACTGGCCCGTCGTGCCGCAGATCCCGCTGGTTGACGTGCGGGCGCAGTACGCGCCTTTGTTGGACGAGCTGAAGGAGCGCATCGCCGAGGTCCTCGACTCGGGGCGGTTCATCCTCGGCCCCAACGTCCAAGCCTTCGAAGAGGAGGCTGCCGCGTACCTCGGGGTGCGGCATGCGATCGGGGTTGCGAACGGGACGGACGCGCTGGTGCTCGCGCTGGACGCGATGGGGGTCGGCGAGGGCGACGAGGTCATCTGCCCCGCCTTTACGTTCTACGCGACCGCCGAGGCGATCATCCGCCGCGGCGCGCGCCCGGTCTTCGCCGATGTCGAGCCCCCGAGCCTCAACATCGACCCCGAGGACGCAGCCAAGCGGATCACGCCGCGCACCAAGGCAATCATCCCGGTCCACCTCTTCGGCCGGCCGGCCGGACTCGACGAGCTGAAGGAGCTCGGCGTCCCGCTGCTCGAGGACGCGGCTCAGGCCTTCGGCGCACGTGGCGTCGCCACGACCGGCACGGCCTCGACCTTCAGCTTCTTCCCGACCAAGAACCTGTTCGCAATGGGCGACGGCGGCGCGGTCACGACGGACGACGACGAGCTCGCAGAGCGGATCCGCCTGCTTCGCTTCCACGGCTCCCGTGACAAGAAGCGCTTCGACCTCGTCGGCTACAACTCGCGCCTGGACGAAGTGCAGGCCGCCGTGCTGCGCGTCTTCCTCTCGAAGATCGAGGAGTGGAACCGCTCCCGCCGTGAGGCCGCCGGACGCTATGCAGAGCTCGGTCTCGGAGAAGCCTGTGACCTGCCGGCCGACGAGCTCGGGCACGTCTACCACATGTACGTCGTGCGCTCGCCCGAGCGAGACCGCATCGCCGAGAGCCTGCAGGCCGCTGAGATCTCCTCGGCCGCCTACTACACGACGCCGCTCCACCTGCAGCCTGCGCTCGGGTTCCTCGGCCATCGGGAGGGCGATTTTCCCGAGACCGAGCGCGCCGCCCGCGAGAATCTGGCGCTGCCTCTCTGGGCCGGCATTGGGCCGGAGGTGCAGGAGCGAGTGGTCGAAGCGGTGAAGAAGGCGGCATCGCTGGAAGCCGTTCGATGAGAAGCCCGGTGAACCGTCACCGGATCTGGCAGCTCCTTGCCGATGCCGCGCTGATCGCAGCGGCCTGGCAGCTTGCCTTCCAGCTGCGTTTCGACTCCGGGGTCGGCATCCCGCCGTTCTACGAGCGTCTGACGAACTGGCAGACGACCGGGCTCGTCGTCGGCATCACCCTCGGCGTCTTCACGGCGTTCGGCTTCTACAACCGCTGGTGGCGTTACGCGTCGACCCGCGACATGTGGGGAGCCCTCCGAGGAGTCACCGTCGCCTCGCTCCTCGTCGGCTTCACGCTCTACTTCTTCCCGCCCGACTCGACGGAGCGCCTACCCCGCGGTGTGGCCATCATCGACTGGCTCCTGCTCCTCGCTTTTGTTGCAGGCACGCGGCTCGCCGCGCGGACGATCTTCGAGCGCCCGGCGCCCGGCGGGCTCGTCGCGCGAGGCAGGGAGGTGCTCGTCGTCGGGGCCGGCGATGCGGGCCAGCTCGTCATCCGCGAGATGCTGAAGTCGCGGGCGCTGGGCATCACGCCGATCGGCGTCGTCGACGACGACCGGCGCAAGAAGAACCTCCGCATCCACGGCATCCGCGTTCTCGGCACGACCGAGGAGCTGCCGCACATCCTGCGGGACAACAAGCCCGACGAGCTGCTGATCGCGATCCCGTCGGCCGCCGGCGACGTGCGGCAGAAGGTCGTCGAGGCTGCCCGCGATGCCCAGGTCCCGGTCAAGACGCTCCCCGGCCTCTACGAGCTGATCGCCGGCGACCACAACCTGGCCGCGCAGATCCGTCCCGTCCAGGTCGAGGACATCCTCGGCCGCGAGCCCGTCGAAGTCGACTTCGAGGAGATCTCCGCATACCTGCGCGACCAGACCGTGCTCGTCACGGGTGCCGGTGGCTCGATCGGCTCGGAGCTCTGCCGGCAGGTGGCGCGGGCGGGCGCCTCACGGCTGATCCTGGTCGACCAGGCCGAGTCCGCGCTCTACGAGATCGAGCGAGAGCTGGTGGACGATCGCGGCTTCCCCGCGAGCGTCCCCGTGATCGCGGACGTGGGCAACCGCGAGAAGCTCCGCCAGGTCTTCGACCGGTATCGCCCGGCAGTCGTCTTTCACGCCGCGGCCTACAAGCACGTGCCGATGATGGAGGCGAACCCGCTCGAGTCGGTACGCAACAACATCCTCGGCACGAAGGTGGTCGCCGAGGTCGCCGTCGAGTTCGAGGCGCGGCGGTTCGTCCTGATCTCGACCGACAAGGCGCTGAACGCGCAGGCTGTCTACGGCCAGTCGAAGGCGCTCTGCGAGTGGATCGTGGAGGCCTACGGCCAGCGTGACGACGTCGCCACGCGGTTCGTGGCTGTGCGCTTCGGCAACGTCCTCGACTCCTCCGGCAGCGTGATTCGCATCTTCAAGCGGCAGATCGCCAAGGGCGGCCCGGTGACGATCACGCATCCGGAGATGACGCGATTTTTCATGACGACTCCGGAGGCTGTGTCACTCGTCGTCCAGGCCGGGTCGATCGGCGGCCGGGGAGAGATCTTCGTCCTCGACATGGGCGACCCCGTGAAGATCGTGGATCTGGCGCGGAGCATGATCAGGCTCTCCGGCAAGGAGCCAGACCGGGAGATCCCGCTTGAGTTCATCGGCGTGCGCGCCGGCGAGAAGCTGCACGAGGAGCTCTGGGGCGAGAACGAGACGATCACGGGCACCGAGCACCTGAAGATCAAGCGCGCGACGCGGCCGCCGATCGACGGCGTGTGGCTCGAGGAGGAGCTCGGAGCGCTCGAGCGGCTTGTGGCGGCTGGTGAGACGCTCGAAGTCGTCTCCCGGCTCTCGATGATGGTGCGCTCGCCGCGTCGTGTGAACGTCGTGCAAGAAGACACCGTTTCGGAACAGACGATTCACTAGAACTGTCTGACCCCGCGAGTAGGTTGGGGCGGTGTCCGAGGCCATCTTCGCCGGGTTGAACGCCGAGCAGCGGCGCGCCGTCGACGCCGTCCGCGGCCCGGTGTGCATCCTCGCGGGCGCAGGCTCCGGCAAGACGACGACGATCACACGCCGGATCGCCCATCAGGTTGCATCGGGGGGTTTCGCCGCCAGCGAGATCCTCGCCGTCACGTTCACCGACAAGGCGGCCGGCGAGATGCGCGCACGGCTTGGTGCCCTCGGAGTGGAGGGCGTGCGCGCGAGCACGTTCCACTCCGCAGCGCTCGGACAGCTCCGCTTCTTCGCCTCGGCGCCTCCTCAGCGCATCCTCGCCTCGAAGGCGCTCTCGCTCCGCCACATCGGCAACACGCTGCGTCGCCCGTATCGCTTCCGGCCGGCCGGCGACCTCGCCACGGAGATCGAGTGGGCGAAGAACCGCCGCATCGCGCCCGGGGAGTACCTCCGCTCTCTCGACGGGCATGAGCCCCCGATTCCGGCTGACCTCATGGCGCGCGTCTATCGCGAGTACGAGCGGCGCAAGGCCGACCAGGGGTACGTCGACTTCGAGGATCTCCTCGAGCTGGCGGTGCGGCTCTTCGACGCCGATGCGGGAGCTCTCGCTCAGGTTCGTGATCGATACCGAGCCTTCACCGTCGACGAGTACCAGGACGTGAACCTGCTCCAGCAGTCGCTGCTCGACCGTTGGCTCGGCGAGCGGGACGAGCTCTGCGCCGTGGGCGACGACTACCAGTCGATCTACGCGTTCACGGGCGCGACACCGGAGTATCTGGTGGCGATGCCGGCGCGGTTCCCCGGCGCGACGGTCGTCCGACTCGAGGACAACTACCGGTCGACCCCGGAGGTGCTGGCGGCCGCGAACCGGCTCGTCCCCCAGCTCGGAGGGGCGGAGAAGGTGTTGCGGGCGGTACGCGTCGGTGGTCCCGAGCCGGTGACGCGGTCCTTCCCTGAGCCGGAGGCAGAGGCGACGTACCTCGTCGATCGTGTGCGTGCGCTACACGATGAGGGTGTGCCGCACGAGGAGATGGCGCTCCTCTATCGGACGAATGCGCGCTCGGCCGACTTCGAGGAGGCGTTCACCGCTGCCGGGCTCCCGTTCCAGGGGGCGGCGCTCCTGGCGCGCGACGCTGCTCGGCAGCTGCTGAAGGCGCTGCGCGGCGCGGGTGGGACGGCGGTGTCGGCGCAGGTGCGCCGTATTGCGGTCGAGCAGGGCCTGCTCGACCGCATCCCAGACGACTTGGGTGAACGGGAGGTGACGCGTCAGAACGACCTCGCCCGGCTCGTCCGGCTGGCCGCCGAGTTCGACGATGGAGAGCGGACTCTTGCGGAGTTCGTCGCAGATCTCGAGCAGCGCTTCGGCAGCCGCGGTGAGGCCCGCGGGGTCCACTTCCTGACCTACCACCGGGCGAAGGGCCTCGAGTTCGAGGCCGTCTTCCTGCCGCGGCTCGAGGAACGCGAGCTACCGTCGAAGCTCTCCAAGACCGCCGCCGCGATCGCCGAGGAAAGACGCCTCCTTTACGTGGGCATGACGCGTGCGAAACGGCACCTCACCATCACCTGGGCCGGCAAGCCGAGCCGCTTCCTCGCAGAGCTCGGGATCCAGCGCGAGGCTCCGGCGAAGGCCAAGGCCGTCGAGCCTGACGACCCGCTCTACGGCGCGCTCAAGCGCTGGCGACTCGAGACTGCGAAGGCCGAGGAGCGGCCCGCGTATGTGATCTTCCACAACTCGACGCTGGCCGAGATCGTTCGCCGGGCCCCGCGCACGCGCGACGAGCTCGCCACCGTCCCCGGAGTGGGGCCAGCGAAGCTCGAACGTTACGGCGACGAAGTGCTCGCCGCGCTGCGCGGGTAGCCCCGTCAGTCGTTAACCGCCGTGGCCACCGCCTTGATCCTGGCTCCCCGGCACGTAAAGGGCGAGAAACTGCGCGTCCTCGCCAACTGAGGAATTCGGGGCCAACGTGGGCCCCGGCTGAGGCGCGGTGGTCGAGTGCGCCTGGACGTCGAGCAGCCACCAGTCTCTGCCGAGCAGATCCCCGGCGTCGATGATGCCCGAGGACTCCCAGGTGCCCGGCCGCAGGTGCGGCGGCGTGTTCACGCGCGCCACCGAGCGCAGCGACGTGTCGGACAAGCGGTACTCCATCACGCGGCCGTAACCGCCCGAAAACGGCGGGTCGCGGAAGGCCGATTCGCGATCCTCCTGGATCATGAGCACCCTGCCGGACGCGTCCATGTTGTCCGGGTTGAAGATGTCGTCGCTGTCCGGTGCGTCACCGTTCAGGATCATCGTCAGCGTCGCCTGCGTCGGGTCTTGCGGGTTGACGTCGACCTGGTAGACGCGCCCACGCGCAGTCGACGGCGGCTTGCCGGTGTCTGCGACGAACGTGCGGCCGCGGACGTCCGGGTGGGAAGCAATGTCCTCGAGGCGGTCAAACCTGAACCCGTTGCGGGCAGTGGCCGCATTCTTGAGCCGGGTCGAGTTCATGTTCTCGGACTGTGGAATCGGGACGAAATGCCCCGGTACGGGGTCGTTCTTGTGAACCGCCGAGTTCTGGTTCTCGGCGAGGTCGTTGGCCCGCCAGACGTACAGGCTTCCCGTCGTGCCGGCAAGGGCGCTGTCGAAGTCGTCCGCGATGTATGCGTACAGGTACGAGGGGCCTGCCCGGAAGTCGTCCTCGCTTGTCAGGAAGACCCACTGCGACAGGTGCAGCGGCACGACGTTCTCGTGCTGGAAGTGACCGAAATGCGCTGTTTCTCGCCACGTGCCCGTTTCAGGATCCATGACGATCGAGCTTCCGTCGTGCGCTGGGCCAGGAGGTTGGTTCGCCATCGGCACGGCCTCCTCGCCGGTGAAGTAGTACGGCTGACCCGACACGAGCATGAGGGTCGCCGAGCAAAAGCGTTCGAACCCCTCGTTTCCTGTGAAGAGGTACTCGGCGCTGATCACGGTCCGTGTCTTTCGGTCGAGGTCGAGCCTGGTGATGCGCGTGTCGACCCCAGGTGGGTTGCTCGGGAAAGATCGGCCGAGCTCGTGGTTCATGAGCACGGTGACCCTCCTGCCACGACTGTGTCGGCTGTCGTCGTCGCCCGGGCCTCTGATGGCGCTCCGTCGATAGCCGCCGAGGCCGTCGGCAATGCCCGACATCTGATAGCCGCCCACGATGTCCCCGGCCGTCAGGATCGGGTCGACCTGGACCCCGGAAGCGGTGGGCACGAGGTACGCCGGCTTTGGCGTGTCGAAGCCGGGACCGCCGTGCGAGGCCCCGCCGACGGTCGCGAGCGCGCTCGCAAGGACCGCAACGAAACCAAGCAGGACGAATTTTGATTTCCTCATCACTCTCCCCTTGACTAGCTTGCGCGCGCGAGTTTAGAGGGCCTCGCGCGCAGTGAGGAGCAGGTTCAGGAAGAGACGGGGATCGCGGCGAACGCGTGGCGCCTGGCCGTCGCCGCGCTTGGTCAGATCTAGCGCGCGAGGGTCGGTGAGCGGTCGCAATCGCCCCTCCCGGATCAACATCTCGTCGACCCCTCCGATGCGGCCGCCGTACGTGGTGTAGACGGGCACGCCGAGGGCGGCAGCCTCGCGGTTCATCGTCCCGCCGGCGGAAACGACCAGGTCGGAAAGGGCGATCAGGCTCTGCGCGTCCACGGCACGCTCGGGGACGATCACGGACGGAAGCGCCAGCCCGCGTACGTAGTCGCGCTGCTCCGGCGATCGAGGGAGCACGACGGCGTGGACGCCTTCCTGGCTTCCGATGTGCGCCAGTACCTGCGGGAACAGGGGGTTGGATCGGCGGTGGTACAGCGAGACGTCGGGCGGGGTGCGGACGATCACAAGGGTGCGGCCGGAGTCGAGGCCGAGCTCGGAGAGCACCGACTCGTCGGGCTCGAAGTCGTAGAGGTAGTACTCCTCCTTGAGCCCCGGGTACTTCAGGAGCTTCGGCGGCCGGACGCCGAACCGGGCCATGCGCTCCGTGGGGATTGCCTCCGGCACGACGACTCGGGTCGCCGCCCGATCGCCGAGGTGATGCTGGAGCGTCGCGAACTCGTAGTCGTGCGTTGTCGCGCTCGGAATGCCGAGGCGCCGCGCCGTGATCGTGAGCTCGTGGGAGCCGTGAGCGAGTGCCAGGTCGTACTCGCGCTTGCGCGCGAACCTCTTGAGCGCTCTGAGGCGGGAGAAGAGCGACCGCGCCTTACCGGCGCGCGAACGACCCCCGTGGCGGCCGACGATCGTGGCTTCGATGCCGTGCTGGTCGAGCAACTCGAGGGTCTGCGCGTAGTCGCGTGTCGTCACTTCCACGTCGTGCCCGTCTTCGCGGAGGAGGGCGAGCAGCGGTCGAAAGACCAGCACGTGCGCCGGAGCCGAGATGTCGACCCAGACTCTCAAGCGAGCGCCTGCGCCGCGCTTGTCTCGCGCGGAGCATTCTCGACGTGCCGTTCGTGCCAGAGCGTAAAGGCGAGGAGGCCCCACAGCTGCCGGCTCAGATCCAGTTTGCCCGACACGTGGTCCTCGACGACGCGCCGAACCGAGGCCGGGTCGAAGAAGCCCTGCCGCCGCACGGTCTCGTCCGAGAGCGTGTCGCGGGCGAACGGCTCCAGCTCGCCGCGGAGCCACGCCGCGGCGGGGATCGAAAAGCCGCGCTTCCGCCGCCGGAGCAGCGGTGCCGGGACGAGCGGGGCGATCGCCTTCCGGAGCAGTACCTTCTTGTGGAGACCTCGCACCTTGTGCTTGGTCGCGAGCGCGTGCGCGAAGCTCGTCACGAGCGGGTCGAGGAAGGGCACGCGGGCCTCGAGCGAATGCGCCATCGCGGCGCGGTCGGTCTTCACGAGCAGGTCGTCGACGAGGTAGATCCCGAGGTCGACGTCCTGGAGTCGGGCGAGGAGCTCAGCGCCCTCCGTCTCGGCGAACCGGTCGCGCAGCAGGTCAACCGGATCGAAGTCGCTGTGCCGCCCGGTCAGCTCGGCGCGGGCCTCCGCCGAGAAGATCTCCTTCCACGCGTGGTGACGCTCGAGAGGAGGCAAGTGCGCGGCGCGCACGAACCGCTTCGCCTTGTAGTCGAAGCTCGCCTTGGCGCTCGACGACGGCAGCCTCTCGACCAGCGGGCGCGCGAACCGGGCGAGGCCCCCGTAGCGCAGCGCCAGCAGGTCGGCGGTGTACGTGTAGTAGCCGCCGAAGAGCTCGTCGCCGCCCTCTCCGGAGAGGGCGACTTTGACGTGCTCGGCCGCGAGCTTGGAGACGAGGTAGGTCGGGAGAGCGGACGAGTCGGCGAACGGCTCGTCGAATGCCTCGGCCAGCGCTGGCAGCAGGAGCGCGGCGTCAGGGCGCAGGACGAGCTCTTCGTGTCGCGTGCCGTACCGATCCGCTACCAGTCGCGCGTCTCCGAGCTCGTCGAAGCTGCGCTCCTCGAAGCCGATCGAGAATGTCCGGACCGGCCCTACGCTTTCATCGGCTGCGAGCGCGGTGAGGGCCGCGGAGTCGATGCCGCCCGAGAGGAGGACGCCGACCGGCACGTCCGCAACGAGGTGGGCCCGCACCGAGTCGCGGAGCCGAGCGCGCAGCTCCTCGGTCAGCTCGGCCTCGTCCTCGTGGCGAACCTCGTCGGACGAGACCGGGGCAGGCCGGGCGTAGCGCGTGAGCTCGAGGCGGCCGTCCTGCCACGAGAGGACGTGTCCGGGTGGGAGCTTCCGCGTCTCCTGAAAGATCGTCAGCGGCGCTGGGACGCAGTTGAACGCAAGGAACGCCTCGACGGCGTTGAGGTCGATCTCGCCGCGCGGAAGCGCCCGCAGCTCGGACGCGAACGCGAGCCCGCCGTCTGACTCCCGGTAGTAGAGCGGCTTGATTCCGTAGCGGTCGCGGGCGAGGACGAGCCTGCGCCGCTGCGCATCCCAGAGCGCGACGGCGAACATCCCGCGCAGGCGCTCGGCGAAGTCGAGCCCGTGCTCCTCGTAGAGGTGGACGAGCACTTCGGTGTCGCCATGGGTCGCGAAGGTGTGACCGGCCCGCTCGAGATCGCGCCGGAGCTCGCGGTAGTTGAAGAGCTCGCCGTTCTGGACGACCTG
>Ga0210378_10000533_pt1 | contig 19401 bp, 10 predicted proteins | sample PLM1_60_b1redo_FD_155465 | JGI IMG/M metagenome (GOLD analysis project Ga0210378, IMG submission 155465) | Groundwater sediment microbial communities from an aquifer in East River, Colorado, USA - PLM1_60_b1 redo | ecosystem: Environmental > Terrestrial > Soil > Riparian zone | place: USA: East...
ATCGACCACGTCGACGACGAGGAGTTCACTCAGTACGGCTTCCCGGCCGTTGAGGTTCCGCCACTGCGCGAGCGGGTCGCGCAGTGGCGAGCCAGACTGAGCCCGGACCAGCCACACACCTGACGGACCGATTCAACGTAGACCGATCGCAGGCTGTGACCAGCGTAAACGGACCGGTACTGGATCACCTTCGAGCAGCACGAGGTGGCTCTCAGGGTCACGCATCCGGCCCATCGACCGCACCCATAGGTGGCGATGCGATGCCGATGCGTGCCACCCGGCACATCCGGTGCTCAGGTGCAGTCGTGGTTGTACGCCCGAATGCGTGCTAATCGAGCATCGTGGCAGCTTTCCCCGAAAGTCGCTGTAACCGAACGGTCGATTTCGACTCCGGCCGCTAGTAGCGATTTCGCTGTCTGACTGGCGAGAACTGGATCCTAGCGCTGGATCTCCGGCATGATCACAGCTATAGATGTGAGCAGTTGCAGCGAGTGAACGTCGTCGGCATGGTGGAGCGGACGCACGCTGCGACCGGCGGCGAGGGGTGGCTGTGGACGCGTTCACCGTGCACGACCAGCTCGTGCGCGACTACCGAGCGTTCACGGAAGGTTTCGTTGAGTTAAGGGACCGGCGGATCCGGGCCTACGTCGAAGGCCAGACCGCACGCGGTGTGCAATGGCCGGCGCCGTACCTCGCCCTCAATCCCGCCTTCGCCACGAGCGACGCCGTGACGGATCTCGCGGACCGGGGCGTCCTTCACCGGGAATGCGCGCGGATCTTCCGGGTGAAACGAGATCCGGCAGACGCAGGCGCGACCCCGATCGCCTTGCATCGTCACCAGCGCGACGCGATCGAGGTTGCCCAGACAGGTCAGTCCTATGTCCTCACCACAGGCACCGGTTCGGGTAAATCGCTTGCGTACATCGTTCCCATTGTCGACCGCGTGCTACGCGAAGGTTCACGGCGGGGTGTAAAGGCGATCGTCGTCTACCCGATGAATGCATTGGCGAACAGCCAGATGCTGGAGTTGGAGAAGTTCCTTCGTTACGGCTACGGAGACGGCGAGGAACCGGTCACCTTCGCCCGGTACACCGGCCAGGAGAAGGGTGAGGATCGCGCCAAGATCCTGAACGATCCGCCCGACATCCTGCTGACCAACTACGTCATGCTCGAGCTGCTGCTGACCCGCCCGGACGAGCGGAAGTCGCTGATCCGGAAGGCCGAAGGGCTGCGTTTCCTGGTTCTGGACGAGCTGCACACGTATCGCGGTCGGCAGGGCGCGGACGTGGCGATGCTGGTCCGCCGGGTACGCGAAGCGTGCCGCGCCCATGACACGCTGCAGTGCATCGGCACGTCGGCGACTATGGCGTCGGGGGACACCGTGGCCGAACAACGGGCCGAGGTCGCCGACGTCGCGAGCCGGATCTTCGGCACCACGATGGCGCCCGAGAGTGTCATCACCGAGACACTGGTCCGCGCGACTACCGCCCGCCTGCGGGGGCGGGACGAGTTGCGTGCCGCAGTGCTTGCCCGCGGCGACGCAGAGGCGAAGGACCCTGCACTGCACACGGGTTTCGATGCTCTGCGGGCAGATCCACTCGCGTCCTGGATCGAGGACATTTTCGGCATCACTGAGGAACCGAGTTCCGGCATCTTAGTGCGCCGCCAGCCGACCACTGTGCATCACGCCTCGACGCTGCTTGCCGAGGCAACCGGAAGTTCATCTCTCGACTGCGCGACCGCGATCCGCGCCACCGTGCTGGCTGGGTCGCGCACACTCGACCCAGTCACCGGCCGCCCGCTGTTCGCATTCCGGCTGCACCAGTTCCTCTCCAAGGGCGGCACGGTCTACACCACGGTTGAGCCCGAGGAGAGCCGGGCGATCGAGAGCGAGTTCCAGGTCGTCCTCCCTGGCGAGCCAGAGCGGCGGCTCTACCCGCTCGCGTTCTGCCGAGAGTGCGGTCAGGAGTACCTCATGGCGCGGCGCGAACACCAGCTGGCCAGCCAGCGGGTGCTATTCAAGGCCCGCCACGATCTCCGCCCGGCGGACCGCCAGGACGGTTACTTGTTCGTCTCCGCCGACAGGGAGTGGCCGGCCGATCCGATCACCGCCGGGCGGCTGCCGGCGTCGTGGCTGATGCAGACCAAGACCGGGCAGCAGGTGGTGCCGACCCGCCGCGACGACGTGCCGCGGCGGCACCGGGCGCAGCCGGATGGTTCCGCTACGTCTGCGGCGAGTCAGCTTGACGCCTCGGGCACGCTCGCGGCTTGGATACCCGGTCCGCTCCGGTTCTGCCTGCGTTGCGGCGTCTCGTACGAGGCGCCGCGCAGCGGCGAGTTCACCAAGCTGGTGACGCTGGACCGGGAGGGCCGGAGCAGCGCGATGAGCGTGATCTCTTCCAGCGTGCTGCGCGCGGTGCGCGCTCTGGGCGCGGACGTTCCCGATGAGGCGCGCAAGCTCCTCACGTTCGTCGACAACCGCCAGGACGCGAGCCTGCAGGCCGGTCACTTCAACGACTTCGCGCTGGTTGTGCAGCTCCGATCCGCGCTCTACCGGGCGGTACTCGCAGAAGGTGAGGACGGGCTCGAACCGCTCGATCTTGGCCGCGCGGTGACCCGGACGCTCGGGCTTGACGCTCAGGACTACGCCGACGCCCCCGACGCCCGGGTCGGCCGGCACCGGGTTGACCGGGCGTTGCGCGGTGTTGTGGAGTATCGCGCGCTGCGGGATCTCCAACGCGGCTGGCGGGTAACGCTGCCGAACCTGGAGCAGGCCGGCCTCCTCGCCGTTGCCTATCCCGATCTCACGTCGTTGGGTGAGGACGAAGAGCTGTGGTCCGGCACCAACCCGGTGCTCGCCACGGCCCGGCCGGCGGTGCGCGTCGAGATCGCTGCGGTGCTCTTCGATGAGCTGCGGCGTGTACTCGCCCTCGACGCCGAGGCGCTGACCCTCGATCACCTCGACCGGCTCAAGCGGGAGAGCCGCGATCATCTGGCCGGACTCTGGTCCATCAGCGAGACCGAGCCGGACCCGGTACTTGGCATCGGGGTGGCCGGTCGCGGTGGGCCAGACCGGCCGCGTAACGTGCTCCCGCTGTCCGGGCTCGGCTCCTACGGCCGGTGGCTACGGCACGAGAGCCGCTTCGGCCGGCAACTCAGCGTGGCGGAGGCCGACGACGTCATCGTGGCGCTGACCAGCCTGCTGGCGGAGCAGGGGCAGCTCACGAAGGTGATCGACGGCCGCGTCCAGGGGTACCGGCTGAAGACCTCGGCGATGTTGCTCCGTGTAGGAACAGGCGAGTCCGGCGCACCCGACCCCCTGCGACGGCGGTTCGAAGCCGACAACCGGCCACGGGTCGTGCCGTTTTTCCGCGATCTTTACCTCAGCGCCGGGCCTGACTTCGCCGGTATGCGCGCCGCCGAGCATACCGCCCAGGTGCGCAGCGAGGTCCGCCAAGAGCGGGAGAAGGACTTCAGCGGGGGTCGCAAGCTGCCGTTGCTCTTCTGCTCCCCAACGATGGAGCTCGGTGTTGACATCAAGTCACTCAACGCGGTGGCGATGCGTAACGTCCCGCCCACGCCGGCGAACTACGCCCAGCGCAGCGGTCGAGCCGGACGGTCGGGCCAACCGGCGGTGGTCGTCACGTACTGCGCGAGCGGCAACAGCCATGACACCTACTACTTCGAGCGTTCGCACCTCATGGTCTCCGGGCGGGTCGCACCGCCGCGACTCGACATCGCCAACGAGGATCTGCTCCGCTCGCACGTCCACGCGATCTGGCTGGCCGAGACAGGGCAGGGCCTTGGCCGGTCACTGGCAGATCTGCTTGCGCTCGACGTCGACGGCTATCCAGTGCGCCCAAACCTGCTTCCCGGCTTGCGTGACGAGGGCGCGAAGAACCGCGCCCGGGCCACGGCGCGGATCGTCCTCCACCCGCTCGCCGCGGACCTCGCGGAGGCTCCTTGGTGGACGTCCACCGACACCTGGCTCGATGATGCCCTAGACGGTGCGTTCGCCGCGCTCGACGGTGCGTGCGAACGATGGCGGGGCCTGTACTCGACGATGCTCGCGGAGCGGGACGCAGCCTACCGGCAGGCCGGCGACGCGAGCGCGTCCCGACAGCTGCGACAGGACGCCGACAGCCGCTATCACGAGGCCCGACGGCGGATGGATCTGTTACTCAACGAGACGGACGAGGAAGGCCAGAGCGACTTCTACACCTACCGGTACCTGGCCAGTGAAGGGTTCCTGCCGGGTTACTCCTTCCCGCGACTGCCACTGGCAGCGTACGTCCCGGGTACGCGGGGACGTGGCAACAACACCTGGCTGCAGCGGCCCCGGTTCCTCGCGATCTCCGAGTTCGGACCGGGCGCGCTGATCTACCACGAGGGCGCCCGGTACCAGGTGAGTCGGATCAACCTGCCACGAGGCCGTGGCGAGGACGGCCCTGGTGAGGTAATCCGCACCGAGGCGATGGTCTGCGAGGCGTGCGGCTATCACCACCCGCGCGCGGTAGGCACGGACACGTGCGACCACTGCAAGGGCAGGACGCTGCACCATCTCAAAGATCTGATGCAGATGCAGACGGTGGTCACGCGACGACGGGAGCGGATCAGCGCCGACGAGGAGGAGCGCAACCGCGTCGGCTTCGAGCTGAGGACGAGCTACCGCTTCGTCAAGCGAGGGGGGCGACCCGGGCATGTGGACGCCGACGTTCGCGATGTCGACGGCGCGGCCATCGCTGAGCTTACGTACGGCGACGCCGCTGAGCTCCGCGTGACCAATCTGGGCCGGCGGCGCCGCCGTGAACAGGGGCTACACGGCTTCTGGCTGGACCTCAACAAGGGCCGCTGGCTCACCGAGAAGCAGGCGGCCGAAGGCGACGGAGATGAGGACGATGACCTGGAAGGCAAGGCCGAGGACGTCAATCGCCGAGCGATGGTCGTTCCCTACGTAGAGGACCGGCGCAACGTCTGCGTTCTGCGATGGGCCGATTCGATCAGCGACACGGCCGCGTTGACCCTCCAGTACGCGGTGGAGCGCGGGATCGAGGCGGAGTTCCAGCTCGAAGACTCCGAACTGAGCAGTGAGCGGCTGCCGGACGACCACCACCGCGGCCGGACGCTCTACGTCGAAGCGGCCGAGGGAGGCGCTGGCGTGTTGCGGAGGCTCTACCACGAGCCGGAGGCCTTGGCCCGCGCCGCGCGTACAGCGCTGGAGATCCTGCACGTCGACCCGGACACCGGGCTGGAGAAGGACGACGCCTGTGTCCGTGGCTGCTACCGCTGCGTCCTGTCCTACGGTAACCAGCTCTTCCACGACGCGATCGACCGTCGGGAGTCGGTGCCCGTGCTGCGGCGGCTTACTGCCGCGGTCGTGGAGCAGCGCGAGGTCGAAGGTGAGCGCGGCCCCGATCGCCAGGCTGTGGAGACAGCGGTGAAGCAGACGGGCGGTGCGCTGAAGGGACGTGCACGCCAGCTACTGACGCTGATCGCGGAGCGCAAGCTACGCCTTCCCGACGAGATAGCGTCCACAATCGAGGGTGCCACCGATCCGGTCGACTTCGTCTTTCGCCTGCCGGGCCAAGCCACGGTGGTGGTCGTCGACGATCCGGCGTTCCCGCCGCGCGAAAGCGTCGATGGACTCGTTTTCTACGGCTGGAATGTGGTGCGGGTAAAGGTCGATGACGACTTCGACCAGGTTCTTGCCACCCACCCAAGTGTCTTTCGCGAGGAGGCCCTGTGACTGCTGTTGACGATTTCGCCGTCGGATCGCTGGTCAGGGCGCGTGGCCGGGAGTGGGTGGTGCTGCCGGAGAGCAGCGGTGCGCTGATCTTGCTGCGTCCGCTCGGTGGCGGGGACGACGACATCGCCGGGGTGCTGCGCGGAGTGGAGCAGGTTGAGCCTGCCACGTTCGCGCCGCCGAGCGCCGACGACCTCGGCGACGACCGCAGCGCGCGGTTGCTGCGGGACGCGCTGCGCGTGGGGTTTCGGTCCAGCGGCGGGCCGTTCCGTAGCCTCGCCGGCCTCGCTGTGGATCCACGTCCGTACCAGCTCGTACCGCTGCTGCTCGCGTTACGTCAGCGAACGGTTCGGCTGCTCATCGCCGACGACGTGGGCATTGGGAAGACAGTGGAGGCCGGTCTCATCGCCGCCGAACTGCTGGCGCAAGGCTCGGCGCAGGGGTTGTCGGTGCTGTGCCCGCCGTCGCTGGCGGAGCAGTGGCAGTCGGAGCTGAAGACTAAGTTCAACCTCGATGCCGAGCTGGTCCTGCCGGCGACTGTAGCGCGGCTGGAGCGTGGCCTGGAGTACGGACAGTCCTTGTTCGAGCGGTACCCGATCACGGTGGTCTCCGCCGATTTCATCAAGGCTGATCACCGGCGTGACGACTTCCTGCGCGCCGCGCCCGACCTGCTCATCGTCGACGAGGCGCACTCCAGCGTCTCCGACGACGCTGGCCGCGGCGGTCGTGGCCGTACCCAGCGCTACCGGCTGCTCGCCGATCTCGCCGCAGACGTCGACCGCCATCTTGTGCTCGTCACGGCGACTCCGCACAGCGGCAACGATCAGACGTTCCGGAACCTGATCGGGCTGTTGGATCCGACGCTGAAGACGGCTGATCTCGCGACGCAGGCGGGCCGCGAGGCACTGTCGCAGCACATGGTGCAGCGCCGCCGGGCACACATCCGCGCCTACCTGGGCGCCGACACGCGGTTTCCAACCGACCGGCAGACCAAGGAAGCCCCCTACAAACTCGGACCGGCATACCGGGAGCTCTTCGACGAGGTACTCCGGTACGTGCAGGGTCAGGTACGCGATCGGAGCGGTACGCGCTTGCAGCAGCGGGTGCGCTGGTGGTCGGCGTTGTCCCTGCTCAGGGCTCTCGCGTCCTCGCCGGCGGCAGCTGCCGCGACGTTGGAGACTCGGGCGGCGCCGAGCCTCGCAGAGAGCGTCCAGGCCGCCGACGCGCTCGGCGGGTCCGCGGTGCTGGACATCGTGGAGGACGAGGCGCTCGACGCGGCGGACGTTGTCCCGGGCGCGCTCACCGAAGACCTCGACGCACTGGACCGTCGCGACCGGGCAACGTTGTTGAGCCTTCGGGACCGCGCGCTGGCGATCACGCGCGAGGAGGACACCAAGCTGACAATGGCGACGAAGACGATCAAGGGGCTGCTCGCCGACGGGTACTCGCCTATCGTCTTCTGCCGCTTCATCCAGACTGGCCGGTACGTGGCGAGCCACCTGGCGCAGGCGTTGAAGGGCGTGCCCGTCGAGGTCGTGACAGGCGAACTGGCGCATGAGGACCGGACGGCCCGGGTTGCGGGTCTCGCCGACCAGGCGAGCCCCCGCGGGCGGGTGCTGGTGGCCACCGACTGCCTCTCCGAAGGCGTCAACCTGCAAGATGGCTTCCAGGCCGTCGTCCACTACGACCTCGCCTGGAACCCAACACGCCATGAGCAGCGGGAAGGCCGCGTCGACCGGTTTGGCCAACCTGCCGACGTGGTCCGCGCCGTACTGATTTACGGCGAGGAGAACGGTATCGACGGGATCGTCCTCAACGTGCTGCTGCGCAAGCACGAAGCGATCCGTCGCGATCTCGGCGTCAGCGTGCCGGTGCCGAGCGCCACCGATCAGGTGTTGTCCGCGCTGGTTGAGGGCATCGTGCTTCGCGGTCGCGATCCGGATCAACTTGTGCTCGACTTCGAGGCACAGACCGAGACACGTGCGTTGCACGAAGAGTGGCAGAGCACGGCCGAGTCGGAGACTCGGTCTCGGAGCCGGTTCACCCACGAGACGATCAAGCCGGAGGAGGTACGGCGCGAGCTGGATTCGGCCCGGGTCGCCCTCGGTAGTCCGGCCGACGTGGCGGCGTTTACGCAGGCCGCGCTCGCGGAGGCCGGTGGCCTCGTCACCGAGGAGATATCCCGGTTCGTGGTGCACCCGGACGGCCTGCCGGTGGGGCTGCGCGATGCGCTCGGCCGGCCCGAGAAGCCACTGCCGTTCCACCTTGACCTGCCGGTGCCGCGCGGCGCCGCAGTACTTCACCGCACCGACCCGCGGGTGGCAGCAGTTGCCAGATACACCCTGGATGCCGCACTGGACTCCGGTCTGCCGGCGAGGGCACGGCCGGCGCGCCGGTGCGGGGTGGTACGCACGAACGCGGTCACCGCACCGACGACCGTCCTCCTGACGCGGTTCCGCTTCCACCTCGCCCTGCCGAGACGTACGGGCACGAGGATGCTGGTGGCCGAGGAAGCGCGGGCCCTGGCCTTCACCAGCGCGCCTGCGGCCCCGGTCTGGCTCGCTCCGGGCGCTGTCGACGAACTACTCGCGGCTGGGGCCGACGCGAACACCCCGACCGATACCGCAGTCAACATGGCGGCGATGGTGCTGCGCGGCCTCGGCGCGGTCACGCCGCACCTCGACGCCACCGCCGCGACACTCGCCGAGGAGTTGAGAGAGGCGCATGTCCGGGTGCGGCAGGCGGCGCGCGGTGCGCGGGCCGGTGAACTCCTAGTACAGGGCCTCACGGTCACGCCACAGCTCCCCGTCGACGTGCTTGGCGTCTACCTCTACCTCCCCGCACGAGGCGTGCGATGACGGGCCCGGGCCTGCAGTCCGTCCGCGTCGTCGGTGGGATAGTGCCGCCCGGGCTGCTGGCACGAGTACAGGCAGGTGAGGTGCGCGATGCCGCGAGCCTGAGTTCGGCGTCGTACCACCTGCCAGGGCGCGAGACGGTCCGCGACGCGGCGAACCGGGCGTGGACTTACTTATGTGGAGCGTGGACCGCATGGCAGGAGTACGCAGCCTCCCAGCCTCCCGGCGCTCCCGGTACAGGGCCAGCGCGCGAGCGGTGGCTGCTCGTGCTGCTGCGTGAACTTGGCTACGGGCAGGTGCCAGCGTTGCCATCGGGCCTGGTTGTCGACGGGCAAGAGTATCCCGTCTCGCACGCCTGGCAGCACGTGCCGATCCACCTGCTCGGTCCCGGCGTTGACCTTGACCACCGCAACAGGGGTGTGGCCGGTGCGGCACGCGCGCCGCAGGCGATGGTGCAGGAGCTACTCAACCGCGACGACACCGCGCTCTGGGCGCTGCTTTCCAACGGCATGCGGTTACGGCTGTTGCGCGACTCCACTGCGCTTGCCGGCTCCGCCTACCTGGAGTTCGATCTTGAGGCGATCTTCGACGGCGAGCTATTCTCCGAGTTCCTGCTGTTGTGGCAGGTGTGTCATGTCTCCCGGTTGGAAAAGCGCGAGGGTGCGGACGCACCGGCGGCCGACTGCTGGGAGGAGGCGTGGCGCAGCGAGGCGGTCGACGCCGGTACGCGCGCATTAGACCGACTCCGCCAAGGCGTCGAGGCTGCGCTGGAGGCGCTAGGCACCGGATTCATCGCGAGTCCTATGAACCGCTGGCTCGTGCAGGCGCTGGAGTCGGGCGAGGTGACTGCCACGGCGTACCATCGCGCGCTCCTGCGGTTGGCGTACCGCCTGCTCTTCCTAAGCGTTGCGGAGGATCGGGACGCGCTGTTGGTGCCTGACGCCACCCATGAGATGCGCGATCAGTACACGCGGTACTTCTCGATGGGCAGGCTGCGGCGGCTGTCGCGGCTGCGTGCGGGCGGCCCGCACGGCGACCTTTGGGAGGGGCTGAAGGTCGTACTCGATGCGCTAGGCGGTGACGGGGAGACGCTGCTCGGGCTGCCGGTGCTCGGAGGCCTCTTTGACCCGGCCGACCGGAGGCTCCCACAGATGGCCGGCCGGCCCGAGGGTGTGGTCGTTGGTCGGCACGTCGATTACCTGCTCCACTGCGGACTGGCGAACAACAACCTGCTCTCCGCAGCACGCTCGCTTGGCTGGGTGGCGCTGAAGGGCCAGCGGGTGCAACCAGTTGACTACCGGAACTTGGGCGCGGAGGAGTTGGGCAGCGTCTACGAGTCGCTGCTGGAACTAGTACCTCGCCTCGACCTGGGCCAGCGGACGTTCACGCTGGAGAAGGCCGCCGGAAACGAGCGGAAGACTACGGGGTCGTATTACACCCCGCCCGCACTGGTCGGCGCGCTGCTGGACTCCGCGCTTGATCCGCTACTGGACGACGCAGTGAAGAACGCCGTGGACGCCGTCGACGCGGAGGCGCGGCTACTCACGCTCACCGTCTGCGATCCGGCGTGTGGGTCAGGGCACTTCCTGGTGGCTGCGGCCCGGCGGATCGCCCGGCGGCTGGCGCAGATCCGGTCAGGGGAGGACGAGCCGACGCCGGCCGAGGTGCGCCACGCGTTGCGTGGCGTGGTGGGGCGCTGCATCTACGGCGTCGATATCAATGAGCTGGCGGCCGAGCTAGCCAAGGTGTCGTTGTGGTTGGAGGCGCTGGAACCGGGCAAACCATTGGGCTTCCTCGACGCGCGGATCCGGGTTGGCAACAGTCTCCTCGGGACGACGCCGGCCTTGCTCGCCGCCGGGGTGCCAGATGACGCCTTCAAGGAAATCGAGGGGGACGATAAGAGGTTCGCTGCGCTAGTGCGGAGGCGGAACAAGAAGGAGCGGGTATCTGGGCAGTTGCTCCTGACCGAGGCCGGGCTGAATCTCTCGAACGCTGTGCTGGTCAGGGAGCGCACGCCGCTCCTGGCGGCGCTGGACCGTGCGGACGCGGTGCGCGCGCAGGTCGATGCTTGGACGGCGTACGAGGAATCGGATGAGCTGTCGCGGTGGCGGCTGCACGCGGACATGTGGTGCGCTGCGTTCGTGTGGCGGCTGGTTCCAGATGGAATCGACGCGCCCACCGAATCAGTGGTGCGGCTGGTGAGCACCGATCCGGAGAAGGTGGATCTCGCGGTACGCGAGGAGGCGCGGCGAATAGCACAGCAGTATCAGTTCTTCCACTGGCACCTGGAGTTCCCTGAAATCTTCGCGGTAGCGGACCAGGACAATACCGAGACTGGTCCAGCGGGTTGGACGGGTGGCTTCTCGTGTCTGCTCGGCAACCCGCCATGGGAGCGGGTCAAGCTGCAGGAGCAGGAATTTTTTGCTGCCCTTGATCCGGAGATCGCGGCGGCGCCGAACGCGGCGGTGCGGCGGAAGCTCATCAAGTCATTGGCCGAGAACGACCAGGCGCTATTCAGCGCATTCGGTGAGGCAAAGCGCCGTGCCGAGGGCGAGAGCGCGTTGCTGCGCAATTCGGGTCGGTACCCGCTGACTGGCCGAGGTGACGTGAACACCTACGCCGTCTTTGCCGAGACCTTCCGAATGACCACCGGCCCATACGGCCGAGCTGGGTTCATCGTGCCGACGGGCATCGCCACCGACGCAACGACGCAGTACTTCTTCCGTGATCTGGTGGAGTCAGCCTCGCTGTCGGCTCTTTATGATTTCGAGAACGCGGCACCGATCTTTAAAGGCGTACACCGCAGCTTCAAGTTCTGCCTGCTAAGTCTGGCCGGAAGACTGACGAGAGAGTCTGCCGCTTCGTTCGCTTTCTTCGTCCACGACGCGAGCATGATCGCAGCGGCGACATTCTCTCTCACACAGGCCGAGATCGCGCTGTTGAATCCCAATACCGGAACTTGTCCGATCTTCAGAAGCCGTAGGGATGCGGAGATCACACTCGGCATCTACCGGCGTGTTCCCGTGCTAATACGACAAGGTGTCACTGGTGGCAATCCATGGGGCGTGTCCTTTATGACGATGTTCCACATGTCCAACGACTCCTCGTTATTCTTGACAGGAGTTGAGCTAGAAAGCGATGGTTGGGTACTGCGCGCCAATATCTTCGAGCGCAACGGCAACCGGATGCTTCCGCTGTACGAGGCTAAAATGTTGCATCATTACGATCATCGTTGGGCAACCTACAATGACGGTGCTACCAGAGAACTGAGCCTAGATGAGAAACAGAATTCGCATCTCACCGTCCTGCCGCGTTACTGGGTAGCTGAAGCGGCGGTCGAGGAGCGGCTCGCTCGACGTTGGGACAAGGACTGGCTCGTCGGCTGGCGAAACATCTGCAGGACCACAGATGAGCGAACAACAATCGCATTCGCACTTCCATATGCCGCGGTCGGGCATTCAACGCCATTGATTATCGGTCGCGGTGATCCGGTGCTACCGGCAGCGCTGGCGAGCTTCGTGTGTGACTACGTGGCAAGGCAGAAAGTCGGTGGCACTAACTTCACCTTCAACTACTTTGAGCAGCTCGCCGTGCCGCCACCTAACGAGCTTTCATTCCCCGCGGTTGCCGAAATCAGTCTACAATCACGGATACTTGAACTCTTCTATACCTCATGGGACATGCAGTCGTTTGCACGGGATCTCGGCGACGGCGAGCCACCGTTCCGATGGGATGAGGAACGGAGGGCGGTGTTGCGGGCCGAACTCGATGCGGCGTTCTTCCACCTCTACGGCGTGGAGCGCGACGACGTCGACTACATTCTCGACACGTTCCCGATTGTGAGGCGCAAAGACGAGCAGCGCTTCGGCGAGTACCGAACCAAACGCCTGATCCTCGAAATCTACAACGAACTCGCCGCCGCGGCGGCGACTGGCAGCATGTACGTCAGCCGGCTCAATCCACCGCCGGGGCAGGGCCCGCGGCATCCGGCGAAGAGAGATGAATACTGATGTCGACTGTCACGAGTGGCGGCTGGCAGCGGCTCCGGATCGTCATGGAGACGCTGGCGAAGACCCCCGAAGGTATCGCGGCGGGAGAGGCCTGGAAGCGCGCACTTGCGGTCATGCCCCTGGGATCCGGCGACGATGAGGCTCGAGAACGGAAAGTCTTCCAGTTTCAGAGCATTGCGCTGGTCAAAGCAGGTTGGCTACACAAGGACAGCTCACGTTGGGTATGGGTCATTACCGAGGCCGGACGTGAGTCGTTACTCAGCTTCCCGGATCTGGAGGAGTGGCGAAACGAATCGACGCGGCTCTATCGCGAGTGGGAACTGGAGAGGGCAACGCAGGGTCAGCGCGCATGGCTGGTTCGGCCGCGGACCGGCGGCGCTGATCTGGTCAAACGTTGGTTCGACGAAGGATTCTGCTCGCTCCAGGCAACTCATCTTGGCGATCTCCAGGCAGGCGTCACCAAGAGCGTGGTCCGGGATGCCGTGGAAGCGGGCTACCAACATGTTGACTACGCGCAACGTGTCGAGCTGACCAACGAATATCACGCGTTCCTGTCCAGGATGCAACCATCAGACATCGTGGCCACGGTGATCAACGACTGTCTCCGCGCGGGCATCGTCACCGGCGATCCTGAGTTCGCCGTGGACGATCCTCAAGCCCGCTTGCGCCGGAGCGTCGAGTGGACGCCTGCCGATCCTGTGCCGTTGGAAAGTCTCCCGATTCCGCTACCGGAGGAACTTGCGCGTCAGGGCACTGTGGTTGATCTCACCGCCGCCCGTGATCTGCTCGTGGCTCAGCTCATGCCGGATCGGTTGGACGAGGACGACCTACCGCGCATGGAGGCAGACGCGGTTGTCCCGTCCGGGCCGCCCAAGCTCAAGGATGCCACCGCGGAGCTGGCATCCCGAGTCCACATCGAACAGGCTTGGTTGCAGGAGCTGATAGACCTGCTCAGCGATCGCCAGCAGGTCATCCTTTACGGTCCGCCTGGCACGGGAAAGACATTCCTCGCCCTGAGGCTCGCCCGTCACCTCGCTGAATCCGAGGCGGTGCGGCTCGTCCAGTTCCACCCGTCCTACGCGTACGAGGACTTCTTCGAGGGGTACCGGCCGGTGTCCGTTGACGGTGGCTCGGTGGGATTCGCCCTCACCCCAGGCCCTTTCCGGCAGCTCGCCAGCGAGGCGCGAGCCAATTCCGGCCAGCCGTACATGCTGGTCATCGACGAGATCAACCGCGCCAATCTCGCCAAGGTCTTCGGCGAGCTGTACTTCCTCCTCGAGTACCGGCGCGAGACCGTCCGGCTGCAGTACTCACCGAATGATGCGTTCACCCTGCCTCCAAATGTCTTCGTCATTGGCACGATGAACACCGCCGACCGGTCGATCGCGCTGGTCGATGCGGCCGTACGCCGGCGATTCGCATTCGTGGAACTGCATCCGGACGAGCAGCCCGTGCGCGATGTACTCGCCAAGTGGCTCGACGCCACAGGTAGAGCCGCCGACGAGCGTGCCGTGTTGCTCGCCGCCCTCAATGAGGCGATCGGCGAGGAAGACCGTGATTTCAAAATCGGTCCGTCCTACCTGATGAAGCCGGATGCCGAGCGGGACGGCGGCCTGGAACGGGTATGGCGCTACTCGATCCTGCCGCTGTTGGAGGAGCACTACTATGGGCGGCTGAGCCGGGCACAGATCACCGCCCAGTTCGGCCTGGCCGCCGTGCGCAAGCGAGCCGCGAACACCTCTGCGTCGGACACAGGCACGTCGTGACAGGCATGGAGGTCGATCTCGCCGAACTCGGGCCGCCGCTCGTTGTCGAGATGCCAAGAGCGGTCGCAACTGCGCTAGCCGGCTGTGACCTGCTAAACGTGACGCCGGCTGCCGACGGACGCTGGCGCCTCCGGCCGGCGGGCAAAGTCGGCGCGGTCAGCTTCGAGGGCTGGGACATCCGGGTCGTCCCGAAGGTAGGGGTGATCCGCCTCCTGTTCCTGCTCGGCTATGCAGTTGACCCAGGCTTCCGGCCCGACGATGTGGCTGCTGGCGAACAACCTGACCTGCTGCCCATGCTCGGCGAGTCCCTGGCACGCCAGGCTGAGCGAGCGATCGGATCTGGCGTGCTCCAGGGCTATGTGACGATCGAAGACGCCTTACCACTTGTGCGTGGCCGGTTCCGGGTCGCCGATCAGATTGCCCGCCGCCCGGGGCTCCCACTCCCGGCCGAGGTCCGCTACGACGAATACTCCGCCGATATCGTGGAGAACCGGATCCTGCGAGCCGCGTTACGCCGGATGCTTGCCGTACCGCGCTTGCGCGAGCCGATCCGGCGCCGCCTCGCCCATCTTGACGGGCGCCTCGACGGCGTCTCGCCGCTGCTCCCCGGCGCGCCATTGCCGCAATGGGAACCGAACCGACTTAACGCCCGCTACCAGCCGGCGTTGCGCCTCGCGTCAGTTGTGCTGCGGCACTGCTCCGCCGAGTCAGGATCCGGCGAGCTACGGATGGCTGCCTTTGCCGTGAACATGGCCAAGGTCTTCGAGGATTTCGTCGCCACCGCCGTACGGGAGGCTATGCGCCGGTATCCGGGGCGAACCGTCGCGCAGTACCCGTCAGACCTCGCCGCCACGGGTGGCATCCCCATGTTCCCAGATGTGGTTCACGTCGTCGGCAACCGACCGGTCGCCGTCCTCGATGTCAAGTACAAGATGGAGCGGGACAACCGCCGCTTTCCCAACGCCGACGCTTACCAGATGCTCGCGTACTGCACCGGTCTGGACCTACCGCGAGGCTGGCTCGTGTACGCGAAGGGCATGGGGGAGCCGCTCACCCACCGTGTGGTCAACACATCGGTCGAGATCGTGCAGCATCCGCTCGACCTCGCCGCGTCACCGGCCGGGTTGCTCGCCCAGGTCGACAAGCTGGCGAGTGAGATGGCCGCGTCAGCTTCCCTGGCGACGGCTGAGGTCTGACCTCGACAGTACGAGACGGTTCGCGTGGCAGACGTCTGGCCCGCCGCGCTGCCAGCTCTCTTCCCCGTATGGGCCGGTCACCGCCTCGATGGCGGCGGTGCAAAGCGCTCGATCGCACCACGGAGGCCGCTCAACTGATTCCTCAGAGCGTGTTTGAGATGGGGTCTATCAGTTCCAGCCGAAGGTGCGGCGGGGCTGTCGTCGGGCCGGATGGCCGCGGGTGATGCGGCGGGCTGTGCCGGCGATGGCGGCCCAGCGGATGATGCCTTCGGAAACCTCGGGGTGGCGTTCGTAGTCGCGCGCCAATCGCCGGTTGGCGGTGAGCCAGGCCAGGGTCCGCTCAACCACCCACCTGCGCGGGTGGACGGCGAAGCGTCCCGGGGCGTGCCATAGGCGAAGACCTTCACCCCGCGAATTCCCACCGCCCACCCCGCACCGTCGCGGCGACCTCGCCCAGGGCAACCGAGCCGGGTAGGTCGGCGGCCTGCCGGCCATCGGGCTGGACCAGCAACGGCGCGGTCAGATCCCTTACCAGCAGGGCGGGACGGGCGTACGGCTCCCGCACCGCTGCCCGTGCCCTGCCCGGCTCTACCCCGTCCGGATCCGCACCCGCGCCGGACCGCGCCGCCGAGAAGTCCACAGTGGCCGTCGCGACACCTCATCCCTTTCCGGTTGCTCCGCCGATCGGGCACGCATCGACATCGGTACAGACTTCTTGTGTCATCGAGTCCGAAGCGTTCGGATATCGGGATTTCACGTACGGTTCCGCCTTGCTTGCCATGCCCGCATGTCGATCATGTTGAGCCCTGTCACCTGCACGAACACCGATCTTCTTCCCGCTTGCAAGGTCCGTCAGCGCTGGTTGTCGGTCCACCAGGTGTCGCCGGCATCGTCGAGCCAGAACCGGTGCGTACCCGTGCCGGTGACGGTGAGCCCGAGCCGCTGGCGTGGCGGCTTGCCGGCGTCGCTCCACCGCTGGTACAGCCTCTCCACGTCGTCCCACAACCGCCGGGCGCCGACCTGCGCGACAGTCTGTGTGGTCTGCTCGATGCACGCCCAGGAGCCGTCGTCCGCGAGGAGCCAGCGTTGCGGTCCGGTGTCCGGCTCGAACCACAGCGAGGCGACACCGGGTAGGCGAAGGGCGGCGAGCATTCCGAAGTCGGGGTGATCCAACTCGTCGGCGCCGACCGGGGTTGGCCGCGCGGCAACCTCGCCGCCCAGCGTGGCCAGCGCCGCCGTGAGCCGGTGGTCCGCGTCGGCCGGGGGGTCGGAGCGCACCGGCATGAAGGCGCCGTAGTCGGGCAGGAACCGGCCCCGCATCTGGCCGTGTTCGTCGCGGCGCAGCAGCGCCAGGGCACCTCCGCCGAGGTCACGGTGCAGGTTGGTCAGCAGCAGGCCGCCGGGCGGTAGCTGAGCCGCCCACGCTGGCGGGATGGTCGCGGCCGAGCAGGTGGCGATGATCCGATCATATGGGGCGCCTTCGGGGTGCCCGTCCGCGCCGTCACCGACGACGAGGGTCGGCGTGTAGCCGCAGGCCAGCAACGCCAGCCGCGCGGTCTCGGCCACCGCAGGGTCCACCTCCACCGTGGTCACCAACCGCGAGCGCAGCCGGTGTGACAGCAGCGCCGCGTTGTACCCGGTGCCGGTGCCGATCTCCAACACCCGGTGCCCGTCGTCGACGTCCAGGGCCTCCAGCATGAGCGCCATCAGGCCCGGCGCCGTGCTCGATGACGTGGGCACGCCCCGGGCGGGACGGCCGCTCATGTGGGCGGTGTCCCAACGGGTCGGGTCGTTGTCGAGTTGGGTGACCCAGGTGGCGTCGGTGTAGACCATCTCCGACCAGTCCTGGTCTTGCTCGCTGATCGGCTGCCACCCGGTATGGTCCGGGGTCTGGCGGAAGAACCGGGGCAGGAACAGGTGCCGGGACACGCTGGCGAAGGCGTGTACCCACGGCGGCGTCCGCAGTGTGCCGGCCGTGGTCATCTGCTCGACCATCGCCCGCCGCAGTCCATCGATGGCGCTCACCTGTTCCCCCTCGTCAGCGCGTCCGCGATGGATGCGGCGATCGGTAGCCCGGTGGCATCCTCGATCCACGCCCATTGCCCATTCGGGTTGATTTCCAGGAAGATCCACCGATCATCCGGGGTAACGATGAAGTCGAACGTCCCGAAACGTAACCCTAGCCGCCCCATCAGGGCGGACACCCCGCCACGCACCGGTGCCGGCACATCCGCCAGCGGGGTATAGGTCAACGCCTCATAGTCGGCGCGCCAGTCTACGGCGGCAGCGTTGCTGCCCGCGTCGATGCGCGCAGCCAGGAAGGCATCGTCAACCACGGTAAGCCGCACCTCGTACCGTTTCTCGATCCACTCCTGGAGCAGGTGGGCGGTCAGCCGGATCGACTCGTCCACGTCGCCCACGGTGACCGCGGTGGTGAACACCACCCGGTGCGTGTCCGCCTCGGTGATCCCCGCCGGAGTCAACGGCTTGTAGACGGCCCGTCCAGCGTGGGCGACGAACTTCGCCGCCTCGTCCGGGTCGTTGGTCACGATCGTGTCCGGCACCGCCAGCCCACACGCGTGCGCATGGGCAAGCTGGACCGGCTTGTACTCGGCCGCCGCGATGGCGGCCGGATGGTTGAGCCACCGGGGCAGCGCGGACAGCACCCCACCCAGCCCGATACGTGCCTCACCGGCCGCCCAACGGCGCACCTGCTCACCCATGCCCGCCGCCAGATCGAACACGGTCGGGCGCCGGTAGTAGGCGCACCCGATGTCGGACAGGTTCACCTCACGCTCGGGCAGACGCAGGCGGCCGACCCAGCCCGCACCCGCCCCGTGAAGCCGCGCCGCCACGCTCAGCCGTTGGGGGAACTCGCCCGGGTCGCAGCGGAAGACCGGCGCGCCGCGCCGGTTCAGTTCGCTGACCACGTAGTCAGCCGTGGGGTCGAACGGGTGAGTCAAGACCAGCGTGACAGCGCGGCCCATCGGTTCAGTCCTCCCGCTGGTCGGTGTCGGAGTCCGGACCCTTGTGGCCGTCCGGGTTCGTAGTGGTCCGCGTCTGCCCGGTCGTGTGGCGCAGCAACGGCACCGCCACACCATCCTCACCGACCACGGTGCCGATCTGCCGGTCGTGGTCGAAGCCGTACGCGGACAGGTCACCCACCTCCACCGCCGGGGCCAGCACCGCACGGCGCAGCCCGAACGGCACCGCCTCGGCCGCCGTCACCTGCCCGGATGCGTCCAACAACCCAAACGGCCTGCCCAGCGCGAACGCGCCGGAGTTCGGGTACAGCGGATCGGGCCGCGCCTGCGCAGGCCCGCCCGCCTGCCTGTTCGTCGTCAACATCGCCGTCACTCCCTCCTTCGCCCCGGACCACCCGGGGAAACCCTTGGGGTCACCGTCGCGCGGACCTACGCGGCGGGCGAACCTGGACCCGCCGCGAGCCGACCAGTTCCGGCCGAGTCAGGCCAGGAATACGTCGGGGCAGGCGCAGGAACCGGGAGAAGACCACAACGGCCGTCTCCCGCCGGTAACACGGCCCCGGCACACCACACTTGAGGCAGCGTCCGTCCACACTGGACGTGATGTGCTCGTCAAGGACCTGTTGCGCGATGGCCAATTGCTCGCCTTCGCCGGTGCAGGTCGTCATGCACCCTCCTTCGCCGCACCGTCATGCAGGATGTTCCTGCGGGACCCGTCCGTATCTGGCCGCGTCGTGGGCGGCGCTGCCATGCCCGCGTACCCGGGGTCAACGTGGCGCCTCCGGCCGCCATGTGAGGTTGTGGCCGTCCGGAGGCGACGTGGGCGGGCTGGCTAGTTCGGTCCGGT
>Ga0210378_10000535_pt1 | contig 19391 bp, 19 predicted proteins | sample PLM1_60_b1redo_FD_155465 | JGI IMG/M metagenome (GOLD analysis project Ga0210378, IMG submission 155465) | Groundwater sediment microbial communities from an aquifer in East River, Colorado, USA - PLM1_60_b1 redo | ecosystem: Environmental > Terrestrial > Soil > Riparian zone | place: USA: East...
ACGCTCGCGGCGGAACGCCTGGACGGCGCGGATGCCGTTCATGGTCTCGACGAACTGCACGATCACCTTGGCCACCGTGCTGCGGGTCAGCCGGTGCGCGGCCTGCGAGCGGCGCTGGAACCAATTGGTCAGCAACAGCAGCGGCAGGAACCCGCCGAGCACCACCAGCGCCAGCGGCAGGTCCAGCCACAGCAGCACGCCGGCGATCGTCACGACCGACAGCGCCGAGACGAACAGGCCGTCCAGCCCCATCGCCAGCAGGTCGTTGAGCGAGTCGAGGTCGCTGGTCAGCCGCGAGATCACCCGGCCGGAGGTGTACGACTCGTGGAAGCCGACCGACAGCCGCTGGGCCTTGGCGAACACCCGCTCCCGCAGGTCGATCAGCACGTCCTGGCCGATCCGGCCGGAGAGCCGCAGGAACGCCACCCGCAGCAGCGCGGAGACCAGGCCGCTGGCCGCGTAGCCGACCACGTACAGGAACAGCGGCAGCGGCCGGCCGCCCAGCGCCGCTGGCACGCCGGCGTCGATGGCGCCGGCGATCAGCAGCGGCCCGGCCAGGTTGACCAGGTTCTCGGTCACCACGATCAGCAGGGCCAGCGAGGCAGGACGAAGGTGCGGGCGCAGCAGGGCGCGCAGCAGCAGCCGCGAGCGGGCCGCCAGCCGGATGCCGGTGGCCCTGTCCAGCTCGTCGACGTCCTCGGCGGCCACGCCCCGCCACGACTCGTGCCCGTCCGGCACGTCGGCCTGTGGCTCGCGCTCGTCCAGCCCGGTCACCGCGCCGGTCATCGCGCCGCCACCTCCTTCTCCATCGTCGAGAGCACCGCGCGGTACTGCTCGTTCTCGGCAAGCAGCCGCGAGTGCGAGCCGGTCGCGGCGATCCGGCCGTCGGCCAGCAGCGCCACCCGGTCGGCGAGCTGCACCGTGGACGGCCGGTGCGCGACCACCAGCGCGGTCACGCCGCGCAGCACCCGGCGCAGCGCCCGCTCCACCTCGGCCTCGGTGTGCACGTCGAGCGCGGACAGCGGATCGTCGAGCACCAGCACCGCCGGCCTTCCGACCACCGCGCGGGCCAGCGCCAGCCGCTGCCGCTGCCCGCCAGACAGGGACAGCCCCTGCTCGCCGATCCGGGTGTCCATGCCCCACGGCAACGCGTCGACGAACTCGTCGGCGTGCGCCACCCGCAGCGCCTCGCGGACGTCGTCGTCGGTCGCGTCGGGTGCACCCAAGGCGACGTTCTCCCGCACCGACGCGGAGAACAGCACCGGGTCCTCGAACGCGGTCGCGACCGCCCGCCGCAGGTCGGCCAGCGCCAGGTCGCGCACGTCAACGCCGTCCAGCGTGATCCGCCCGCCGGTCACGTCGTACAGCCGCGGCACCAGCGCGGTGAGCGTGGTCTTGCCGCAGCCGGTGACGCCGACCAGCGCGACCGTCTCGCCTGGCCGGACGTCGAGGTCCACCCCGCGAAGGGTCTCGACGTCGGAGAGCCCCGCCCGGCCGGGTGCGGCCGAGTCCGGGTAGTGGAAGCGCACGCCGTCCAGCCGCAGGTGCCCGCTGGCCGGCCGGCCGAGCGGCCGCGGCCGCTCGGGGTCGCGGATCACGCTTGCCGGCTGCTGCCGTGACCAGGCGAAGATCTCGCTGAACCGCTGGCTCGCGGACGCCGCGTTGGTGGTCTCGGCCAGCAGCCAGCCCAGCGAGTCGATCGGCCAGCGCAGGAACGTCAGCGTGGTGATGCCGGCGATCAGGGTGCCGAGCGTCAGGCCGCCGCCGGCAAGGGCGTACGCGCCGACGGCCAGCATCGCGCCGAGCGCCAGCTCGGGCAGCGCGATCAGCGCGCCCCACAGGATGGCGAGGACGCGGATCTTCTCCAGCTCGGTGCCGCGCAGCAGCCGCGCGTCGGCGACGAAGCGCCGCGCAAGCTGCGGCCCGCGGCCGAACGCCTTGAGCACCCTGATGCCGAGCACCGACTCCTCGACCACGGTGGCGAGGTCGCCGCTCTGGTCCTGGGCCAGCCTTGCGACGACCTTGTACCGCGCCTCGTACCGGTACGACACGAGCACCATCGGGATCGCCATCGCGACGACGATCACGCCGAACGGCGGGTACAGCCAGAGCAGCACGAGGAGGCCGACCACCAGGGTCACCCCGTTGACCACCAGGAAGATGCCGGCGAAGGCGAGGAACCGGCGGATCACGGTGAGGTCGGAGACCGCCCTGGACAGCAGCTGGCCGGACTGCCAGCGGTCGTGGAAGGCCACCGGCAGCCGCTGCAGCAGTCGGTACAGGTCGGCCCGCATCCGCGCCTCGATGGCGGTCACCGGGCCGGCCACCAGCAGCCGCCGCAGCAGGATGAGCAGGCCCTCTGCGATGCCGAGCACGATCACAACGCCCACCGGCCAGACAAGGCCACCGAGCTGACGGTGCGCGACCGGGCCGTCGATGATCCGCTGCGTGACCAGCGGGATGGTCATGCCGGCCAGCGTGGCGGCCAGCGCGGCGAGCCCGGAGCCGATCAGCCACCACCGCGCCGGCCGGGCGTAGGGGGCGAGCACACGAAGCGCGGCCAGGTCGGCGCCGCGCTGGGAATGGGGCTGGGAAGGGGATTGGTTGTCGCTCATGGCCTAACCGACGGTACGGCGAACCGCCGGCATGGTCATCCGAGTTTCACCCGCAGTGATCACGCTTTGAGCCGGCAACCTCAACCGAGGTTCAGGTCAACCGCCCAGGTCAACCGCGCAGCCCGTCCGGCCAGTTCCAGCAGCTCGTCGATGCGCTCGACGAGCCGGCCGTTGTCCGCCGGCGCGACCGTCAGGTGGTGGCCGTTCTCGCTGGGCTTGCTCTGGGTGAGGTAGCGGCCGGTGTCGGTGTCGATGAACCCGACGTCGACGTCAACGACGTGGCCCTTGCCGCCGTGCTGCTCGAAGCCGGTCGCGCATAGCTGGCCGGTGCGCAACCGCGGTGCCAGCCTCTTGCGCGGGGGTGTGGGCGCGGCACCGCCACTCAGCGCAATCGGCGCGGCCGGCTGTGGCTGGGTGCGGCGGCAGTGCGCCTGGGTGCGCCTGGCTAGCTGCGGTTGGAGCGGACCCCGAGGAGGACGTCCTCCCAGGACGGCACGATCGGCCGGTTGTTGCGGCCACGGCGGGTCGGGGTGGCCTCCGTGGTGCCGGTGGCCTCGGCCACCTCTGGCTCCGGCTGCGCCTGCTGCGGCGAGGCGGCCGCCGGCTCGTCGAACGGCTGCGGCTGCTGCGGTGGCTCGGGCGTGGCACGGCGGGTCGCTGGCTCGGTCGGCCGCGGCGCCGGCTCGGTACGGCGTGTCACCGGCTCGGTCGGCCGCGTTACTGGCTCGGTCGGCCGCGGCGCCGGCTCGGTACGGCGCGTCACCGGCTCGTCGAGCTGCAGCGCCTGCTCGGCGAGGGCCGTCACCGGGCGCACGGTGCGCAGTGGCTTGCCGGCGGCCGGGTCGATCAGGTCGGCGGCCAGCTCGTCGAGCACGGCGACCGTGCCGCCGTGCGCGCCGGGGTGGAAGGTCCAGTGCGCGCGGTTGTCCGAGCGGCCGGCCGTCCAGCGGAGCTGGACGACCCACTTGCCGTCCTCGCCCTTCCACGAGTCCCACCCGACCGCGGTGTAGTCCTGGCCCCGCTGGCCGAACGTGTTCGCGACGACCTCGCCGAGGGTCCGCACGTCCGGCCCGTCGTCGCGGATCGGGTGCGCCCGCTGGGCCAGCTCGGCCGTGCGCGAGCGTTCCAGCAGCACGGGGTAGGCGAAGCGGTCCACCCGCTCGGCCGGCATTCCGGCCGCCTCCGCAACCTGCTCGACGGAGGCTCCTGCTCGGATTCTGGCCTGGATCTCACGAGGACGCATCTGGCTCTCCAGCTCGATCTCGATCTGGCCGAGGCGGGCAAGGTCGCCCCGTGCGGCGGCGCGCAGCTTGTCGTCTGCCTTGAGCGAGAACCGCTCTGGCTTGTCCGCGTCACCGGCGGTCTCGGTCTCACAGATGACGACGCCGTCCTCCGCAAGCCCGATGACACGCAGTGCGCGCATAGTAAGCGGCCCCTCCGGGGTCTCAGGGTCGACAAGGTCTGCTCCTACGCGTGACACCGTATGCCGGCGCGCCGCCTTGACGGTGCAGACTCGCCGCGGCCTGCGCCTTCGCCTGGAGATCTTTACCCGACCGGGCCCGGCCGCTCAGCGCAGCCGTTCCACGACCCAGTCGATGCAGGTCGTCAGGGCCCTGACGTCGTCGGGCTCGACCGCGGGGAACATGCCGATCCGCAGCTGGTTGCGGCCGAGCTTGCGGTACGGCTCGGTGTCCACGATGCCGTTCGCGCGCAACACCTTGGCGATGGCCGACGCGTCGACCGTGTTGTCGAAGTCGACGGTGCCGACGACCAGCGAGCGGCGCGCCGGGTCGGCCACGAACGGCCTGGCGTACGGCGAGGACTGCGCCCACGAGTAGAGCCGTGTGGACGAGTCGGTGGTGCGCCCGACGCACCAGTCGAGGCCGCCGTTGTCGAGCATCCAGCGCACCTGGTCGTCCAGCAGGAACAGGGTGGCGAGGCCGGGCGTGTTGTACGTCTGGTCTTTGCCGGCGTTGTCCACCGCGGTGGCCAGCGACAGGAACGCCGGGATCCACCGGTCCGAGGCCGCGATCTCGGCGACCCGCTGCAGCGCGGCCGGCGAGAGCAGCGCCAGCCAGAGCCCGCCGTCGCCGGCGAAGCCCTTCTGCGGCGCGAAGTAGTAGACGTCGAACTGGGACGGGTCCACCGGCAGCCCGCCGGCCCCGGACGTCGCGTCGATGGTGACCAGCGCGTCCGTGCCGTCCGTGCCGTCTGTGCCGGACGTGCCGGGGCGAACGACAGGCACCATGACCCCGGTCGACGTCTCGTTGTGCGCCCATGCGAGGACGTCGCACGATGCGTCGCCGATCGACTCCGGCGCCGGCGCCGTACCGGGCTCCGAGCTGATCACCACCGGGTCGTCGAGGAACGGCGCGCCCTTCGTCACCGCGGCGAACTTCGCCGAGAACTCGCCGTAGGTCAGGTGCAGCGCCCGCCGCCGGACCAGACCGAACGCCGCCACCTCCCAGAATGCCGTCGCGCCGCCGTTGCCGAGCACCACCTGGTAGCCGTCGGGCAGGCCGAACAGCTCGGATAGTCCCTCGCGCAGCCGCCGCACCATCGACCTGATCGGCGCCTGCCGGTGCGAGGTGCCCAGCAGCGCGGCGCTCGCCAGCGCCTGCACCGACTCCGGCCGCACCTTGGACGGCCCGCAGCCGAAGCGCCCGTCCGACGGCCGCAGGTGCTCGGGTATCCGCAGGGTCGTTGCGTCCGCAGTCGCTGTCACAGTGCCCCAGTGTGACAGCCACCCCGTGGGGTCACGAGCCGATGGGCGCCGGGTGGGTGATCTGGTCCCAGCCGTCCACCTCGGCCGGGCGGCGCGGGCCGGGGCCGATGTACAGGGCGGACGGGCGGACCAGGCGTCCGGTGCGCTTCTGCTCCATGATGTGCGCGCACCAGCCGCCGGTGCGGGCGCAGGTGAACATGGCGGGCATCATGTGCGCCGGCACGTCGGCGAAGTCCAGGATGACGGCGGCCCAGAACTCGACGTTGGTCTCAAGGGCCCGGTCGGGGCGGCGTTCGCGCAACTCGGCGAGCGCGGCCTGCTCCAGCGCGAGGGCAACCTCGTAGCGTGGCGCCTTCAGCTCCCGGCAGGCGCGCCGCAGCACGCGGGCCCGCGGGTCCTCCGCGCGGTACACCCGATGGCCGAAGCCCATCAGCCGCCGCCCGGAGTCCAGCATGGCGCGGACAACGGGCGCGGCGTCGCCGAGCTGCTCCACCTCGTCCAGCATGGGCAGCACCCGCGCCGGCGCGCCACCGTGCAGTGGCCCGCTCATCGCGCCGATCGCCCCCGACAGGCACGCGGCCACGTCGGCGCCGGTCGAGGCGATCACCCGCGCGGTGAACGTCGAGGCGTTCAGGCCGTGCTCGGCCGCGGACACCCAGTAAGCGTCCACCGCCCGCACGTGCGCGGGGTCGGGCTCGCCGCGCCAGCGGGTCATGAACCGCTCGGTGATGGTGGCGCACTGGTCGATGCGCTTCTGCGGCACCGCCGGCTGGTGCAGCCCGCGGGCCGACTGCGCCACGTAGGACAGCGCCATCACCGACACCCGAGCGAGCTGTTCGCGCGCCTCGTCGTCGGAGACGTCAAGCAGCGGCTGGTAACCCCAGATCGGGGCAAGCATGGCCAGCGCGGCCTGCACGTCCACCCGGACGTCGCCGGAGTGCACCGGGATGGGGAACGGGTCGGCCGGCGGCAACCCCGGCCCGAACCGCCCGTCGACGAGCAGGGCCCACACGTTGCCGAAGGTCACATTGCCAACCAGGTCTTCGATGTCCACCCCCCGGTACCGCAGAGCGCCGCCGTCCCGGTCCGGTTCGGCGATCTCGGTACGAAATGCGACAACGCCCTCCAGCCCCGGCCGGAAGCTGTCGGGCGCGGCTAGTGCCGGCTCAGCCACTGCGACTCTCCTTTGAATCAGCGCCGCCGGCCGGGGATGCCGGCAGCGTCGCATTGGTTGCCAGCAACCCTGCACGTCCTGCGCGTTTGCGGCAATTCTGAGCCGACTATCCGCCCAAGTGGCATGAGTCACGTGGGCGCGGCGGGTTGGGACTGTCTGTGACCGCGGTCCAGGCTCTACCTTCATGCAATGGTGCTGCAGAACGGCCCGCGCAGCGGCGTCCGGGTGGACTACCCGGACTCGGCGCTCGACGAGGCGTCGATGGCGCCGACCTGGTGGCAGCAGCTGTCGAGCTGGCTGGCCGACGCGGCGCAGGCCGAGCTCCCCGAGCCGACGGCCATGGTGCTGGCCACCGCAGACCCCGAGGGCCGCCCGTCGTCGCGCACCGTGCTGTGCAAGGCGATCGACGAGCGCGGCGTGGTGTTCTGCACCAACTACACGTCCAACAAGTGCCACGACCTGTGGGCCACCAGGTACGCGTGCGCCACGTTCCCGTGGATCGCGCTGCACCGGCAGGCGCATGTGCGCGGCTCGGTCGAGCGGGTGTCGGCCGCGGAGACCGCGCTGTACTGGCGGGCGAGGCCGCGGGAGGCCCAGCTCGGCGCGTGGGCGTCCACCCAGTCGCGGGTCGTGCCGTCCCGGCAGGCACTCGACAACTCCTACGAGTCGGTGCGCCGGCGCTACGCCGACGTCGAGCAGGTGCCGGTGCCGCCACACTGGGGCGGCGTGCTGATCCGGCCGGAGACCGTCGAGTTCTGGACCGGCCGGGCCAGCCGGATGCACGACCGCCTCCGCTTCCGCGTCGACGACGACCGCCAGTGGCACCTGGAACGCCTCGCGCCGTAGCGGCGCGGCCGATCATCCCTCGCCGCGCGCACCGAATGTGACATTCGGTGCGCCAGGCGCAACCGATGTCACATTCGGTGCGTACGGAACGGGCTACCGCAGGGTGACGAACTGGGCGAGGAACGTTCGGGCGCCGGGGGTGTCCATCCGGTACGCCACGTTGGTGGCGTAGCACGGCACGTCACCGGTGATCGTGGTGCCGGCCAGCACCAGCACCCCGCCGATGATGGCGAAGTTCGGGCCACCGGAGTCGCCGTAGCAGGCGCCGCCGTTGCCCTGCGGCTCGGTCTGGGCCAGCCGCAGCCACGCGTCGTTGAGCGCGTCGAACGTCAGCGGCGCCTTCATCCGAACGCCGCCGCCGGGGTGCGTCTGGCCGCCCGGCCCGTTCAGGGCCTCCTGGGTGCCGTAGCCGGCGACCACGAACGCGGTGTTGTTGAGCCCCCGCGGGCCGAGCGCACCGAGCTGGTTCGCGGTCGGCAGCAGCGCCGGCGTGAACGTCCACCTGGCGCTGACCTGGTCGGCCGGCAGCTCGATGACCGAGATGTCGTGCGTGTCCGACGACGGGCCGGGGAACGCGGGATGGGTGTGCGCCACGCCCTGCACGCCGACCGCGGCGGCGACGGCGGCCGGGTCACCGGGGTGCGCGAGCGCGGCAGCGTCCAGCGCGGACTGCACATCCTGCAGCAACGACACGTAGAACCGCACGTTGGCCGGCCAGTCGGTGGTGCAGTGCGCCGCGGTCAGGAACGTGTCGGCGTCCACCATGGTTCCCGAGCACACCCAGTCCACCCGGTCCGGCGTGGCGGGGTTGTCGTCGCCGTCCCAGGTGGCGACGAGCGCGCCGACCTCGGTGCGCTCCGGCGCCGGGGTCGCGTTGTAGGAGTTGATGGCCTGCGCCGGCAGGGTCCCTGCCAGCGCGATCGCGGCCATGGCGGCTGCCAAGGTCAGTGCACGGGTCACCCGCACGATGAGCTCCTCACTTCCGAAAAGGCCGCGGCGCTCCGCGGCACCCCGGAGCATTCAATACGGCGCCCGGCTTGAACGACACCCCGGTGAGCCCGGATCTGTGCAACGGGGCACGGCGCGGCGCCGGCGGATCCGGGCCGTGATCGTCGTCGGTGGTGAGGCGCTGGTCGACCTGGTGCCGGCGGGCGGGTCCGGCGGCGCCGGTGGCGCGCTGGCGCCGGCGGGCTCCGCTGGCGCGGGTGGCGCACCGGTGGCGGCGGGTTCCGGTGGCGTGGGTGGGACGCTGGTGCCGCGGCTGGGTGGCGGGCCGTTCAACGTCGCGGTGGCGCTCGGCCGGCTTGGTGCCCCCGCGGCGATGCGGGCGCGGCTGTCCACCGACGCGTTCGGCACGGCGCAGCTCACCCATCTCGCGGCGTCGGGGGTGGACACGTCGCTGGTACGGCGTGGGCCTGAGCCGACGGCGCTCGCGATGGCCTCCGTCGGCGCCGACGGCTCGGCCGGGTACACCTTCTACACCGTGGGCACGGCGACCGTCGGGTTCGCCGATCCCGGCCTGCTGCCGCCGTCCGTGGTTGCGGTGTCGATCGGCAGCCTCGGGCTGCTGCTGGAGCCGGGTGTCCATGCCGGCCGTTCCGGTGACGGTGGCGGACACCATCGGCGCCGGTGACACCGTGCAGGCCGCGCTGCTGGCCCGCCTGCACACACCGTCGGCGCGCTCTCGCTCGGCCCGCTCGGCTCGCTCAGCCTCGGCCAGGACAGCTGGCGCGACGTGCTCGGCTTCGCGGCCAGCGCCGCCGCGGTGAACTGCTCCCGTCCCGGCGCCGACCCGCCGTGGGCCGCCGAGATGCCGCGTGCATACGACCGTATGTGATACCGTCGTATGCATGGCGAACGTCGACCGGCTCTCCGTCACCATGCCGCCCGAGCTCGGCGAGGCGGTCCGTAGGGCGGCCGCACGGGCGAACATGAGCGTCTCTGCCTGGCTGGCCGAGGCCGCCGCCCAATGGGTACGCAACGAGCTGCTCGGCGCGGCGCTTGATGCATGGCAGGCGGAGGACGGGCCCTTCACCGACGCGGAGCTCAATGCCGCCGCGGCCGCCCTCGGTCTGAGCCGACGCGCCGGCGCGGCGTGAGCCGTGGTCTCCGGACACTCCGGCGCGGTGCTGGACGCGGGCGCGCTCGTCGCCATCGATCGCCGTGACCGCCAGGTCGGCTCGATGTTGGAACTACTGCGACGTCGTGCAACGCCGATCCGGACCAGCGGCGGCGTCGTTGCGCAGGTCTGGCGGGACGGCAGCCGGCAGGCCAACCTCGCCCGCCTGCTCGGCGGCGTCGACGTGGTGGCCCTCGACGCCACCCAGGGCAGGCGGGTCGGTGAGCTGCTCGGCGAGGCACGGACACGGGACGTCGTGGATGGCCACGTCGCCCTGCTGGCCCGGTCCGGTGACCTCGTGCTGACCAGCGACCCCGACGACTTGGACGCGCTGCTGCGGCTGCGCAAGATCGACGCGGCAACGGTCAGGGTGTGATCGACACAGCGCGCTGTGCTGTGCTGCACACGGTGTTCGGCAGGACTACCGTGGCGTGAAACATGGTCACCACAGGGCTTGCGGGGCAGCCGTGCGGCGAGAGCGCACGTCAGGCAGCCCGCACGAGCGTGAGAGGTCCCCGATGCCCGACGTAACCGGTACGGCCACCGCAACCACCGAGGCACCGAGCCAGCCGGCGGCCGAGCCAGACGCCGTCACGCTGGACCACGGCGGGCGCCAACTCAAGCTCTCCGTGTCGCACGGCACCGAGGGCGCTGGCGGGATCCACGTCGGGAAGCTGCTGGCCAACACCGGGATGGTCACCCTCGACCCTGGGTTCGTGAACACCGCGGCGTGCACGTCGCAGATCACCTACATCGACGGCGACGCCGGCATCCTGCGTTACCGCGGCTACCCGATCGACCAGCTCGCGGAGAAGTCGGACTTCATCGAGGTCAGCTACCTACTGATCTACGGGCGGCTGCCGACGAGGGCCGAGCTGGAGGCGTTCACCGGCAAGATCAAGCGGCACACCCTGCTGCACGAGGACCTCAAGCGGTTCTTCGACGGATTCCCGCGCGACGCGCACCCGATGCCGGTGCTGTCCTCCGCGGTGTCCGCGCTGTCCACGTTCTACCAGGACAGCCTCAACCCGTTCGACGCCAACCAGGTCGAGATCTCCACCGTCCGGCTGCTCGCCAAGCTGCCGACGATCGCGGCGTACGCGTACAAGAAGTCGGTGGGCCAGCCGTTCCTTTACCCGGACAATTCGTCCGGGCTCGTCGAGAACTTCCTGCGCATGACGTTCGGGCTGCCCGCCGAACCCTACGACCTCGACCCCGCGCTGGTGCGCGCGCTTGACGTGCTGCTCGTGCTGCACGCCGACCACGAGCAGAACTGCTCGACGTCGACGGTGCGGCTGGTCGGCTCGTCGGAGGCCAACCTGTTCGCGTCCATCTCGGCGGGCATCAACGCGCTGTTCGGGCCGTTGCACGGCGGCGCGAACCAGTCCGTGCTGGAGATGCTGGAGCAGATCCGCCGCGACGGCGGCGGCGACGTCGAGACGTTCGTCAAGAAGGTCAAGAACAGGGAGGACGGCCTCAAGCTGATGGGCTTCGGCCACCGGGTCTACAAGAACTACGATCCGCGCGCCGCGATCGTCAAACGAACCGCCGACGAGATCCTCGGTAAGCTCGGCGCCGACGACGAGCTGCTCACCATCGCCAAGCGGCTGGAGGAGACCGCGCTCGCCGACGACTACTTCGTGGAGCGCAAGCTCTACCCGAACGTCGACTTCTACACCGGGCTCATCTACCGCGCGATGGGCTTCCCGACCAAGATGTTCACGGTCCTGTTCGCGCTCGGCCGGCTACCCGGCTGGATAGCGCACTGGCGCGAGATGATCTCCGACCCGGACACCAAGATCGGCCGCCCGCGCCAGGTCTACACCGGCCCCCCCGAGCGCGACTTCGTCCCCATCGACGCGCGCTGACGCCGCCGTTGTTTTCCGGGGTGGATGGACCATTTCACCAATAGAGGCGCGCAAATGGTCCATCCACCCCATGTGCCGGGCGCGATCAAGGGCGCATGTGCACGTCAGGGCGTGGTCTTTTCAGGGCTTGCCGGTAGGCGGCGGCCAGCTCCCTTGCTACCAGCGCGGGCTCGTCTCGCAGGCTGCTCGGAAGGGTTGGCACGACGACGATTCCGGCGGCCGCCAGCCGTGCGTTCCGTTTGACGGTACGAGCGTGGTCGCCAGGAGCCAGGTGCCATTCGTACGATTCGATCTCCCAGGCGAGACCGACGCTGTCCAACCAACCGTCCGGCATGGCGAGGAAACGACCGCCGGCGTCGTAGATGGAGACGTTCCAGGTGAGTTCCGGTAGGCCGGAACGGCGCCATACGGCCAGGGCCCAGGCTTCAGCGGCGGATCGGATTCCGACGAGTACCTCCCTCAGCACCTCGCGGGGAAGTGCGGACCCGGTCTTGCAGCCGTCATCCAGTTCGGTGAGCAGGTCCGTCGGCACGCAGAGACCGCGCTGAACCACTTCCGAGAACAGGGCGCGCACGTCGTCGATCCGTCGCATTCGCCGCGCGGCGTCCACGCCGGCCCGCGGCAGCGGCGCGCACCGGTAACCGCCGCACGTGACGGCCCTCGGCAGCCGGGTGGTCCGTTCCACGCTGACCAGACCCCGGCTGGCCGGCCGTCGATGCGCCGGCACCAGCACATGGATCCCGGAATCCGCCGGCAGCCGGCGTAGCCCCCGCTGGCGGCACGCCTCAGCACCGGTCAGCAGGGCATCCGGCCCGGCGTACAGCAACGCCGCCTCGATCTGTTCGCGACGGGTCGGTGGCCCGGAATGCATAACGACCACACCGGGCAGCACACGCTGCCATACGCCACTGCCGGCCCGGCACCGACGGTCCACCGTCGACCTTGGCAGGCCGAGCTGGATCAGGTGCGCGATCCGTGCGACGCCGTACGGTGCGGCATCTCGTCTCGCATCCCAGTCGACTCTTGTTCGCCGTGGCATGCCGGTGAGGATGCGACAACCTACGAGCCGCCGTTGGCGAATTTCCGTCTACCTGTGGACAACCCTGCGAGCTGTGGATAACCCCTGTTGCACGGGGTGGCTCGCCAGCGCTGGGTGGGTCGCCACTCTCTTGGGGTGAATGGACCATTTCACCAATAGAGGCGTGCAAATGGTCCATCCACCCCGGGCGGGTGCGGGCGTCAGGTCGGCGACGGCGGGTCGGGCCGCGGCCCGTTCGGCGGGGACCAGGCCGATGCGGGTGCGGCGGTCGAGCACGGTGGACGCGGTCGATAGCAGGAAGTCCACGTCGTGGTCCGGTACGACGGGCACGTCGGGCACCGGGCCGTCCACCCGTTCGTCGGTGAGGCCGAGGTACACCCGGCCCTGCGGCGCGGGGAGCATGAGCACGTAGCGGTTCGGCTGGTGCGGCACCGGCACGGTGAGCCCGGCGCCGCAGAGCCCGACCGTCGCGGCGTCCAACACCAAGTGGCTGCCGCGGGACGGCGTGAGCGAGATGCCGTCGGCCAGTGTTGCTGCCCACACGCCGGTGGCATTGACCACGGCGCGCGCCTTGACGGTGAACGCGCGGCCGCTGACCGTGTCCGTGGCCTCGGCGCCGTCCCCGGCCAGCCGGTCCCACCCGAGCCCTGGTGATCACCCGCGCGCCGTCCCCGGCCGCGGTCCGCGCCAGCGCCACCACCAGCGTGGCGTCGTCGGTGAGCTGCCCATCGAAGTTCAGCAGCCAGCCGCGCAGCCCAGCGCCCTGCAGGCCAGGGACGAGGGCCATGGTCTCGGCCGCCGAGACGCGCCGCGGGACGGCAACACGTCGCCCCTGGTCAGCGCGCTGCGGCGGAGCAGATCACCGACGAGCATGCCGCCGGCCACGGTGGCGGCCGTGCGGCGGCTCATGGCCGGGTGTCCGCGGCCCGCGCAGCGCGGCACGAGCTGTGGCAGCGCGCGTACCAGGTGCGGCGCGGTCCTGGTCATCAGCACGCCGCGCTCGACGGCGCACTCGCGTGCCAGCCCGACGTCGCCGGTGGCCAGGTAGCGCAGCCCGCCGTGCAGCAGTTTGGACGACCACCGGGACGTGCCGAACGCCAGGTCGTGCGCCTCGAGCAGGGCCACCGTCAAGCCGCGCGACGCAGCGTCCAGCGCCACCCCGGCGCCGGTGACCCCGCCGCCGACGACCAGCACGTCCACCACCTCTCCGCCGTCGAGGCGTTCCAGGTCGGCCACCCTGCGGCCGGCGTTCAGCGAGGTGGCGCGCAGCCGTCCGGCCCAGTGGCAGGTCGCCAAGCGCGCGGCCTGTGACGCCATCGCTGACCAGGCCGGCACGATCACCCACCACCACGCCGTCGGCGTGGACCGCCGGCCGTGGCTGGCCACCGAGATCGGCCAGCTCGGCGTCGACGTGCTGCGTTCGGTCAAGCGTGCCGTCGATCCGACGGGGATCCTCAACCCCGGAAAGGTCCCCCGTGAGTGGTAAATGGTGCTAGAGCACCATTTACCACTCACGACTTATCCACAGGACGCGCTAGCGTCCTGTGGATAAGGACCGTGGAGTGGACCGAGCGCGGGCTCGACGTGGTCGACCAGACCGCGCTGCCCGAGGTGCGGCGCGTGCTGCTGTCCACCGTGGACGACGTGGTGGCGGCGATCGGCGGGTTGGTGGTGCGCGGCGCCCCGCTGCTCGGCGTGGTCGGGGCGCTCGGCGTTGCGCTGGCGGCGCGGGCCCGCGCTTCGCGTTATGACACGGCGGCCATCCGGGCCGACGCCGAGCGGATCGCCGGCGCCCGTCCGACCGCGGTCAACCTGCGGTGGGGCGTCGACCGGGCGCTGCAGGCGGTGGACGGCGGCCCGGACGCCGTGCTGGCGGCCGCCCTCGTCGTCCTCGACGAGGACGTCCTGGCCTGCCAGGAGCTGTCCCGCCGCGGCGCCGACCTGCTCGTCGAGCTGTGCGGCCGGCGGCCGCTGACCCTGCACACGCACTGCAACGCCGGTGCCCTGGCCTGCGTGGACTGGGGCACGGCGCTCGGCATCGTGCGGGCCCTGCACGAGCGCGCCGCGGTCAAGCTCGTGGTCGTCGACGAGACCCGGCCGCTGCTGCAGGGGTCGCGGATCACCGCGGCCGAGCTCGTGGCGATGGGCGTCGAGCACCGGGTGGTGGTGGACGGCGCCGGCCCGTCGATCATCGCAGGCGGGCTGGTGGACGCCGTCGTGGTCGGCGCCGATCGGATAGCGGCCAACGGCGACGTGGTGAACAAGATCGGCACGTACCCGCTGGCGCTGGCCGCGAGGCGGGCCGGCGTGCCGTTCGTCGTCGCCGCGCCGGAGTCCACGGTGGACGCCGCAACGGCGTCAGGGGCGGCCGTGATCGTCGAGCAGCGCGCCGCCGAGGAGGTGCTGTCGATCGCCGGCCGGCGGGTCGCTCCGGCCACCTCCGACGCGTGGAACCCCGCCTTCGACGTGACCCCGGCCGACCTGGTGACCGCCATCGTCACCCAGGCAAGGGCCTGGCGGCCAGGCTAGAACAGCACCACACTGCGCAGCACTTCGCCGCGGTGCATCCGCTCGAAGGCGTGCTCCACGTCATCGAGCCCGATCTCCTCGGAGACGAACCGGTCCAGCGACAGCCGGCCTCGCAGGTGCAGGTCGATCAGGGTCGGGAAGTCGCGGCTCGGCAGGCAGTCGCCGTACCAGCTCGACTTGAGCGAGCCACCGCGGGCGAAGAAGTCCAGCAGCGGCATGTCCAGGCGCATGTCCGGGGTCGGCACGCCGACCAGCACCACGGTGCCGGCGAGGTCGCGGGCGTAGAACGCCTGCCGCCACGTCTCGGGGCGGCCGACGGCGTCGATCACCACGTCGGCGCCGAAGCCGCCGGTCAGCTCGCGCACCCGCTCGACGACGTCCTCGGACGTGGCGTTGACGGTGTCGGTGGCGCCGAACTCGCGGGCCCACCGCAGCTTCCGGTCGTCGACGTCAACTGCGATGATCTTGTTGGCGCCGGCCAGGTACGAGCCGGCGATCGCGGCGTCCCCGACGCCACCGCAGCCGATGACCGCGACCGAGTCGCCGCGGGTAACGCTGCCGGTGTTGATCGCGGCGCCGAGCCCGGCCATCACGCCGCACCCCAGCAGGCCGGCGATTTTCGCCGGCACGGCCGGGTCCACCTTGGTGCACTGTCCACTGTGGACGAGGGTCTTGTCGGCGAACGCCCCGATGCCGAGCGCGGGGGACAGCGGCGTGCCGTCGGCCAGCGTCATGGGCTGCGACGCGTTGTGGGTGTCGAAGCAGTACCACGGCCGGCCGCGGCGGCAGGCCCGGCACGCGCCGCACACCGCGCGCCAGTTCAGGATCACGAAGTCGCCGTGCTCGAGGTCGCTCACCCCGTCGCCGACCTGCTCCACCACGCCGGCCGCCTCGTGCCCGAGCAGGTACGGGTAGTCCTCGCCGATGCCGCCCTCGCGGTAGTGCAGGTCGGTGTGGCACACGCCGCACGCCTGCACCCGCACCACGGCCTCGCCGGGCCCCGCGTCGGGCACCACCACGTCAACCACCTCGACCGGCTCACCCTTGGCTCGGGAGATCACGCCGCGGACCTGCTGTGGCATCTGGCCAGCCTCCTGTTCCTTGGTTGACGGCGGCCGGGTCACATCGTCGCCGTATCAGCGGCGCAGGTCCACCAGCTCGAAGATCCTGAAGCGGTCGGGCGCCGTGCCGGTGCAGGTGAGCGGGCGCGCGACCGCGCGCATGGTGGCCCGCACGGTCACCGTCACGGGCACGCCGTCCGGACCGGCCAGCCGCACCCGCCACTCGTCCGGCCCCGACCGCTCGCTCGCCAGCGGCGGGTAGGCGTCGATGGACGTCTCGCCGCTGGCCAGCCTGGCGTGGTGCTGCGCGGCCTGCACCGGGGCCGGCAGCGACGACCGGCCGCGCAGCCGCTCGATATCCAGCACGCCGGCCTCGTGCTGCTTGGCCAGGTCGACGGCCTCGCGCGGGGTGACCTGGCCGTAGTAGATGCCGTGCGGCAGCATCACCAGGTTCGCGGCGAACCGGTCGCCGCCGACGTGCGTGCATTCCCAGGTGCGCTGCGGGTACGCCCGCGCCAGCGCGTCGGCGACCGGCCGGCCGCGCAGCGCGCAGCAGGTGTCGTGCCTGCCGTGCGTGCAGACCAGGTACACCGGTTCGGCGGACGGCTCACCGTGCTGGCCGTGCTCACCGTGCTCGCCGGCGTCGGCGAGGATGTCGACGAGCTGGCTCTCGTCGGTGAAGGTGCCGCACCGGATGCCCTCGCGGCCGGGGCGGGCGTCGGCCAGGTACCACCGGCCGGTCTTGCGGGTGCGGTGCGCCGCGCCCGGCCGGCGGATCAGTGCGACCCTTGCCCGGCTCGCCCTCGTCCACGCGGCGAGCGCGGTGGCGGCCGCCGGATGGAGCTTCGACTCGGTGATCGCGTGCCGGCCCCACGGCCCGGCGTGCTCGACGAGCAGCCAGCGGTCGGCGGGCGGCGCGGTGGCCTCCAGTGGGTCGCCGGCGAGCTCGGCGGCCGTGGAGCAGCGGTAACTCCTCACTGGGGTGGCATTGTGCCGTCCGCCGCCGCGGCCGGCACCAGCACGCCCTCCCTGAGCAGCCGCCTGACCAGCACAAGCTGGCTCGGCTCGTCGAGCCCGGGCAGGGTGCCGACGGCCACCGGGTCGCCGCCCAGCGCGTGCCGTAGCGCCGCGGCGACGCCGGGTGGGAACGTGATGGTGCGATCGGCGAGCTCGAGCACGAGTTTGTCGGGCCCGGTTGGCTCGACCCGCAGCCGGTGCCCGAGGCCGGCGCGCAGCCGGACCGTGTCCGTCGTGCGCAGGTCGGCGAGGAACTGAGCGTGCGCCAGCGGCCGCACCGGCTCCGGACGGCCGCCGTTCCACACCCGCTCGCGGACCCTGCGCGCGACGGCGTCGACCTGGCTGCCGCGGACGGCATCGCCGAGCACGGCGCGCACCGCGTCCAGGTGCGGCGCGAGCTGCTCCGGGTCGGCGGCGTCCAGGCCGAGCGGCAGGCTGCGGCGCAGCTCCGGCTCGCCGGCCAGCTCGCCGGCCAGCACCGCGAGCACGGCCTCGACCAGCGCGAACCTCGTCACCACGTGGACGCCGACGGTCAGGTGCGCGGACACCTCGGCCTGCGCGGTTGCGGCGTGCAGGTAGCCGCGCGGCAGGTACATCGCGTCGCCGGGTTCCAGCACGGCGTCGATCACCGGCTGGTCGGTGTCGGCTCGGCGGGCCACGGCGGCGCGGTACCGGTCCCACGGCTGGCTGCGCAGCGGGTCCTCGTGGACGGGACGGTGGACCGTCCAGTGCTTGCGGCCGCTGAGCTGCAGGACGAACACGTCGTGCACGTCGTAGTGCGCGTCGAACCCGCGCGACGCCGTCGGCGTCAGGTACGCGTTGGCCTGGCACGGATGGCCCAGCTCGCCGGACAGCCGCGCGACGAAGTCGATCAGCGGCGGGTGGTTGCGGTGCAGGCCCTGCAGCACCACCGTGCAGCCGTCCGCGAACAGCCGTGCCACCTGGTCGTCGCGCACCTGGTCCGCGATCTCGGCGCCGACCCCGCCCGGCCCGGTGAACTGCCGCGAGTCCAGCACCTCGCCGTTGCGCGCAATGCGCAGGAACGGTGTACGCAGCCCGCGTCGCGACAGCAGCTCGTCGGTGGCGTCCAGGTCGAGCAGGTCGTCGAACGGCCTCGGCAGGTCGGTGGCCCTGGACAGCAGGGGCCTGCTGCCCCAGTACTCGCCGGCGAACTGTTCTGCGTCGACGGCGATGCACCGGCCCAGCGCCGTACCAGCTGGGCGGCGGCTGGATAGGGGCCGCCCGGCGTCCAGCATTCCCCTAGTCACGGTCGACCCTCACGCCGGTGGCGACGTCCCACCAGCGCCGCTGCCCACCGCGCCATGCTCCGAGCCACCCGCGCCGCGCCCAGGCGCCGGTTGCGCGCCACGACCAAGGTCACCGTACGCCCCGGCCGGCCCCGCCGTCCGCTCCGCCATCGGCCCCTGTGTCCGCACCCCCGTCGGCTCCGCCGTCGGCTCCGCCGTCGGCCCCTGCGTCGGCTCCGCCGTCGGCTCCGCCGTCGGCCCCTGCGTCGGCTCCGCCGTCGGCCCCTGCGTCGGCCCCTGCGTCGGCTCCGCCGTCAGCGCTTGCGTCGGCTCCGCCGTCGGCCCCTGCGTCGGCTCCGCCGTCAGCGCCTGCGTCGGCTCCGCCGTCAGCGCCCGCGTCGGCTCCGCCGTCAGCGCCTGCGTCGGCCCCGCCATCGGCGCCCGCGTCGGCCCCGCCATCCGCGCCTTCGTCGGCGCCACGGTCCGAGCCGCCGGTGAACCCGCCGCCGCCCGGCTTCCCGGTCGTCGCCTCGTCATCGGGGCCGTTGCCACCCGCTCCTGCCGACGTGGTCATGTCGTCGTCGTTGAGCCTCATATCCCCTCCTCATGGAGTAGTAGATCACCGGACTCTATGACCGGCCGCCGGCTCTCGGCGACCCGGGTGGTACCCGGGTGAGCGGTCCCGAAACGGCCGGCCGGCAACATCGGCAGGCCAGCATGCCACGGCACGACAGCCGCGGCCGGTTCGACCGCTGATAACGCCGAATAGCCATGCAACGACATGCATGACGCTGGTCGAGCATTCGACGCGGGCATCTCGATCCATCTCGACCCCAGGCAAAATCGGAGGTTCAGCGCGTGAGCAGGGTTTCGGCGGGACGGCCGGCATTGCTGCAACGATGGTGGCCGGATTCGCAGGAACCGCGCCTGACCTGCTGAAACTCGGCGGCGCGGGGCCGGCGGTCACCGTGGTCGCCGGCGCCGTGGTGGTGTACTTGATCTACCTCGAGGTGCGGAACTACCCCGAGGCTCGGGGCAGGGTGTTCAAGATGGAGCAGGACACCTATCCATACATGTGCAAGGTGATTCAGCAGGAATCGCCGGCGATCTACAGCGTCGCCATGAGCTATGCGAACCGGAGTGACGTCAGG
>Ga0210378_10000536_pt1 | contig 19378 bp, 15 predicted proteins | sample PLM1_60_b1redo_FD_155465 | JGI IMG/M metagenome (GOLD analysis project Ga0210378, IMG submission 155465) | Groundwater sediment microbial communities from an aquifer in East River, Colorado, USA - PLM1_60_b1 redo | ecosystem: Environmental > Terrestrial > Soil > Riparian zone | place: USA: East...
GTGGGAGACGACCATGGATCCGGAGCGGCGCACGCTGCTCCAGGTCGGCCTCGAGGACGCCGCCATCGCCGATGAGATCTTCACCGTCCTGATGGGCGAGAACGTCGAGCACCGCCGCAGCTTCATCCAGCGCAACGCCAAAGATGTGCGCTTTCTTGACATCTAGAAGGGAACGACCAAGTGCCGGACGCCCGCCGTATCGAGCCGATCGAGATCGAAGAGGAGATGCAGCGCTCCTTCCTCGATTACGCCATGAGCGTGATCGTGGCCCGGGCGCTGCCCGACGTGCGCGACGGCCTCAAGCCGGTACACCGCCGCATCCTCTGGGGTGCCAACGAGGAGGGCGTGCGGCCCCCCAACGGCCGGCGCAAGTCCGCCTACATCGTCGGCTCGGTGCTCGGTAAGTACCACCCTCACAGCGACTCCGCCGTCTACGACGCGATGGTCCGGCTCGGCCAGGACTTCGCCTCCCGCTACCCGCTGATCGACGGCCAGGGCAACTTCGGCACGGCCGACGGGGACGAGCCGGCGGCCATGCGGTACACCGAGGCGCGCCTCAACCCGCTCGCGATGGAGCTGCTGCGCGACATCGACAAGGAGACCGTCGACTTCACGCCCAACTACGACAACGAGTCGCAGGAGCCGGTCGTCCTGCCCGCCCGCTTCCCCAACCTGCTGGCCAACGGCTCGGAGGGCATCGCCGTCGGCATGGCGACCAAGATCCCGCCGCACAACCTGGGCGAGGTGATCGACGCCACCGTGGCGCTGATCGACAACCCGGAGCTGACCAGCGAGGACCTGCTGCGCTGGGTCAAGGGGCCCGACTTCCCGACCGGGGCGTCGATCATGGGCACGGCCGGGATCCGGGACGCCTGCACCACCGGGCGTGGCTCGATCCGGGTCCGCTCCAAGGTCCGCATCGAGGAGAACAACCGCGGCGGCCAGCGGCTGGTCGTCACCGAGCTGCCCTACCAGGTCTCCGGCGACCGCCTGCTGATCCGCATCCGTGACCTGGTCCGCGAGGGCAAGCTCAACGGCATCGTCGACATCGCCAACGAGTCCAGCAAGGAAGGCACCCGGCTGGTCATCGAGTGCCGCCGCGACGCCGTCCCCCAGGTCGTCCTCAACCAGCTCTACAAGCACACCCAGCTCCAGGACAGCTTCGGCGTGATCATGCTGGCGCTGGTGGACGGCGTGCCCCGGGTGCTCAACCTCGCCGAGGTGCTGTCCCACTACGTCGCCCACCAGGTCACCGTGGTCGTGCGCCGCACCCGCTACGAGCTGCGCAAGGCCAGGGAGCGGGCGCACATCCTCGAGGGGCTGCTGATCGCCCTCGACCACCTCGACGAGGTCATCAACCTGATCCGCAACGCCGAGTCGGCCGACGTGGCCCGCCAGCAGCTCATGGGGCGCTTCGAGCTCAGCGAGGCGCAGGCGACCGCCATCCTGGACATGCAGCTCCGCCGGCTGGCCGCCCTCGAGCGCCGCAAGCTCCAGGAGGAGTACGCCGAGCTGCAGTCGCGGATCGCGGAGCTGCAGGCAATCCTGGACGACCCCTCCAAGGTGCGGGGCATCGTCAAGGAGGAGCTGCTCGGCATCAAGCGGCGCTTCGCCGACCCGCGGCGCACCGAGATCCGCCCGGACGAGGGCGAGCTGTCGATCGAGGACCTGATCGCGGCCGAGCCGGTGGTGGTCACCGTCACCCGGACCGGCTACGTGAAGCGGGTGCCGCTCGGCGACTACCGCGCCCAGAACCGCGGCGGCCGGGGCGTCCGCGGCGCCAACCTCAAAGAGGACGACATCGTCCAGTTCCTCGCCATCACCAACACCCATCACTGGGTGCTGTTCTTCACCAACAAGGGCCGGGTCTACCGCGTCAAGGTCCACGAGCTGCCGGAGGCGGCACGGAACTCGCGCGGGACCTATGTGGCGAACGTGCCGGGTGCGACCTTCCAGCCCGACGAGAAGATCGCCGCAGTCCTCGACCTGGACGACTACGACGATGGTAAGTTCCTGGTCCTGGGAACCAAGGATGGGATGGTCAAGAAGACCGCGCTCGCCGAGTACGACTCGCCGCGGGTCGGTCTGGCAGCCATCAACCTGCGAGGCGACGATGAGCTCATCGGGGTCAAGCTCACCACCGGCGAAGACGACCTGCTGTTCATCTCGCGCAAGGGCATGGCCGTCCGCTTCGGCGAGTCCAACGTGCGCCCGATGGGAAGGCAGACGAGCGGCGTGACCGCCATGCGGCTGCGCCGCGGTGACCAGGTGCTCGCCATGGAGGTGGTGCGCCCGGACGCCGACCTGCTCGTCGTCACCGACGCCGGCTACGGCAAGCGCACCCCGCTGGAGCAGTACGCACGGAAGGGCCGCGGCATCCAGGGCGTCAAGACCGCCGAGATCACCGAGGCACGCGGCTACCTCGCCGGGGCGCTCGTGGTCCAGGACGAGGACGACATCTTCCTCATCACCGACGCCGCGCAGATCATCCGTACGCGAGTGAACGAGGTCCGGCGGGCCAGTCGGGCCACCCAGGGGGTGCGCATCATGCGGCTTGGGACGACCAGTGCCCGGGTAGCCGCGGTCGCACCGGTCGTCAAGGACGAGGAGTAGCTCATGTCGAGCCAGTACCCGCAGGTGACGACGCGGCCGCTGGCCCGCCCGTCCGCCACCATGTCCCCGGCGGTCGACCGCCGGGCGCGGCTGGTCCTACGTCGGCTCGATCCCTGGTCGGTGCTGAAGTTCTCGGTGGTGTTCTACCTCTGCCTCATGCTGATCAGCCTGCTGATGTTCGCGGTGGTCTGGTTCGTGCTGGTCAACATGGGCGTGTTCGAGGATGTCACCAGCTTCGCCGGGAAGGTCAACCTCGAGGTCACCTTCCCCGCCGGCACGGTGTTCCGCTGGTACGTGTTCGCCGGCCTGCTCGGCGTGGTGGTCTGGAGCGTGGTCACGGTCCTGCTGACCCTGCTGTTCAACCTGGTGAACGACGTGACCGGCGGGATCGAGGTGGTCCTGGCCGAGCGGGAGCACCACCTCTGACCCCGCCGCCCTTCCTGGCGCCGGCGTCCGGCCGTCTCGGCTGGCGGCGGTCCAGCTCGGCGCTGAGCTGGTCACGGCGCCCCTCCCAGCGCTCGATCACCTCGTCGATCGCGTTGCGGGCGGCCTCGTAGCGGTCCAGCTCCCCGGGCCCGGCGGCTCCGGCCCGACCCCGCGCCGGCGGTTCCCCGGCCCGTCGCCTGGCCTGGAGGTGCTCGATCTCCTGGTCGAGGTCGCGACCGAGGCGGCGCAGGTCGAACAGCGCCTGGGTGAGCACGCGGCGAGCCGCCGCCAGCTCGCGGGGTCCCGCCGGCCCGTCGCCGGGCAGCACCTGCACGAGCGCCCGGCCGGCGGCCAGCTCCTGGCGGCGCAGCGCCTGCTCGAAGTCGCTCGCGCTCCGCCTGCGTTGCGGCGCCACGCCATCACCCCTCGACCGATCCCGATGCGGCGAGCTCCTCGCCAGCGCACAGCCTAGCCAGCCGGCGCTGATTCGAATACCCGGTTTCCACCGGCGCCGGCCGCGGCAGGCTGAGGTCGTGCTACACGAGCTCCCAGCCGACCAGGATCCCATCGCCGGCGAGCAGCACAGGGCGCTCCCGAGCAGCAGCGGCAGGAGCGCCCCTGGACGAGCGCAAGGGCAACCTCGACTCGGCGGCGCGCGCGCCGGCTCCTCGCCACCTTGCCGCACCGCGCTGAGCCGCTGCGGGGCCGGACCGTCCGCAGGCTGACAGTCCGGCTGTCGCCGTGTCGACGGCGGCCGCCTGCCGGGTCTGACATGCTCGCCCGGCCCGGTTGGAGTCTGGGCGGGAGGCGGAGATGCAGTGGCGCTACTCGTCCACGAAGCTGTGCAGCGAGAGTCCGCCGTCCACGGCGATGTTCTGGCCGGTGATGTAGCCGGCCCAGGCGTCGCTGAGCAGGAAGACCGCCACCCGGGCGACGTCGGCCGGGACGCCGGCCATGCCGAGTGGGATCCGGGGCCCCAGGCGAGACGCCTTGTCGAGTTGCTCCGTGGTGGTGGTGTCCTCGGCCGTCCTGATCCACCCGGGGGAGATCGCGTTCACCCGGATCCGGTGCTGCGCGAGTTGCTTGGCGAGCTCCTGGTTGAGCATCGCGACCGCGGCCTTGCTGGCGCTGTAGTGGGCCTGCCCGGCGACGACGCGGTCATGAAGGGAGGAGATGAACAGGATCGAGCCGTGCCGCCGCGGCCGCCGGTCCGTCTCGCGCCGTTGAGCTTCGACGAGCGCGTCAACGAGGCGGCGGGTGAAGAACCACGGCCCTCGCAGGTTGGTCTGCAGTACCTCGTCGAACTCGAGCGGACCGATGTCCAGGAACCCGTGCCGCGTGCTGACCCCGACGTTGTTGACGATGAGCTCGACGGGCTCGTGCTCGGTCAGGTCGTAGGCGAGGCGGGCGACGTCGTCCGAGGCGAGATCGCCCTTGAGGATCTGGCAGGGCTCGGCACCGAACGCCAGCTTGAGGCTCGCCTGGTCCTTGTCGACCACGGTGACGTCGGCGCCGGCCATGATCAGCCACTTGGCGATCGCCTCACCGATACCGCGGGCCGCGCCGGTCACCACGGCACGGCGACCCCGCAGGTCCTCCGGCAGCAGCAGCGACGGTGGGGTGGCGCGGGTGTGCCCGCACTCCGGATTCCTGGAGCCCCACAGCTCGGCCCGATGGTCTTCGATCGCGTGCGCGTACACCGTTGCCGACCTCCAACTGACGCCCGGCCGTTCCAGACCTCATCAGGATAATCGTCGCGTCTAGGCGTTCCGACGGCCTCTCGGATCCTTCGCGATCTGTCGCATAGGGGACTTCCCGTCGTCGAGATGCTCCATATACTCGACGCCATGCCGACCTGCCCGACTTGCGACTACCCAATCAGCCAGCCAAGCGAGGCATGCCCCCGATGCGGAGCACGGCTTGATCCTTCTGTCTCGTCCGGAGAGTTCAGGACCGTCACCGCGCTGTTCTGTGACCTGGTGGACTCGACGGTACTTGGCAGGAAGCTCGAGCCGCTGGTCATGAAGCGGGTTCTTGCCCGCTACGGCGACAACGTCCGCCGGATCCTCGGGGGCGGCGGCGCCAGCGTCGGTAAACGGCACGGTGACGGCTTTATGGCCGCGTTCGGCTTCCCCGAGTTGCACGAGGACGACGCCCTGCGCGCGGTCCGGGCGGCCAGTGAGCTCCGCGCGGCCATCGGCGAGGTGTCCGACGAGCTGCGCCGCGGGCGGAATTTCGAGCTCGAGATCCGGATCGGGATCAATACCGGCAGGTTGCTGGTGAGCGACGCCGGCACGATGGAGGAGGACCTCACCGGCGACGCCATCAACCTCGCCAAGCGCTTCGAGGAGGCCGCCGACGCCGGGGAGATCGTCCTCGGTGAGGAAACTTACCGGCTGGTGGCGGACGGCGTCGTGGCCGAGCCCGCGAAACGGCTGACCGTCGAGGGGTTCCCCGGTCCACTGGACACCTGGCGTCTGGTGGAAGTCCTCCCCGACCGGGCCGGCAGAGTCCGCCGCTCTCGCGCGCCCATGGTCGGGCGCGAGCTCGAGGAGGATCTGCTGCGGCGTCTGTTTGAACGAGTCGTCGCAGAGCAGAGCTGCCACCTGGCCAGTATCCTCGGCCCGGGTCGGGAAGTCGCGGCTGGTCGACGAGTTCGTTGGCGGGCTGGGCGCCAGCGCCGCAGTCCTGCGCGCACATTGCCTGCAGCTCGGAAGCAGCGTCACCATCTGGCCGTTGGTTGAGATCGTCCGACAGGCGGCGGACATCTCCTCGGCCGACTCGCCGGAGTTCGCGCGCTCGCGCGTCGCCGGGCTGGTCCAAGGCGAGCAGCGAAGCGAGCTTGTGACCGAACGGGTGGCGCAGATGCTCGGCGTCGTCGCCGAAGCCGAGCGTCCGGAGGGCACGCTCTGGGCGGTTCACCGCCTGCTTCGGGCTCGTGCGCGTCGCCAGCCGCTGGTCGTGGTAATCGACGACCTCCAGTGGGCCGACCCGATCCTGCTCGATGCGATCGAGCAGCTCGTCGACCTCTCGGAGGAGATCCCGATGCTCCTGGTATGCATCGCCCGCCCGGACGAGCTCCTTTCGCGCCGCGAGGGTTGGCCGGCCGCGAAGGTCAACGCGCTGTCGCTGCGGTTGTCGCCGCTCGGCGAACGCGAGGGGGAGCAGCTCGTCGGTCACCTGCTCGGCGGCGAGGTCGACTTGGCGGTGCATGCGCTCGTCACCGAGCGCGCGCAAGGGTATCCGCTGATCGTCGAGGAGTTGGTGGCCAACCTTCGCGACGAGGGGCGGCTCTTGGAACTCGGTGGTCGCTGGAGGCTGCGGTTGGAGGCGGCCGACGCGGGCCATGACGGATGGTCGATCCCGACGTCCATCAACGCGCTGTTGCAGGTGCGGCTGGAGCGCCTGGAGGCCAGGGAGGCGAGAGGCCGGGCGATCATCGAGGCGGCCTCGGTGGTCGGCGATCAGTTCCACGTTGGCGATGTCCAAGCGCTCACCCAGGTGAGCGACCCGGAGGAAGTGGACGCCGTCATGCAGGAGTTGGCCCGCGTGGACCTGATCCGGCCGGACTACGGCCCCGCCTCGGTCCCCCTCCCGCCGGGCAGTGGGGCCGGCTACCGGTTCCGGCACCCGATGATCCGGTCGGTGGCCTACGAGCGGATGCCAGAGGACCGTCGTTCCGAGCTGCACGAACGCTACGCCGACTGGCTCGCCGCGCAGACCAGGGACAACCCCGACCAGTTCGACGAGCTGGTCGCGCATCACTTCCACGAGTCGTTCCGCTACGCGAGCAAGCTGGACCCTGACGACGACCGCACCCGCGAGGTGGCCTGCCGTGCCGGCGAGCGGTACGCGGCGGCCGGTAACCGGGCCGTGATCCGCGGCGACAGCCGCCTAGTCCAGGCGTGGCTGGGACGCGCCGTCCGGCTGCTGCCCGACGACCACGAGGATCGGCTGAAGGCGCTGCCGCGGCTCGCCGAGGCCCAGCAGGCGAGCGGGAAGCTCACCGAGGCCGGGCGCGCCTACCAGGAGCTGGCCAAGTCGGCGACGGCGGTCGGCCACGAAGGACTCGCCACGCACGCGACCATCGGGCGCCTGCGCCTGACGGCGCTTCACGACCCAGAGCGGTTCCTACGTGAAGGCCGCGACCAGGTGGAGCTAGCCATTACCGTCTTCGAACGTCTCGGCGACCCGCTGGGTCTCGCCAAGGCCTGGCACCTTCTCGCGTACCTGCACTGGACCAGGGGACGCTTGAGCATTGCCGGCACCAACGCCGAGAAAGCGAGGAACTTCGCCCGCCAGGCGCGTGATCGGTACTGGGAGGCGGCGATCCTCGGCCAGCATTGCCTGATCCACTACTGGGGCTCGACCCCGCTCCACCAGGTCGAGCAGGTCAACCGGGAAGCGCTGGCGGAGGCCCAGCGCAACGGCATGCGTGGCCTCGAGGCGACCGCGCTCACGGTGCTGGCGAGGGTCGCCGCCCTGCGGAGCAACCTGGACGAGGCCAGGCAGTTCCTGGGGGTTGCCAACGAGATCACCTCCGACCTCGGCGAGTCGCTCACCCAGGCGACCGACTGCATCTCGCAGGCGCTCATCGAGTTGCTCGACGACAATCTGTCCGCCGCCGAGGACATGCTCCGCACGGGCTATCTGAAGCTCGAGCAGATGCGCGCGATCGGCCCACTCGCATCGGTCGCGGCCATGCTGGCGCGGGTGGTGCTGCTGCGGGGCCGTGACGACGAGGCCGAGGAGCTCACCCGGACCTGCGAGCGGATCGCCGCGCCCGACCAGGTCGACGCCCAGGTCAAGTGGCGGTCGATCAGGGCCATCGCCCTCGCCCGCCGCGGCGATATGGAGGAGGCCGAACGCCTGGCGAGGGAGGCGATCTACCAGGTCGACAAGACCGACCAGCTCGACTCGCGCGCCGAGGCGCGGGTCGACCTGGCGGAGGTGCTACGCCGTGGCGGTCGTCACGGTGAGGCGACCCGCGAGCTGGACCGCGCGATCCACCTGTACAAGGAGAAGGGCAACGAGATCGCGGAAGCGAGCACCCGCAGGCTGTTCGACCAGGTCCGCCGGTAATCCCTTGTTTCGCGCGTGCCCCAGCAGTTCCGGAACACGGTGCAGGCCGCCCACACACGGGTCGGCAGCAGCAGCCCGACGAACACCAGGCCGTACCCGATGGCGAACCGGCGCCCCGCCGTCTTCGACAGCGATGGCCCGAGGGGGAGGGTGACCAAGGCCATGAGGGCCAGCGCCCCGAGACCCAAGGGCACGCCCGAGGAGTCGAACACGACGTCCGCCGCGGTCGCGGCGACGACGACGGCCGACAGGACCGGCAGCAGCGTCCGGCTGGCAAGGTCGAAGGCCAGGTAGAGGCTGCGGCCCGGCAGCAGCCGCAGCATCCGCGGGAGCTCGCGATAGAAGCTCCGGTTCCAGCGGAGCTGCTGGCGGACGAAGCGGCGCAGGGTCGTTGGCACGTCGGTCATCGCCTTAGCGGCGGGCTCGAACTCGGAACGATAGCCGTGGGTGAGCACCAGGTTGGTGAGCTTGAGATCGTCGCCGCACACTCTCCGGCCACCCAGGAACTGCTGGCCGAGGTAGTCGTCCAGGACCTTTTCGACGGCTGTCCGGCGGTAGGCGGAGAACGGCCCCGCGCAGCAGAGCACGGCGCCGAAGAACCCCTGGGCCGCACGCTCCCGCTCGAACAGCAGCCGGTAGCGGGTGTCGATCAGCTTGGTCAGCCACGTGGCATCGGCGTTGGACGCCCGAAGATTCCCGGTCACGGCACCGACCTGTGGGTCCCACAGCCACGCGACGAGCTGGCTGATGCCGTCCGGCGCGATGGTGGTGTCGGAGTCGATCGTCACCACCACGTCGCCGCGGCCCTCGCGGAGCGCGGCGGCCTGCGCCTCCCGCTTGCCACGATTGCCGTCCAGCAGCACGACCCGCTGATCCAGAGCGGTTTCCGCCTCCAGGATGGGACGCAGTGTATGGAGGTTCTGCGATCCGTCGTCTACGATCCAGACCCGCATCTCGCCCGTGTAGTCCTGCTGAGCAAGCGAGCGCAGGCAGGCCCCCAGCAGCGCCGGCTCCTCGTTGTAGCAGGGAACGATCACGTCGACGTCCGGCCGGAACGGCTCCGGCGGGGGGACCGGTCGGCGGCGGTTCGCGCGACCGGCGAAGCGTCGCTGCAGCCGCGAGTACACCGGCGCGATGGCGAGATACATCGGCAAGACGACGGTGACCGCGATCGTGGTCAGCGGCATCGTCGCTGTACCTCGTTCCGCCTCACAGGGGCCCTCGTTGTGCGCGCAGCATGGCCAAGGGCGGGGTCATCGCCAGGCGGTATCCAATCGCCGGGCCGGTGTGCGGGCTGTCAGGTGGCTGACAGGTACCGGGGGTTGTCACGAACCAGACAGTCCGGGTGAACGACAGGCCCTCGGAGGAGTATCCCGGTAGGGCTGGAGGATCTCGACGGCGCGGCCAGCTCATGCGGCCTCGTAAACCCAGCTGTGCAGCGAGAGGCCGCCGTCCACGGCGATGTTCTGGCCAGTGATGTAGCCAGCCCAGTTGTCGCTGAGCAGGATGATCGCAAGCTTGGCGACGTCGGCGGGGACGCCGGCCATTCCGAGGGGAATCCGCGACCGCAGGCGGGCGTGCTTCTCGATCTGGTCCCGGGTGGTCAGGTCCGCGGCCGTCCGGATCCACCCGGGCGAGATCGCGTTCACCCTGATCCGGCGCGGCGCGAGTTCCTTGGCAAGCTCACGGGTGAGCATCGTGACCGCGGCCTTGCTGACGCTGTAGTGCGGTTGCCCGGCGACGACGTGGTCATGAAGGGAGGAGATGAACAAGATGGAGCCGTGCCGCCGTCGGCGTCGCTGGGCGACGGCGAGCGCGTCGACGAGGCGGCGCGTGAAGAACCACGGTCCCCGGAGGTTGGTTCGCATCACCTCGTCGAACTCGAGTTGTCCGATGTCCATGAACCCGTGTCGCGTGGTGACGCCGACGTTGTTGACGATGAGCTCGACGGGCTCACGCCCGGCCAGGTCGTCGGCGAGCCCGGTCACGTCGTCCGCGCCGAGGTCGCCCTCGAGGATCTGGCAGGACTCGGTGCAGAAGGCGAGCTTGAGTCCGGCTCCGTCCTTGTCGACCGCGGTCACGTCGGCGCCGGCCATGATCAGCCATTTGGCGATCGCCTCGCCGATGCCGCGGGCCGCTCCAGTCACTACAGCACGGCGACCACGCAGGTCCTCCGGAAGTACCAGGCCCGACGGATTGGCACCACCATCTGTCGCACCCACTCGTTGACCTCCCCCAGCACGGTATCGGTCGACATCCCGGTGCTCTGGAGCCTGCCAGCGGCTCACTGGCGCTGGCGCGGTATCCAAAGTGGGATGCAGTCAGGGCGCTGTCACCTAGCTGACATGCCGGGCTATTGGTCGGCCAGCCGTTGGAGCTGTTCACGGTCGAGGAGCGCGAACGCGCGCCCGGCGGCGCGGATGTAGCCGCTGGCCTCCAGTGACTTGAGCTCCTGGTTCACGGTCTGGCGGGCGCCGCCGACCATGGTGGCCAGCTCACCCTGGGTGACCTGGCGGGTCATGGTGCCCACCCCGTTGCCGTCCTCAGCCAGCAGCAGCAGTTGCCGCGCGACCCGGCCCCGAAGGTTCAGGAACACCAGGTCGGTGACCTGGCGGGTGGTGCGCCGCACCATTGTCCCCAGCGCGCGCAGCAGGGCCTCGGCGACCTTCTCCTCGGAGCGCAGAAGCCGCAGCAGCTCGGCCCGGGTTACCACCAGCAGGACGGAGCGCTCGACTGCCTCGGCCGAGGCCGAACGGAAGCCGCCGTCCAGCAGGGCCAGCTCGCCGAAGGAGGCCGGCGGATGGTGGCGGGCCAGCTCGACGATGCCGCCGTCCCGTGAGGAGACGTAGAGCTTCACCGCCCCCTCGGCGAGGACATACATCCGGTCGCCTGGCTCGTCCTGGACGAACACCGACCGGCCCCGCTCGACGACCCGCTCGGCAACGCGCTCGGCGATGAGCCGCCGGGCAGCCTCGTCGACCCCCTTGAACAGCTCGGTCCGCGCCAGGACCTCGGCCTTCTGCTGGAGGTTCACGTCGCGGCGGATCTTAACGCCCCGCGGATGTCCCCCCGGGCACGCCCGCGCCCAGGACCGTCACGAACCCGACAGTCAGGGTGTCTGCGCTTGGACTGCTCCGGTGGGCGAAGGGCGGCGATCCTCGGGGCGAGGGTGGCGAAGGTAGGCCCTCGGAGGAGCGTGACGGAAGATGGCTGGTTTCCTGCGGCGACTGGTCCTGCTGGTGGTCGCCCTTTGCGTCGCGACGGCGCTGCTGGTCGGGGCGATGGCGGTGCTGACGCCGACCGCGAACGCGAGCCCGGTGCTCCAGCGCGACCAGGTCGGTGCCGTGGAGCGCGGTGTCACCCAGGCGGGCGACGAGCCGGCGTCCAACGGGTCACGGTCCGTCCCGGTCGTAGCGCTGGTGCTGGGCGGGCTGGTGCTGCTGGCGGCGCTGCCGCCGGCCCAGCGCGTCCACGTCTACTACCACCGCCCGCCAGGGTCCTACTGGCAATGACGGCCGCTCACCCGCCGGCCAACCGGCGGAGGGACTGGGGATCGAGGATCTCGACGGCGCGGCCAGCGACCCGGATGTAGCCGCGGGCCTCCAGCGACTTGAGCGACTGGTTCACCGACTGGCGGGCGCCGCCGACCATGGTCGCGAGCTCGACCTGGGTCACCCGGGGGGTCCGTGCCGCGCCCGCCCCCGTCGGGCCGGCCAGCTCCAGCAACTTCGCCGCCACCCGTCCCTGCAGACTCAGGAAGGCCAGGTTGGTGACCTGGCGGGTGGTGCGGCGCACCATTGCGCCGAGCAGGCGCAGCAGCGCCTCAGCGACCTGCTCGTCCGAGCGCAGCAGGCGCAGCAGCTCGGCGCGCATGACGACGAGCAGGAGGGAACGCTCGACCGCTTCGACGGTCGCCGAGCGGGGACCACCGTCCAGCACGGCCAGCTCGCCGAACGATGCCGGAGCGACAAGGCGTGCCAGCTCTACCAACTCACCGTCCGTGGAGCTGACCACCAGCTTCACCGCGCCCTCCAGGAGCACGAACATCGACTCCCCCGGCTCGTCCTGCCAGACGATGACCTGGCCCTTCTCGACGACCCGGCGGCCGGTCCGCTCCGCCACGGACAGACGGGCGCCGTCGTCCAGCTCGCCGAAGAGCTCGACCTCGGCCAGCAGCGACGCGATCGTCTTGGGGTCCACGCCTATCACCATGACCGGAACAGGCGCGTTCGTCGAGATCCTCTTGGATCGCCAGGTTCGCGCTGCGCTGCGCCACGTTGACACGGCGAGCAGGCTGCGCTGAACTCTCCCCGCCTGCATTCGTTCCCGGGTAAAGGATCCGCGATGTCCACCGACTCGAACGTCCGGTCCGGAACCCGGGACGCGCGTCCCCCTTCCGGGCTCGATGCCTACTTCCAGATCTCCGAGCGCGGGTCGACCGTGGAGCGCGAGGTCCGCGGCGGCTTCGCCACCTTCTTCACCATGGCCTACATCGTCGTCCTCAACCCGCTGATCATCGGCGCCGCCCAGGACGTGAACGGCCAGCGCCTGGACCTCAGCCAGCTCACCACCTCGACCGCCCTGGTGGCGTGCGTCATGACGGTGCTCATGGGCGTGGTGGGCCGCTACCCGTTTGCGATCGCCGCCGGGCTCGGCCTCAACGCGGTGGTGGCCTTCCAGCTCGCCGCGCAGATGTCCTGGCCGGCGGCGATGGGCGTGGTCGTCATCGAAGGCCTGGTCATCACCCTGCTGGTCCTCACCGGCCTGCGCCAGTGGGTGATGGAGGCGATCCCGCTCGCCCTCAAGCAGTCCATCAGCGTCGGCATCGGCCTGTTCATCGCCTTCATCGGCTTCGTGGACGCCGGCTTCGTCCGCCGCATCCCCGACATCGCCAACACGCCGGTGCCGGTGCAGCTCGGCGTCGGCAACCGCCTGATCGGCTGGCCGACGGTCGTGTTCGCCTTCGGGCTGCTGCTGACGATCGTGCTGGTCGCCCGCCGCATGCGAGGCGCGATCCTGATCGGCATCGTCGTCACCGCCGCGTTCGCCATCGTCCTCAACTCGATCGTGGACGTCGGCCCCCGGGTCGACGCCGCCGGCAACGTCAACCCGTCCGGCTGGGCCCTGACCGTCCCGAGCTTCCCCGACAGCCTGGTCGGCTCGCCGGACTTCGGCCTGGTGGGCGCCTTCAGCCTCGGCGGGAGCTTCGCGCAGGTCGGCGTCGTCCTGGCCGTGCTGTTCATCTTCACCATCATGCTGAGCGACTTCTTCGACACCATGGGCACCGTCATCGGCGTCGGCAACGAGGGCGGGCTGCTCGACGACCAGGGGCGGCTGCCCGGCGTGGGACGGGTCCTGCTGGTCGACAGCGTGGCCGCGGCCGCAGGAGGTGCCGCCTCCTGCTCCTCCAACACCACCTACGTCGAGTCGGCCGCCGGCGTCGGCGAGGGCGCCCGCACCGGCCTCGCCAGCGTGGTCACCGGGCTGTTGTTCCTGGTCGCGCTCTTTCTGACCCCGCTGGTCGAGGTGGTCCCCCAGGAGGCGGCGACGCCGGCGCTGGTGGTGGTCGGGTTCCTGCTCATGCGGCAGGTGGCCGACATCGCCTGGGACGACCCGGAGATCGCCATCCCGGCCTTCCTCACCATCGTGCTGATGCCGTTCAGCTTCTCGATCACCAACGGCATCGGCGCCGGCTTCATCGCCTACGTGGCCATCAAGGCGTTCCGTGGCCGCTGGCGCGAGCCGGGTCTGCTGCTCTGGATCATCGCGCTGGCGTTCGTCGTCTACTTCGCCATCGATCCGGTCGAGCGGCTGCTCGGCGTGAGCTGACAGCCGCACCGCGACGGCGCCCCGCCGGCGGGCACCCCTGGGCGTGAGGGAGGCGCCGTGGACTTCCTGCAACCGACGAGCCTGCGGGACGCGCTGGAGGCCAAGGCCGAGCGCCCCGAGGCGTTGCCGATCGCCGGCGGGACCGACGTGATGGTCGAGCTGAACTTCGACCGCGGCCGGCCCGCGGCGATCCTCGACCTGACCAGGGCCGCCGAGCTGGCCGTCTGGGATCGCGACGGCGGTCGCTACCGGGTGGGGGCCGGCGTCACCTACACCCGGACCATCGACGAGCTGGCCGCGGCCCTGCCGGGCCTGGCGCTGGCGGCGCGCACGGTCGGCTCGCCGCAGATCCGCAACCGGGGCACGATCGGCGGCAACCTCGGCTCGGCCTCGCCCGCCGGCGACTGCCACCCGCCCCTGCTCGCCACCGGCGCCGAGGTCGAGCTGGCCTCGCTGGCCGGCACGCGCCTACTCCCCGTCCAGGAGCTCTTCACCGGGCCGAAGCAGAGCGCGCTCCGCGCCGACGAGCTGATCGCCGCCGTCCACCTGCCGGCCGCCGCAGGGCCGCAGCAGTTCGCCAAGATCGGCACCCGTAACGCCATGGTGATCGCGGTCTGCTCGTTCGCCCTGGCCCTCGACCCGGAGCACCGCGGCGTCGGGACCGGGATCGGCTCGGCCGGCCCGACGCCGCTGCGGGCCGGGGAAGCCGAACGGTTCCTACAGGACGTGCTCGACGAGGAGGGCCTCTGGGAGTCCCGGGCCCCGCTCGGCGAGGCGGCCGCCGCCCGCTTCGGCGAGCTGGTCGGCGGAGCCGCGAGGCCCATCGACGACGTGCGCGGCACCGCCGGCTACCGGGTCCACGCGCTGGGCGTGCTCGCCCGCCGCACGCTGGTCTGGGCCTGGGACGAGTACCGCAACCCGAGGAGCTGAGGCGCGATGCGCTTGACCTGCACCGTCAACGGTGAGCCCCGCGACGCCGACGACGTCTGGGAGGGCGAGAGCCTGCTGTACGTCCTCCGGGAGCGGCTCGGCCTGCCCGGCTCCAAGAACGCCTGCGAGCAGGGCGAGTGCGGCTCCTGCTCGGTGTACCTGGACGGCACCCTGGTCTGCGCCTGCCTGGTCCTGGCCGGCCAGGCCGAAGGCGCCGAGATCGTCACCGTGGAAGGGCTCGCCGGCGGCGGCGAGCTCCACCCGGTCCAGCGGGCGTTCGTGGAGACCGGCGCCGTGCAGTGCGGCTTCTGCACCCCCGGCCTGGTGGTCGCCACCCACGACCTGCTGGAGCGCGAGCCGCGGCCGAGCGACGCACAGATCCGCGAGGCCCTCGCCGGCAACCTGTGTCGCTGCACCGGCTACGAGAAGATTCTCGACGCGGTCCGCCTGGCCGCCGAGCGCATGGCGGTGCTGCCGTGAACGCCCCGGACAGAGGTGGCGCCATGACGATCCCCGGGACCACGCCGGCCGCGCCGACGACGCTGCCGACCGGGGTCACCGGCGGGATCGGCGAGAGCGCCCGTCGCCCGGACGGCAGCCTCAAGGTCAAGGGCGAGTTCGCCTACTCCTCGGACCTCTGGGCCGACGGGATGCTGTGGGGGGCGACCGTCCGCAGCCCCCACCCGAGGGCGAGGATCCGCTCGATCGAGATCGGGGAGGCGCTCATCATGCCGGGGGTGGTCGCCGTCCTCACCCACGAGGACGTGCCCGGGCGCAAGACCTACGGGCTGGAGATCCCCGACCAGCCGGTGCTCGCCTTCCCGGACGTCCGCTACCAGGGGGAGCCGGTGGCGCTGGTGGCCGCCGACCACCCGGAGACGGCCAGGCGGGCCGCCGCCAGGGTCGCGGTCGACTACGAGGTGCTCGAGCCCATGGTCGACGCCGAGGCGGCGATCGGGAAGGACGCTCCCCCGCTGCACCCCGGTGGCAACGTGCTGCGCCACATCCGCATCCGCCACGGCGACCCGGAGGCGCCCGCCGAGGTGGTCGTGACCGGCGAGTACGAGGTCGGCATGCAGGACCAGGCGTTCCTCGGCCCCGAGTCGGGGCTGGCGGTGCCCGACGGTGAGGGTGGCGTGGACCTGTACGTCTCCACCCAGTGGCTGCACGTCGACCGCGACCAGCTCGCCGCCAGCCTCGCCCTGCCGCCCGAGCAGGTCCGTATCACCCTGGCCGGGGTCGGCGGCGCCTTCGGCGCCCGCGAGGACCTGTCGATGCAGATCCACGCCTGCCTGCTGGCGCTGCGCACCGGCCGGCCGGTGAAGATCCTCTACTCCCGCGAGGAGTCGTTCTTCGGCCACGTCCACCGGCACCCCGCCCGCCTCTCCTACGAGCACGGCGCCTCCGCCGACGGCCGCCTGGTCTACGTCAAGGCACGGATCGTGCTGGACGGCGGCGCCTACGCCAGCAGCTCCACCGCCGTCTGCTCCAACGCCGCCTGCTTCGCGGTCGGGCCCTACCAGGCGCCCAACGCCTCGATCGACTGCTACGTGGCCTACACCGACAACCCTCCGTGCGGGGCGATGCGCGGCTTCGGGGCGGTGCAGACCTGCTTCGCCTACGAGACGCAGATGGACCGGCTGGCCGCGGAGCTGGGCATGGACCCGGTCGAGTTGCGCCTCCGCAACGCGATGGACGAGGGCAGCCACCTGCCGACCGGCCAGCGGGTCGACGGGGCCGCGCCCGTCGCTGAGCTGCTGCGGCGGGTACGAGCCGTGCCGCCGCCCCCGGAGCGCCCGGCCGGCTCGCCCGACCTGCGTGACCTGCCGGGCGGCGTCTCCAACGTCACCCACGGCGAGGGCGTGCGGCGTGGCGTCGGCTACGCCGTCGGCTTCAAGAACATCGGCTACTCGGAAGGGTTCGACGACTACTCGACGGCGCTGGTGCGGCTGTCGGTCGCCGCCGGCGAGCCGCAGGTCGAGGTGCATACCGCCGCCGCCGAGGTCGGCCAGGGCCTGATCACCGTCCAGGCCCAGATCGCCCGCACCGAGCTGGGCGTCGAACGGGTGGTAGTCCTGCCCGCCGACACGCAGGTCGGATCCTCCGGCTCGTCGTCGGCCTCCAGGCAGACGTGGATGACCGGCGGCGCGGTCAAGGCGGCCTGCGAGGCGGTGCGGGCGCGGGTGCTGTCGCTGGCAGCCTCGCGGCTCGGCCGCTCCGCCGCCGAGCTGGCCCTGTCCGGCGGGCAGGTGGTGGCCCGATCCACCCCCCCGGGACCCGCGCTCGTCTCGCTGGCGGAGCTGCTCGGCGACGAGGCGGTCGAGGAGACCCGCGAATACCACCACCGCACGACCACGCCGCTTGGTCCCGACGGCCAGGGCGAGGCCCACGTCGCGTTCGGGTTCGCCGCCCACCGGGCCGTCGTGGATGTCGACACCGAGCTCGGCCTGGTCAAGGTGGTCGAGATCGCCACCGCCCAGGACGTCGGCAAGGCGATCAACCCGCAGGCGGTCGAGGGCCAGATCGAGGGCGGCATCGCGCAGGGGCTCGGGCTGGCGCTGATGGAGGAGATCCAGGTCGCCGGCGGCAAGGTTCGCAACCCGTCGTTCACCGACTACCTGATCCCGACCGTGCTCGACATGCCGCCGGTCCGGATGGACGTGCTGGAGCTCGGCCACCCCGACTCGCCCTACGGGCTCCGGGGCGTCGGCGAGGCGCCGACGATCTCCTCCACCCCCGCGATCGTCGCCGCGGTCCGCGCCGCCAGCGGCCGGCCGCTGACGCGGGTGCCGGTCCGCCCCGAGCACATCGTTGGCCTGCCGGCCGGCGGCCACGCCGAGCCGCGACCTCTCACAGGCTGACCCGTGCCGGTGCCGCCCGCGGCGGGGTCGCCCTGGCCGGCGGGTAGCCCGCTCCGCCAGCGGTCAGCCCTGGTCGAGCGCCTGCGTCAGCTCGGCGGCCTCCTGCTCCAGGCGTGCCCGCAGCTCCCGCCTGCCGGTCTCGTCGAGCCAGGTCGCCTCCACGCCGTCCAGCGCGATCTCGACCATGTCGGACCAGCGGTAGCCGAACGCCTCCATGCAGGACTGGTATTCGCGGCCGAGGTCCAGGTCGGTGAGGGCCGGGTCGTCGGTGTTGAGCGTGGCCAGCAGCCCCGCCTCGCGCATGCGCCGGAACGGATGCAGCTCCAGGCGTGGCACCGCGTTGGCGATCAGGACGTTGGAGTTGGGGCAGACCGTGAGCGGGACCCGCTCGTCGGCCAGCCGCCGGGTCAGCTCCGGGTCCTGGAGGCTCGAGAGGCCGTGATCGATCCGCTCCGAGCCGAGCACGTCGAGGCCGAGCCGGATGTGGCTCGGCGGCGTCTCCTCGCCCTGGTGGGAGGTGCGGCGCAGCCCGGCCTTGCCGGCCAGCTCGAAGGCGTCGGCGAAGTCGGTCGGGTCGACGCCGAGCTCGGTCGAGTCCAGGCCCACCCCGATGACCCGCTCGACGCCCCGGCTGCCGGCCCGGCGCAGCTCGACCAGCCGCTCGACCAGCTGCAGCCCGGCGGCTCCGCCGTAGGCCCGGTCGATGTCGGCGATCAGCATCGCGCTCGCGCCCGTCTCGGTCTCCGCCGCCGCCAGCCCTTCGGCCAGCCCGGCCACGATGTCGGCCAGGTCCTGGCCACCGGCCAGGTGCCGCGCGGGTGTGAAGAACGTCTCCCGGTAGACCAGGCCGTGCGCGGCCCCGTCGACGATGCTCTCGTGGGCGAGCCGGGCCCAGTCCTCCCGGCTGCCGAGGGTCGACTGCACCAGCCAGAAGATCTCCAGGAAAGTGTCCAGGTTCGAGTACCGGTACAGCTCGGTGGGGTCCGAGGTGGGCAGCGCGATGCCGTTCTTGCGGGCAAGCTCGACGACCGTCGCCGGCCGCATGGTCCCCTCGACATGGCAGTGCAACTCGACCTTTGGCAGCCGGTCGAGCGCGGTGGCGACGTCCAAACCGTCTCCCTCCCTGGGGGCGGACCCTAGCGGGCGTCGGGCCGCTCGTACACCTCGCGCCTCAACGTGCCCACGAACCTCAGATTGCGGTAGCGCTCGGCATAGTCAAGGCCGTACCCGACCACGAACACGCTCGGGATGTCGAACCCCTTGTACTTGACGTCCACGTCGACCTGGAGCTCCTGCGGCTTGCAGAGCAGCACGCAGACCTCCAGCGACGCCGGTCGTCGTGGGCGCAGGGTCGCCAGCAGGTAGTCGAGGGTCAGCCCCGAGTCGACGATGTCCTCGACGAGGATCACGTGGCGGCCCGAGATCTCCCGGTCCAGGTCCTTCAGCAGCCGCACCACGCCGGAGGTCTCGGTGGCCGACCCGTACGACGACACCGCGATGAAGTCGACCTCGTGCGGCACCGTGAGCGCCCTGGAGAGGTCGGCCATGAGGACCACCGCGCCTTTCAGCACCCCCACCAGCAGCAGGTCGCGCCCCCGGTAGTCCTCGGAGATCCTGGCGGCCAGCTCGGCGACCCC
>Ga0210378_10000537_pt1 | contig 19370 bp, 15 predicted proteins | sample PLM1_60_b1redo_FD_155465 | JGI IMG/M metagenome (GOLD analysis project Ga0210378, IMG submission 155465) | Groundwater sediment microbial communities from an aquifer in East River, Colorado, USA - PLM1_60_b1 redo | ecosystem: Environmental > Terrestrial > Soil > Riparian zone | place: USA: East...
CCATGGAGCGCGCCAGTCGGCTCGCGCTGTTCCAGAAGTGGGGCGTCGCCGGGCTCAAGATCGACTTCATGGACTCCGACGGACAGGAGCGGTTCGCCTGGTACGACCAGATCCTGCCGGAGACCGCGAAGCACAAGCTGCTGGTCAACTTCCACGGCTCGACGCTCCCCCACGGCATCCACCGCACCTGGCCGCACGTCATGACGATGGAGGGCGTGCACGGCGGCGAGAAGACGAGCGGCCTCACCACCAGCCACCTCACCGCGCTGCCGTTCACCCGCAACGTGCCCGGCTCGATGGACTACACCCCGATGGCCTGGCACCGGCCCAGCCGCCCGACCTCCGATGCGCACGAGCTGGCGCTCGCCGTCGTCTTCGAGTCCGGGCACCAGAACTTCGCCGGCCGGATCGACGGGTACGCCGCGCGGCCAGAGGCGGAACGCTTCCTCGACCAGGTGCCGACCGTCTGGGACGAGACGCGGCTGCTCGCTGGGCGGCCCGCCGACAGCGCGGTGTTCGCCCGTCGCAGCGGGCAACGCTGGTTCCTCGGCGGCGGGTTCGCCGGACCGGCACGCACTGCCACGGTGCCGCTCGACCTGCCGCGCGGGCGCTGGCTGGTGGAGTTGGTCAAGGACGGCGCGGGCGGGCTGGTCCGCTCGGCGCAGGTACTCGACGCCGGTGATCCGCTCACGGTGGACATCGTGAAGGACGGCGGGTTCGCCGGGATCGCCTGCCGCTGGCGGCGCGGGCTGCGTACCTGCGACGCGCCGGTGCGTACGGTGCCGCGTACCAGCGTGACGGTCACGCCTGCCCAGGCGTCCGTCCGCCCCGGCGAGGCGTTCACGGTAGAGGGGACGTTCACGCCGGAGGGCGCTGCTGCCGAGGTCACGCTCGCGCCGCGCGTCCCAGTGGGCTGGACGGTCGCCGGGCCGGCGGTCACGGCCGCGCGGCTGCGCCCGGGGCAGGCCCTCAGCGGCACATGGGTGGTCACGGCGCCCGCCGCACCGACCTTCGGGTACCGCGACGTGCCGATCGTCGCGGGCTTCCGGGCCGGCCGGCACGAACCGCGCCTGGAGGACGAGGCGACCGTCCGCGTGCACACCTGGCGACCGCTAGCTGCCGGCTGGTCCTACCTCAGCGACCGGCCGTTCACCGCGGCGACGAACGGGGACGGGCCGGTCGAGCGGGATCTGTCCAACGGCGGCGCCGCGGCGGGCGACGGGCGTGGCATCGCGCTCCGTCAGGTCACTTACGGGAAGGGCATCGGCGCGCACGCCGCCGGCGAGGTGTCGTTCGCGCTCGACGGCGCGTGCACCGCGTTCGCGGCCGAGGTCGGCGTGGACGACGAGGCCGGCCTCGACGTCGCCCGGCAACGCGTGGGCGGCACGGTCGGCTTCGTCGTGGTCGGCGACGGGGTCACGCTCGCCGACACCGGCACGCTCGGGGTCCGGACGCCAGCGCGCCCGCTGACCGTCGACGTCAGCGGTGTGCGGACCCTCACGCTGCGGGCCACCGACGGCGGCGACGGCACCCAGAACGACCACGCTTCCTGGGGCGACGCCCGGATTCACTGCACACCCTGACTCCGCTTGGTACGCACATGACCACGGATGGTGAACGAAGCTTCACCTTGGGTCAGATGTCGGCGATTCCCGGTGTTCTGGCCGTACCTTAGATCTGTGTTGGCAGTGCAGGACCCGTCCGCGAACCGGCCCCGTTACGGCCGGTACGTCGGGTTGCACACCGCCCGGCCGCAGCACCGCACCACGCTGATCTACCTCGCGGCCACGGCGGTCATCGTGGCCTACTACCCGCTGGTGAACGACACCGTGCGGATGATCAGCTTCCTGGTCGTCTCGCTGGCCACCGTGCCGGCAGTGATCGTCGGCCTGCGCCGCACCGATCCCGCCGACCGCCTGCCGTGGTGGTTCATGCTGGTGGCGCTGATCACGCTCAACCTCGACAACCTGGCCTGGTACCACTACGTGTACTTCCAGGGCCTGCCCACCGCCGACGGCACGATCTCGGACCTGTTCGCCACCGTCGGTCACGTCTTCATGCTGCTCGGCGCCATCTCGATCGTGGTGCGGCGCGGGCGCAACGACATCGGCGGTCTGATCGACACCAGCATCGTGTCGATGGCGGCCGGCGGGCTCCTCTGGGACTTCCTCCTGCTGCCGCACATGGAACAGACCGGCGAGTCCACGGTCGCCCAGCTGTCGATGTGCCTCGACATCTTCCTGCTCACCGGCGTCCTCGGCGCGCTCACCCGGCTCCTCTCCACCGCCAAGGAGTTCCTGCCGTCGCTCTGGCTGCTCGTGTCGGCGCTCCTCTTCGCGCTGGTGGGCAACATCGCGGTGGCCATGACGATCGATCCGCAGACCGGCGCCCGGCCCGACTGGACGGACGTCCTGTTCATCGGCTCGTACACCGCGCTGGGCCTCTGCGGCCTGGACCGGTCTGCCGCCAAGCTGCTGCGCCCCGGCCCGACGCCGAAGGACGACCTCACCACCGGACGCCTCGCCTTCCTCGGGCTGGCGCTGGCGGCGGTGCCGATCATCGGCGGCGGCCGGCAGATCCTCGGCCTCAACGTCGACGGCCTGCTGCTCGCGATCGGCACGGCCGCGATCACGCCGCTGGTGATGATCCGGATCGGCCGGCTCTCGGCCCAACGTGCCCGTGCCGAGCAGGCGCTGCTGCACCAGGCCACCCACGATGCGCTCACCGGCCTGCCCAACCGCCGCGAGTTCAGCACCCGGCTCACCGCGACGGTCGCCCAGCACCGCCCGCTCGTCGTGCTCTTCTGCGACCTGGACGGGTTCAAGGCCGTGAACGACCGCCTCGGCCACGCGGCCGGTGACCAGCTACTGGTGGAGATCGCGGGCCGGCTGCGCCGCTGCGTACGCGAGGACGACGTGGTAAGCCGCTTCGGCGGCGACGAGTTCCTCATCATGTGCCCCGACGCCGAGACCAGCGACGCCTCCGAGCTCTGCGTCCGTATCGACCACGCGATGCGCGACCCGGTCGTGCTCGACGGCGAGTCCGTCCGGATCGGCGCGAGCATCGGGGCCGTCATCGGCGACGGCACGATCGACGCCGAGGAACTGATCCACCGCGCGGACGCCGCGATGTACGAGGCGAAGCAGACGCGGCGCACCGCTCCGGGCGTGCGCACGGTCGTAGCTTGAACTGCACTGCCTGAGCATCGACACGCCCGTTCTGCCCGAATATTGCAGCAAATAACCGCCTATTCTGCCGAAGCTGGTATACCAGGCGCTCGCCGCGACCACACTGCGCCCATCGTCCCGACAACAAGGAGAGTGACGATGGGCAAAGGCAGAACGGCGCTCGCGGCAGTCCTCACCGCGGCGCTGACACTGATCGCCGCGTTACCGGCGAGCGCGGCGCCGCAAGGAGAGATCCGGGGCGCCGGGAGCCCGGACGCGATCCGCGGCAGCTACGTCGTCGTCCTGCGAGAGCGCATCGGGGCCGCGGCTCTCGCTGCCCGCTACGGCGGCGCCGTGGAGCACGTCTACTCGGCGGCGCTCACCGGGTTCGCCGCCGCGCTGAGCGAACCTGCCGCCCGGCGCCTCGCCGCCGATCCGCGCGTGGCCTACGTCCAGCAGAACCAGCGGATCCGCGCGCTCGACGTGCAGCCGGATCCGCAGTCCTGGGGCCTGGACCGGGTCGACCAGCGCAACCTGCCGCTGGACCAGGCGTACACGTACAGCGCGACCGGCAGCGGCATCAGCGCCTACATCATCGACACCGGCATCCGGACCACCCACCAGGATCTCGGCGGGCGGGCCCGGCACGGCCGGGACACGATCGACAACGACGACGACGCCACCGACTGCAACGGCCACGGCACGCACGTCGCCGGCACGGTCGGCGGGCAGAAGTACGGGGTAGCCAAAGGCGTGACGCTGTACGCCGTCCGCGTGCTGGACTGCCGCGGATCGGGCACGACGGCGAGCGTCGTCGCGGGCATCGACTGGGTGACCGCCCACGCGGTGCGCCCGGCGGTGGCGAACATGAGCCTCGGCGGTGGCGTCGACGAGGTTCTCGACGACGCGGTTCAGCGCTCGATCGCCAGCGGCATCACCTACGCGGTCGCCGCCGGCAACAGCAACCGGGACGCGTGCGAGTACTCGCCGGCGCGCGCCCCGGACGCGCTCACCGTCGGCGCCACGTACGTGGACGACTCGCGGGCCAGCTTCTCCAACACCGGCACCTGCCTCGACCTGTTCGCACCGGGCCTGGCCATCACGTCGGCGTGGAACAGCAGCGACACCGCGACGGCGTCCCTCTCCGGCACGTCGATGGCGTCACCGCACGTGGCCGGCGCCGCCGCGCTGTACCTGGCGAAGAACCCCGGCGCGACGCCCGCGCAGGTGCGTGACGGCCTGGTCGCCGCGACAACCCCCGGCAAGGTCACCAGCCCTGGCGCCGGATCGCCGAACCGGCTGCTCTACACCGACAGCGGCGTCACGGCACCGCCCCCGCCGCCCGGCTGCGGCACCAAGACCAACGGCTCCGACGTGCAGATTCCCGACGCCGGCCTCGCGGTGGGCAGCGCTGTCCGCGTCGCGGAGTGCAGCGGGAACGCGCCAGCGAACCTCCGCGTCGAGGTGCACATCAAGCACACCTTCCGCGGTGATCTGCGCATCGACCTGGTCGCGCCGGACGGCACCGAGTACCGGCTCAAGAACAACAGCACCAGCGACGGCGCGGACAACGTGGACGCGACGTACGTGGTCGACGCCGCGAGCGAACCGAACGACGGCACCTGGTTCCTCAAGGTCCAGGACAGGTCCGAGGGCGACGGCGGCTACCTCGACAGTTGGAGCCTGCACCTGCGCGACCGCTGACGGTTTCGGGTGGGATCAGTTCGGGTGGGATCAGCGAGCCGGACTAGCCGGACTCGCCGATCCCACCCGAAAGCTCAGCCGTTCTTGATCGCGGTGATCAGCTCGCCATTGCTGGTGTCGCCGCTGGTCTCCCAGAAGAACGCACCGCCTAGGCCCTGACCGCGGCCCCACGCCATCTTGGAGCGGATCGTCGCCGGGGTGTCGTAGCTCCACCACTGGTTTCCGCAGTACGCGTACGCCGTGCCGGCGACCGTACCGTTGGACGGGCAGCGCCCCTTGAGCACCTTGTAGTCCTCGATGCCCTGCTCGTACGTGCCCGGCGCGGGGCCGGTGGCCCGGCCGCCCGGGGCTTTCTGCGTCACGCCGCTCCAGCCGCGGCCGTAGAAGCCGATCCCGATGAGCAGCTTGCTCGCCGGTATGCCCTTGCCCTTGAGCTTCTGGATCGCCGCGTCGGTGTTGAAGCCCTGCTGCGGGATCCCGGCGTAGGACGTGAGCGGCGAGTGGGGCGCCGTCGGGCCCTGCGCCGCCCAGGCGCCGAAGAAGTCGTACGTCATTGGCAGGTACCAGTTGACGTACTGGGCCGCGCCGGCGTAATCGGCCTTGTCGATCTTGCCGCCGGCTGAGGCGTCAGCGGTGATCGCGGCGGTCACCAGGTTGGACCCGAACCGCGAGCGCAGCGCCTGCATCAGCGTCTTGAACGAGCCGTAGCCGCTGGTGTCACAGCTCAGGCCGCAGGCGTTCGGGTACTCCCAGTCGATGTCGATGCCGTCGAACACGTCGCGCCACCGCGGATCCTCGACCAGGTTGTAACAAGAGCTGGCGAACGCGGCCGGGTTCCGGGCCGCCTCGCCGAAGCCGCCGGACCAGGTCCAGCCGCCGAACGACCACAGGATCTTGATGTTCGGGTACCGCTTTTTCAGCTTGCGCAGCTGGTTGAAGTTGCCGCGCAGGGCACGGGCGTCCCAGGTGTCGGCGACGCCGTCGACGCTCTGGTCGGCACCGTAGAACTTGTCGTAGTCGGCGTACATGTCGCCGATCGTGCAACGTCCGCCGCTGACGTTGCCGAACGCGTAGTTGATGTGCGTCAGCTTGCTGGCCGAACCACTCGTGACCAGGTTCTTCACGTGGTAGTTGCGCTGGTACACGCCCCACTCGGTGAAGTAGCCGACCACCTTGTTGCCGGGCGCCATCGGCGCGACGACCGGTTCGGCGGCGGGAACAGCGGCCCTCCTCGGGCTGCCAGCCAACGCGGGGTTCACCAGCGTCCCGGCGGCGAGTACCGGCGTCAGCACAGCCGTGACCGCGAGAAGCAACACCTTGCGCCTACCTGTTCTGGACATCGCTCTCCTTCGGGTAGGGGCACAACGGACAATTGGGCGGGGCACCAAATTAGGTGGTATAGACCATTTAGGTCAATGGTCTATGCCAAATTCGTACAGCGGGGGCGGGCCCGCTCCACGGCTTGGAAAAATGCGAGCCCGTGACCGGTTCAGTGCGCTAGCAGGGTGAATGCGTCTTCCGGACTGGCCTGGTTCGCACTATCCTTCGCCTTCCTCACGCCCGGATCGGGGTCGCATCACCGGGCGCCTTTTCCGCAACTGCCAGAAAACTGCCAGAACGTGCATCGCCCACCACCGCACCCCGTTCCGGAGTCCCCATGCGAAGAAACGTCCTCCGCCTCACCGTCCCGATCGCCGGCTGCGCGGCCGTCCTGACCGGACTGAGCTTCTACTCCCCCGCCCAGGCCGCCGAACCGCCGCGTGACGTCGCGCTGACGATCCAGAGCGTGCCCAACGGCCTCGTCGCCGACCTCGCCGGTGGCCAGCTGAATAACGGCCAGCAGATCCTGGAGTGGGGCTACGGGAACGCCACCAACCAGCAGTGGTGGTTACAGCGCAACGGCGACCACTACAAGATCAAGAGCAACATCAACGGCGCCTGGTGCATGACCCGCGCCACCGACGGCAACCTCGCCAAGGTGGTCCTCGGCGGTTGCGACCAGGCGCGCGCCGACTGGGACTTCCAGGACCTGGGCGGCGAGAAATGGCAGATCAAGGACCCGGCCGGCAACTTCTACCTGCACGTGTGGAACGAAACACCCACCCAGGGCCGTGAGCTGGTCACCAGCGACAACGACCAGACCGGCTCGCACTGGTTCCTCACCGGACTCGACGTTCAGCGCCGCGCAATGCCGTCCGATCCGCGTCTCGACCAGGTCACCTGGCTGACCACGCACAACGCGATGGCCAACACCGACGAGGGCTTCTGGGGCCGGTTCCCGAACCAGTCGTACAGCCTGAAATCCCAGCTGGACCAGGGCGTGCGCGGGATGCAGATCGACATCCACTCCTACCGCGGCGGCGTGCGGATGTGCCACAACAGCTGCTGGGGCAACGAGCGCACGTTCACCGCTGGCCTTCAGGACATCGTGAACTGGCTCAACGCCCATCCGTACGACATCGTCACGCTGTTCCTGGAGGACTACACGTCGGTCGCGGAGCTGCAGACGGCGGTCAACGGCGCGAGCGGCGCGGCCAACCTGCTGTTCCGCCCGGACCAGTGGAACGTGCGCACCAACGGCTGGCCCACGCTCACCCAGATGCGGGCCAACAACAAGCGGCTGCTGATCCTGTCGCAACGCTCGGGGCGGGACAGCTTCGGCGTCTACTGGGACCACGACTGGACCGTGGAGAACTACTGGAGCCTCGGCTACAGCGGCAGCAACCAGAACTGCTACAGCCGGTGGGGCGACGTGCCGCTGAGCAAGGAGGAGTCGGGCTTCGTCCGGCTGCACGTCATGAACCACTACCGCGACATCCCGACCGAGAGCGCCGCCACCAGCGACAACGGCGGCAAGCTGGCCAACCGGGTCAACCGGTACTGCGGGCCTGCGGCGCGGCACAAGCCGAACTACGTGGCGGTGGACTTCTTCCAGAAGTCGAACGGCTCGTCGACCTCGCAGCTCGTCACAGACCTCAACACCTTCTGGTGACCTGACACCGCTGTTCGCGGAAATCGCCCGGACCTGGGCCGGTGCGTCGTGGACATTTCCACGAACACCGGCCTGTGGTCACTGTCAGCACCAGGCTGGACCAGGATTTGGTGCTACCGAAACAAGAATGCTGGTGTAGCGTTGGCGCCATGACACGCATCACGGTGGACGTGAACGACGAGTGGCTCGACGCCGCCCGTGAGGTGTTGGGCACTGAGACGAAGGTCGCCACGATCAATGAGGCCTTGAGGTCGTTTGCCCTCCGGAAGCAGGCCGTCGACATCGTCGCGGCACTCAACAGCGTCGAGATGGAGTACGAAGGTTCGGAGCACGCGTGGCGTTACGGCGGTGGCCGAGACTTCTCCCGGCTGGTGGAAGAAGCTCGGGCGGCTGAAACAGCGTGGTGACCGGCGCGATCTACCTGGCTGACACCAGCGTCTACACCGTTCAGGCCAAGCATCCCCAGGTACAGCGCCGGTTCGAGCAACTGCTCGCCGAAGGACGGCTTGCCACGTGCCAGATGACGACCCTGGAGTACCTCAACACGGCACCGCATCCCCGCGGATACGAGATCGTGTGGAGCGCGCTGCACGGGCAGCGCTGGCTGGACGTGACGACCGAGGCGATGAACCGCGCGCTCGCCACCCACCGGGCGCTCGCCGCGACGAGCCAGCACCGCCATTTCCGGCTGCCGGATCTCATCATCGCCGCGACCGCCGAGCTGAACGGGGCCACGGTCCTGCATTACGACACCGACTACGACCGGATCGCCGCTGTCACCGGCCAACCAGTCGAATGGGTGGCGCCAAGGGGTTCACTCTAGGTCGATTGATCCGTTGCGAGATCGTCTAGAGCAGAACTTGTTTTGCTAGGATCCTTTCCATGGCCACCACCACCACTCCGCCGTCCGTCGCCGTCGACCTTGCCTTCCTGCTCGACCAGGCCAGCCACGCGCTCACCACCGAACTGGCCGGTGCGCTCGCCGACCTCGACATCACGCCACGCCTGTGGTGCGTGCTGTCGAAGGCCGTCGGGAACGACTACACGCAGAACCGGCTGGCCGAGGTGTGCGCCCTCGACAAGACCACGATGGTCGTCGCCATCGATGAGCTGGAGCGGGCCGGATTCGCCGAGCGCCGCCCGTCGGCAACGGACCGCCGCGCGCGGATCATCGTCGTCACCGAAGCCGGCCGTCGGGTAGTCGCCGAGGCGAGCCGGATCGTCGGCGGCGTCTACGAGGACGTCCTGTCCGCCCTCCCCGCCCGTGAGCGCGACGCCCTGGTCGGCGGGCTGGTGCGGTTGGTCGAGGGCCGGCTCTCGACCCCGGTCTACCCCGGGCCGCCGGTCCGGCGCCGGGCGGCACGGAACCCTTAACTCGTCCCACTAAAGATCGTCTAGAACAAAACAATCTGGTACGGTCGCTTCTGGTACTCGGAAACCAGGAGGGACCCATGACCCGTTCCGCCCCCACGGCGATCCGTTCGCGCTGGCTGGCGTTAGCCGTCCTGTGCGCTGGGACGCTGATGATCATCCTCGACCAGACGATCGTGAACGTGGCGCTGCCGGCGATCCAGCGCGACCTGGGCTTCTCCCCGTCGAGCCTTGCCTGGGTCGTCAACGCCTACCTGATCGCGTTCGGCGGTCTGCTGCTCTTGGCCGGACGCCTCGGCGACCTGATCGGCCGCAAGCGCATGTTCGTCACCGGCCTGGCCGTCTTCACCGCGGCGTCGCTGCTCTGCGGGGTGGCAGCGAACCCGTGGCTGCTGATCACCGGCCGGTTCGTCCAGGGCATCGGCGGCGCCATGGCGGCCGCCGTGCTCCTGGGCATGATCGTGACGCTGTTCCCCGAGCCCGGCGAGCGTACGAAGGCGATCGGCTTCTTCAGCTTCGTCCAGGCGTCCGGCGGCTCGATCGGCCTGCTGGCCGGCGGCGCACTCACCCAGGCCATCAACTGGCACTGGATCTTCTACGTCAACCTGCCGATCGGCATCGTCACCGCCCTGCTCGCCTGGCGCCTGCTCGATGCGGACCGTGGGCTCGGGATCGGGGCGGGCGCCGACGTCACCAGCGCGATCCTGGTCACCGGCGGGCAGATGCTCGGCGTCTACACGATCGTCCGGACGGAGCAGTACGCCTGGGGCTCCGCCCATACGCTCGGCTTCGGTGCGGTCGCGGTCGTGCTGCTCGCCGCGTTCCTCGTCCGGCAGGCGACGGTCGCCGAGCCGCTCCTGCCGTTGCGGGTCTTCCGCGTTCGCAACGTGTCGGTGGCGAACGTCGTCCAGATGCTCATGGTGGCCGCCATGTTCGGCTTCCAGTTCCTCGGGATCCTGTACCTGCAGCAGGTGCTCGGCTACGGCCCGGTGCAGATCGGTCTCGCGATCCTGCCCGCGCCCATCGCGATCGGCGCGCTTTCGGTCGGCGTCACGCCGCGGCTCGTCACCCGCTTCGGCGGGCGCCCGGTGCTCCTCGCCGGCCTGGCCCTGCTCGTCGCGGGGCTGGTCTGGCTCGGACGCGCGCCGGTTGACGGTGCCTACCTCGCCGACGTGCTGCCGGTGATGGTGCTGCTCGGCATCGGCTTCGGCCTGGCGTTCCCGGCGCTGATGACGTTCGCGATGTCGGGCGTCACGGACGCGGATTCCGGGCTGGCGTCCGGGCTGGTCAACACGACGCAGCAGGTCGGCGGCGCGTTCGGCCTCGCGGTGCTGGTCTCGCTCGCGGCCGCGCGTACCGATGGCCAGCTCGCCGACGGGGCCTCCGCCGCGACCGCGCTGACCAGCGGGTTCCACCTGTCGTTCGGAGTCGGCGCGGTCCTGGTCCTGATAGCGATCGCCCTCGCCGCCCCCGGACTGCGGCCCGTCACCACCGCCGAGCCCGAGCAGGCACCCGAGGCAACGCAGGTGCCGGCGGAAGCCTGCGCGTGACCGCCGCTGCTTGATGAAGGTGCCCTTCATACGGCCATCGGCCAATGAAGGACACCTTCATCAAGAGGTGGGGTGCGGCGCCTCAGGAGCGGAACGGGCCAGTGACCTCATACGTGATGCCGCCCGAGGACGAGCCGCTCGTGCCGCGCTGGGACGAGAAGTAGAACCGGGTGCCATTCGGGGAGAACGCCGGCCCGGTAATCTCCGACGAGCTCTGGCCGGTGATCCGCAGGAACGGCGCGACGATGTCATCCGGCGTGATGAGGTTGACCTCCATGTTGCCGCCGTCCTCGGCGACGAACAGGTCGCCCGAGGACGAGCCGGTGATGTTGTCCACGCCGGTCAGCGGCGCCGGGCCCGGGTTGACCAGGCCGTCGTCGTAGGCCAGCTCGTAGGCATTGGTCACGCAGTTGACCTGCCAGACCCGGTTGTCGCCCTTGGTGGTGAACCACACGGTGTCGTTCGCGTAGTAGCAGCCCTCGCCGCCGTTGAAGCGCTTCGCACCGGAGACCTGGTTGCGGGTCGAGGTAGGCGAGCCATCCGGGTCTGGCACGTTCGCCCAGGTGAACGTGCCCGACGTGGACGTGCCGGCCTTCGCCACCTGCAGCGTGCCGCTGGAGAGGTTGCTCCAGGTGGTGGGAATGAAACGGTAGAAGCAGCCGTCGCTGACGTCCTCGGTCATGTAGATGACCTGGCGAACCGGATCGCAGGCCGCCGCCTCGTGCTTGAATCGGCCCATCGCCGGCCGCTGGGTGGCCGTGCCGCCCCACGGGTTTGTCTCGTACACGTAGCCGCGGTCGACCTCCTCGCAGGACAGCCATTTGTTCCACGGCGTGGCGCCGCCAGCGCAGTTCTGCCGCGTGTTGGCCAGGATCCGGTACGCCGACGTGATCGTCCCGCTGGAGTTGAACTTCAGCGCCGACGCGCCGCCGGCCGGGTTGATCTCCGAATTGGACACGTAGATCCAGCCCGCGCCGTCGGCGAAGCAGGCACCGCCGTCCGGCGCGTCATGCCACGTGTAGCCGGCGACAGCTTGGCGCGAGCGGGCCACGATCCGGCTGGTGAACCCGGCCGGCAACTGGATGCCGTTGCCGTTCGCGGCCTGGAGCGGACCGTACGGGCTGGCGCCGTTCTGGGCTGGCGCGGCGAGGGCGGCGCCCTGCCAGAGGCTGCCGGCGAAGGCGGCGCTGCCCGCGCCGATAACGGCTGCACGTAGGAAGTTTCGGCGTTCCATGACTGACCTCCGGGGTCGGTGGGAAACCGGCTCCGAAGGTAGCGGGCAGCGTGGCCGCTCACGTGGTCAACGGGTAAACGGCGCATATCCACCGGGCGTCTGTTCAGTCACGGCGCGGGCTGGAGCAGCTCCCGCATCCCCGGCGTCATCCGCGTGCTGCCGTCGGTCAGCATGACCAGCGACTCGTAGGCGTCCTGCGCTGCGAGCCACTCGAACCCGTCGACGCCACGGGCGCACGCGGCGGTGGCGTAGACGTCCGCCCAGAGCAGCGACGGGCCCACCACGGTCACCGCACGCACGTCGGTGACCGCGCGGCCGGCCACGGGGTCGACGATGTGCGCGCCCCGGTGGGCGGTCCCGGATGTGGCGATCCCGCCGCCGGACAGCGGCAGCACGCCGAGCAGGGCCCCGGCGCGGTCCGGGTGCTCGACCCCGATCCGCCACGGCGGCGCGTCGGGGCCGGCACACCGCAGCGCGATGTCGCCGCCGGCGTTGAGGTAGTGGTCATCCTCGGCCAGCTCGGCGAGTCGGCGGCCGGCGCGCTCGGCGGCCCACCCCTTCACCAGCCCGGACGGGTCGAGGTGTACGGCGCCGTCCGGTCCGGGCAGCCAGATGTCGAAGTAGCCGTCGGTCAGGACCCGGGCCCGCTCGCAGAGGTCGAGGACCTCCCGGACGGACGGGTCGCAGTGCGGGACCGTCACCTCGCCACGGTCGAGCGCGCGGATGTCGCTGTCCTCGCGGTACGTGCTGAACACGCGGTCGACCTCGCGCAGCTCGTCGTAGACCGCCTCGACGGCGGCCGCCCGCGCGGGCTCGTCCGCCGCGCCGCGGAGATGGATGCTGATCGGCATCCCCATGATCTGCTCCACCCACGCCTGGCGGGTGGCGGCGCGGGCGGTCATCTGAAGTTCGCGGCGTCGAGGGCGGACTGGAGCGACTGCTTGTAGCCACCGCTGGTCGCGGTCGCCCCGCTGACCCCGTCGATCTGCGCGCTCTGCGCCGCCAGAGCCTGCGCACGGAGCTTCGGGATCGAGAAGGCGCTGATCTCGTCGTGCCGCTGGTCGCCGCTGGGCCGCTGGATCGCGGTGACGTCCACGATCTTGCCGCCCGAGATCTTGACCTGGACCTGCACCGGGCCTTGCTCGGTCTGGACCGCGTTGCCGTTGACGGTGACGTCCTTCGACGCCTGCTGCCCGCCCTGCGGCGGCGCGCTGGCGGTGGGGTCGGGCGACGCACCGGCCGGTGGCTTGGCCTGTTGCTGCCCGGTGACCACGCCGGCCTGGGCCCCGCCGGCCGTCGCTGCGGTGGTCTCCACCGGCACGCGGCTGGTGCGATAGCTGAACAGCAGGACGATCGCGGCGATCGTGGAGACCACGGCGAAGGTGATGCGGCGCATGGGTCAGTTCCTCTCGGTGCGCAGGTCAGCGGGGAGGGGTCCGGTCACCACGCGAACTCCTCAAGGTGGATGCGGTCGGCCGGGACTCCGGCCTGGCGCAGGGCAGTACGGGCGGCGTCCATCCACGGCGGCGGACCGCAGAGGTACGCCTCGTATTCGGCGACGCCCGGCACCAGCCGGCGCAGCGCGTCGTCGTCGTCAAGGTCGGCGCAGTCGGCGGGCAACCACGACTTGCGCCGGCTGCGCGGACCGTCCACGAAGATGATCTGCGCGCCGCGCTCCTCGCCGAGCTGGTCCAGCTCATCGGCGAAGACGGCGTCCTCCTCGCGACTGACCCGGTAGATCAGGGTCGCGTCGCCCGGCGCGTACTCGAGATCCTCCAGCAGCGCCCGGATCGCCGTGATCCCGACGCCGGCGGCCATCAGCAGCACCTTCGAGCTCTTGCGCGTCGCGCCGTGCAGCACGCCGAACGGCCCCTCGACGAACACACGCGTACCCGGACGCAGGTTCGCCACACGGGCGCTGCCGTCGCCGACCGCCTTGACCGTGATCCGCAGCCGATCGGTGCGGGGCATCGCGGAGAGGCTCCACGGGTGCGCCCGCGACCAGCCCGGACCGTCCTTGAACCGCCAGAGGAAGAACTGGCCGGCGCGCGCGGGCAGCCGGTCGAGCCGCCGCCCGCCGATGTGGACGGACACCACGCCGGGTGCCTCCTCGACGACGTCCGTGACCCGCATCCGGTGGCGGTAGGAGCGCCACACGGGCAGGCCGATGCGGAAGATCAGCACCGCCGCGAGCGTCGCGCAGTAGAGCGTCACCCAGTACGTCTGGGCGGCGAAGGAGGCGGTGAAGTCGGCGCCGGTCCAGATCTGGTGCGGCAGCGCGAGCCCGACGCCGAGATAGGCGTACAGGTGGATCAGGTGCCAGGACTCGTACCGCAGCCGCTTGCGGGCGGCCCGGATCGACAGCCCGACCACCGCGACGAGCAACACCAGGCTGGCGGCGGCGAGCAGCATCCCCTGGTAGGTGGTGATCAGCGTCCAGAGCTGGTTGAGGAAGAGGGCGTTCACCTGCTGGCCGTAGCCGAGCGTGATGAGCGCCACGTGGCCGATCATCAGCCAGAACGACGTGAAGCCGATCAGCCGGTGCCGCCGCGCCAGGGTGTCCTGGCCGTACGCCCGCTCGACCCACGGGATCCGCGCCATGAGCAGCACCTGGATCAGCATCAGGTCCGCGGCGATCAGGCCGGCGAGCCGCCCACCCGTGATGGCGAGGCCACCGGTGCCGGACATGTTCTGGATGCCCCGGTTCGAGAGCCAGAGTGCCACGACGGCGACCACGCTGAGCAGCGCGGTGGAGCCGGCAACGTCGGCCCACCAGCGGCGGGGCCTCTTCGGCGGGACGATCCGCTGACCCTGCGCGTACGGCCGGGCCAGCGGTTCCGTCATCGTTGTGGGCAGAGCGGCGGTCACGGACCCCTCCTTCTCATGAGCTGCTCAGTGCGCCTACCAGGAACCACGTGTAGGAACGCCATAAAGGTCACCAATAGATCTGGGAAAGTTCTGAGAGCCCTCATGCGAGGATGCCGGCGTAACTGAGACACCACCGACCGAGGCGGGGTTCCCTACTGCGTTGTTGCTGGTAGAAGACGATGCGCGGCGCTCCGAACTGCTCGTCGACCTCGGCATTTAGGTACGGGATCGCAGCCGGCGCAGCATCCGGGCGTCGCCGAATCCCACCGCCCGTGCAGCCGCATCAACGGTCTCGCCCTGCCCGATCAGGTGCTCGGCTCCCTCTACCCGCAGCAGTTGCTGGTAGCGGAGTGGCGTCATGCCGGTCGCCTCCCCGAACAGCCGGGTCAGGGTTCGTTCGCTGACTCCGGACGCTGCGGCGAGGTGCGCCAGCGGCAGGCGGTCGGCGAACCGTGAGTCGATCAGATCCTGCACGCGGTGCACGGCATCGTTGAGGTGCGAGCGGTGGCGCAGCATCGCGCTGGCCTGCTGGTCGTCGCCGTTGCGGCGGGCGTAGACCACCATCGAGCGGGCGATCCGCGCTGCGGCGCCTGGCCCATGCCGGACGGCGACGAGGTGAAGCGCGAGGTCGATGCCGCTGGCGATGCCCGCGGACGTCACCACCCGGTCGTCGACGACGTACAACACGTCGCGTACCACGGTGGCCTTCGGGTAGCGCCGGGCCAGCTCGTCCTGCACGTCGTGGTGCGTAGTGCAGCGGCGCCCGTCGAGCAAGCCAGCCCGGCCGAGCGCGTCGGCGCCGGCGCAGACGCTCGCGACAGTGCCGCCGGCTGCGTGGTGATCGACAAGCCTGCGTGCCGTGGCAGCGCTGAGCTGGCCGTTGTGCCGGAACCCCTCCGACCGCCAGCCAGGCACGATGACCAGGTCGCCCGGGCCCAGGTCCGGCCATTCCACGTCGGCGCGGAGCGGTAAGCCCTGTGCGGTCGGGACGTCTTCCTTCTCAGCCACGTAGCTGAGCTCGTAGCCGTGCCCGAGATCCGCGGCGGTGGAGAACACCTGGGCAGGCCCGGCGAGATCGAGCAGGTGCAGCTGCGGGAGGAGGAGGAAGACGACCCGGCTCACGATCCGGTCAGCCTCCCACCGCGACGGGGCTCGAGCCGGCCAGTTCGGCGACGGTACGGATGGTGGCGAAGCGGCCGGCCAGCGCGTACTCGGTGCGGGTGATGACGTCGTCGGTGGACAGCGTCAGCGGGTCGGCGAGGATCTCGGCCACCGTGCGACCAGGGGGCGCGTCGCGATGCTGGATCGGGAAGGTGGCGGTCGCGTCGGTCACGAAGGTGACGTCGAAGCCGAGGTCCGCAGCCACCCGGGTCGTCGTCTCGCAGCACTGCTCGGTCTGGATGCCGCAGATGACCAGGTCACGAATTCCACGGGTGGTGAGCAGCTGCTGGAGATTCGTCGTCGTGAACGCATTGATCGAGGTCTTCGTGATCACCGGCTCGCCCTCGCGCTGGACCAGCTCGTCGACCACCCGGACGTGCCCGCTGACCGGATCGAAGACCGTTCCGGTGCCTGGCTCGGAGTGCAGGATCCAGACAACGAGATCGCCCTGCGCGCGGGCCGCGTCCACGAGGCGGCTCACCTGCCCGACGATGTCGGGGTTCGAGACGGCCTTCCAGGTCGGCCGCTGGCGAAAGGATTCCTGGACGTCAATGACGATGAGTGCTCGGTTCATGCTTCGATCCTGACCGTTGGCGGACGCTGCCGTAAGGCACCATCATGCCCCGGACCGGAACGATCTGGTCATCCGCGCCGCACTGCGATGCCGCCGGCCCGTAACCAGTAAATCCCCACGTGGGGCCGGGTTATGCGAACATATGTTCGTGTCGAGTGAGGGCTCGATCCTGCATGCCGACCTGGACGCTTTCTACGCGTCGGTCGAGCAACGCGACGACCCCCGGTTACGGGGCCGACCCGTGATCGTCGGCGGTGGGGTCGTCCTCGCCGCCAGCTACGAGGCCAAGGCCCGTGGCGTACGGACGGCGATGGGCGGGCGTCAGGCTCGACAGTTATGCCCGCAGGCGATCGTGGTCGAGCCGCGGATGTCGGCCTACGCCGCGGCGAGCAAGGCCGTGTTCAAGGTGTTCGAGCAGACGACGCCGCTCGTCGAAGGCCTGTCGATCGACGAGGCGTTCCTCGATGTGGGCGGGCTGCTCCGGGTGTCCGGTACGCCCACCGAGATCGCGATACGGCTGCGCCACGAGGTGCGCGAACAGACTGGTCTGCCGATCACGGTCGGGGTAGCCAGGACGAAGTTCCTGGCCAAGGTGGCCAGCGGGGTGGCCAAGCCCGACGGTCTGCTGGTGGTGCCACCCGACCGGGAACTGGCTTTCCTCCACCCGCTGCCGGTGGAGCGGCTGTGGGGCGTCGGGCCGGTCACCGCCGGCAAGCTGCGGGAACGGGGAATCGTGACCGTCGGCAGGGTCGCCCGGCTGGGCGAAGCTGCCCTGGTCTCGATACTTGGCGTGGGGGCGGGACGGCACCTGCACGCCCTGGCCCACAACCACGATCCCCGTCCGGTACAGGTCGGCCGCCGTCGAGGATCGATCGGATCGCAGTCGGCACTCGGCCGTTCGCCACGATCACCCGAGGCGATCGAAGCCACCCTCGCTTCTCTGGTCGACCGGGTCACCCGGCGGATGCGGGCTGCTGAGCGAACGGGCCGAACTGTCGTGCTCCGGTTGCGCTTCGACGACTTCTCGCGGGCGACGCGCTCGCACACGCTGCCGCGAGCCACGGCCCACACTCAGACGATCCTCGATACCGCGCGCGGGCTGCTGACAGCGGCGATGCCGATGATCGAGCGCCAGGGCATCACGCTCGTCGGCGTGGCGGTCAGCAACCTCGACAGCGGCGGAGCCGTCCAGCTGATGCTGCCCTTCGACCAGCAAAGCAGGTACGACCTCGACGCCGCGCTGGACGCCGCACGGGACCGGTTCGGCTCGTCCGCCATCACCCGCGCCGCGCTCCTCGGCCGCGACCCCGGATTCACCGTGCCGCTGCTGCCGGACTGAACGTGACGCTCAAGCGGCGCGGGCCGGTTGGGCGTCCTGCCAGCCGCCCGCGTCGAGCGGGACGTCGCGGCGGCCGCGGTAGCGGTGCTGGCGGTTGAGCAGCGTGGTGCCGACCAGCGTGCGGCCCCGAACCGCCGGAGCGGGCTCGTGGCTGCCGTACCGTGGCGCGTCTAGGGTTCCTTCGAGCCGCGAACGCCAGGGGAGTCGGCGCGCCGCCGCGCACCACGGCGCCGCGGATCGTTGACGTGCGAGAGAATCACCAGCCCGAGCTGGTCCAGCCCCACTGCGGCGCCGCCGTTGCCGAGGCCGCCCACGGCATGCCCGCCGCGCCGGCCACGGCGCCCAGCAAACCAGCCGCCGTGGCCGCCATCGCTTCCCGTCGCTCCGCCCTGCACTGCCTCCGTTAGGGGCCGAGATCCCTTAGAGCATCCCGGAAACGGGCGCTGCCGACACGACTAACGGGGTCAGTGGCGCTCCAGCGTTGCGTTTCCGCCCGGGACGGTGAACTCGTAGCTGGTCCGCACGCCGGCGGATGCGCTCAACTTGTCGACCTCCCGGTAGGAGAAGCGGGCGCCGTCGCCGTCCACATCGAGGACGCCGTACCCGTGCTGGACCATGTCCACCAGCTTCAGGTGCGAGTTGTGCGAGAGCCGGTTCTGCTCCTCGGTACGCGCGCCCGCAGCGCCCTTGCTATCGCCGGTGTTGGTCGAGGTGACCGACGGCACCACGAACTCCACACCCGCGCGGCGCGTACCGGGCGGGTTCGCCGGCGCGCTGCCCGGACCGAACCCGGTGTTCCACAGCTCGGCGGCGAACGTGTCGTGGTCGTCGCCGGTGACCACCAGGAGGTTCTCGACACGGTCGGCGGCGAGAGAGAGCAGTTCGGTGCGCTCGGCGCCGTAGCCGTCCCAGCTGTCGAGGTAGGCACGCTCACCGTTGGCGCCGGACACCATGCCCATCATCATGTTCGGGTTGGCGAGCAGCTTCCAGTCGGCGCCGGAGTCGCGGAGGCCGCCGAACAGCCAGCTCTTCTGCGCAGTACCGAGCATCGTGCGCGCCGGGTTGTCGGCGTCGGGGCACGCCTTGCCGCCGCCGTCACCGCACGGCTGGTCGTCCCTGTACTGCCGGGTGTCGAGGGCGAACAGCTCCACGGTGCGGCCGAGGCGCAGCGAGCGATACGTGCGGGTCAGCTCCGCCGCCGATCGCGGCACCGGCATCCGCTCGAACCAGGTGGCCCAGGCCGCGCTCTTCTTCGACTGGAAGAACGGCTCGGGGAACGACCATTTGTTCTTCGTGTAGTTGTTCCGGAACTCGTGGTCGTCCCAGAGCGGCAGGAACGCGTGCTTGGCGTGCATCGCGCGGAGGTCGGCGTCCTGGCGGTAAAAGGTGTACTTCGCCCGCATCGCCGGC
>Ga0210378_10000538_pt1 | contig 19357 bp, 15 predicted proteins | sample PLM1_60_b1redo_FD_155465 | JGI IMG/M metagenome (GOLD analysis project Ga0210378, IMG submission 155465) | Groundwater sediment microbial communities from an aquifer in East River, Colorado, USA - PLM1_60_b1 redo | ecosystem: Environmental > Terrestrial > Soil > Riparian zone | place: USA: East...
ACTGCCCACGGCGATCGACATGACAGTCGGCGCGCACCGGGTGGCCGTCCGTCCGCTCGTCGAGATCGAGGCAGAAGACCCTGCTGTCCAGCGGATACTCGCCCGGCTGCGGCAGCGGTTAGGCTCGGCGTCATGACCAACGATGCTCATCTGCACCACGGCTTCGAGACGCTGGCGATCCACGCCGGCCAGGAAGCCGACCCCACCACAGGGGCCGTGGTGCCCCCGATCTACCAGGTCTCGACGTACAAGCAGGACGGCGTCGGCGGCCTCCGCGGCGGGTACGAGTACAGCCGCAGCGCCAACCCCACCCGTACCGCGCTGGAGGAGTGCCTCGCCGCGCTGGAGGGCGGCGCGCGCGGGCTCGCGTTCGCCTCGGGCCTCGCCGCCGAGGACGCCCTGCTGCGGACCGTGTGCCAGCCCGGCAGCCACGTCGTGATCCCGGACGACGCGTACGGCGGCACGTTCCGGCTCTTCGCCAAGGTGCTGGAGCGGTGGGGTGTCAGCTACACCCCGGCGTCACTCGGCGACCTGTCTGCCGTCCGCGCTGCGCTGCGCCCGGAGACCGTCCTGATCTGGTGCGAGACGCCGACCAATCCGCTCCTCGGCATCGCCGACATCGCCGCGCTCAGCGGCGTGGCGCAGGAGGCCGGTGCCCTGCTGGTCGTCGATAACACCTTCGCGTCGTCGTACCTGCAGCAGCCCCTCGCCCTCGGCGCGGACGTCGTCGTCCACTCCACCACCAAGTACGCGGGTGGCCACTCCGACGTGGTCGGCGGTGCCCTGATCGCCCGTGACGCCGACCTCGGTGAGCAGTTGGCCTACCACCAGAACGCGATGGGCGCGGTCGCTGGCCCGTTCGACGCCTGGCTTACGCTGCGTGGGCTGAAGACGCTCGGCATCCGGATGGATCGGCACTGCGACAACGCCGAGCGCGTGGTCGAGGCGCTCACCCATCACCCCCGGGTCACCCAAGTGCTGTACCCGGGGCTCGCCGACCACCCGAACCACGAGGTCGCGGCCAAGCAGATGCGCCGGTTCGGCGGCATGGTCAGCTTCCGCGTGGCCGGCGGCGAGGCCGAGGCCGTCGAGGTGTGCAACCGGGCGAAACTGTTCACGCTCGGCGAGTCGCTCGGCGGTGTCGAGTCCCTGATCGAGCACCCCGGGCGGATGACCCATGCTTCAGTGGTCGGTTCGGCGCTGGAGGTCCCGGCCGATCTGGTGCGCCTCTCGGTCGGCATCGAGAGCGTCACCGATCTGCTGGCCGACCTGTCCCAGGCGCTGGGTTAGTCCTCGGGCAGTTCCACCGGCCGGTACATGGCGACGTGTGGGCCGATCTCCGGGTCGTTCCACTCGTCGCCCTCGACCACGAACCCCTCACGCTCGTAGAACCGGCGCGCGGGCGTGCGGGCGTTGCACCAGATCAGGTGCCCGCCTTCGAGCACCACGTGCGCGATCGTCGCCCTGAGTACCTGCGCACCGACGCCCTGACCGCGCACCCCCTCCGCGGTCGCCATGCCGCGTAGCCGCCACGCTCCGGGTGCGTCCGGCCGCCACGGGCACGCCTCGGGGCGCACCACAGCGGTGCCGACGACCTCGCCGTCGGCGGTACGGGCCGCGAACGATCCGGCGAGCGGATCATCGTCGCCTACGAGCTCCGCGGACGTCCGCGGGCGGCCCGGGCGGAGCACCTGCTGCCGCAGCGGGTACGTCATCTCGGCCGGGACGCGGTCGATCCGGAACTTGACGGGTTCGAGCGCTGCCATGCTTCGACCCTAAAGCCAGCCCGCGACGACACGCGTGATCCGCGAGTTCCCGGCTCGGCCCGCGCGACCGGTCGTAGGGTGGCGAGATGGCTGAGTATGTCGGCAAGAGCGCGACGGAGATCGCCCGTGCCGTGCGCACCGGCCAGGCCAGCGCGCGTGACGTCGCCGCCGCCCACCTGGAACAGATCGCCCGCGTCGACCCCACGATCGGCGCGTTCCGTACGGTCCGGGCCGACAAGGCGCTCGCTGAGGCGGAGGCGGTCGACGGTCGCGCTGACCGGTACGCGCTCCCGCTGGCCGGCGTACCCGTGGCGATCAAGGACAACGTGCCGGTGAGCGGCGAGCATGTCGGCGACGGTTCGGCCAACACGTCACGCGAGGCCGCGTTGAAGGACCACGAGATCGTCCGGCGCCTGCGTGGGGCCGGTGCTGTGGTCGTCGGCGTCACCCGCGTCCCCGAACTGTGCATCTTCCCGACCACTGACGACGCGGACGCGATCGCTCGCAATCCCTGGGACATTGCTCGTACGCCCGGCGGCTCCTCGGGCGGAAGTGCGGCGGCGGTCGCCGCCGGCATGGTTCCGGTGGCGCACGGCAACGACGGGCTCGGTTCGATCCGGATCCCGGCCGCGTGCTGCGGGCTTGTCGGGCTGAAGCCCGGACGCGGCGTCGTCCCGTCGGACCTCGGCGGGCAGAGCTGGTCCGGGCTGGCGGAGAACGGAGTCCTCGCGACCACCGTGGCGGACGCCGATCTGGTCTTCGCCGTGCTGGCGGGCCGGCGCGAGGGTGAGCGGATCGCGGCCCCCGGTCGGCTTCGTATCGCGGTGTCCCGCCGCTCGCCCATCACCGGTGTCTGGCCCGATGCCGACACCGTCGCCGCCGTGAGCCGCACCGCCCGGGGCCTGGTCAACGCCGGTCATAGCGCCCGCAAGGCTGATCCGTACTACCCGATCGGCGTGGCCGTGACGACGATGGCGCACTGGGTCGCCGGGGTCGCCACTGAGGTGGACGAGCTCAAGCTCGACCTCGACCAGCTCCAGCCGCGCACCCGCCGGCACGCCCAGCTCGGCTATGGCGTGCTCCGGCGCAACCTGGCGCGGCCCGAAGCACTGGCCGCCTGGCGCGCGCGGGTGGAAAGGTTCTTCGAAGACCACGATCTTCTACTGATGCCGGTACTGGCCACCGCGCCGATCGAGGCCGCGGGCTGGGCGAGCAGGTCGTGGCAGCACAACATGTCCTCTGCCATGCGGTTCGCCCCGTACGCGGCGCCGTGGAACACCGCCGGCGTGCCGGCGATCACGGTGCCTGCGGGGATCCGCTCGGACGGGCTCCCCGCCGCAGTGCAGCTCGTCGCGGCGCCGGGTGGGGAGGACCTGCTGCTCGCGGTGGCCCGGCAGCTCGGCGAGGTCGCGCCGTGGACCCGCCACGCGCCCGGCTGGCTCCCCGGCGATACCGCGACCAGGTGATCTCGATGTCCACCTGGCGACCGTACCGACCGACGGGTCAGTCGCCGAACGGTTTGAGCACCATCAGCGCGGTGGTGACCAGCAGCAGCACCGACACGATGCCGCTGGACGCGGCGATCCGTCCGCGTAGCGCGTCGAGCTTGCCCTTCACCTCGGGCTCCTGGGCCGACAGCGGGACCGGCGCCACCGGGCCTGGCTCAGGCGCCGGCAGTTCGCCGGTGACCGGGTCGATCTGGACCGTCGACGGCGCGCTGACCAGCTTCGACGCCTTGTTCAGCGCCGGCGCCAGCACGAGCAGCACGGTCAGGAGCGCCAGGATGTACAGGGTCATCGAGACGTTCACCCAGATCGTGCGGAACGTGTAGTCCTTCTCCTCAGTCGCCACCGCCAGCGTGCCGAACGCGAAGACGATCAGCGAGAGCAGCCCGTAGAGGGTGGTCTGGCGGGCCGAGTCGCGCAGGCCTTCGGGGTTGCCGATCCGGAGCGCGCGCAGCCCGAACATCGGCGCCACCACCAACGGTCCAATGAGGAATACCGCGGCGACCACGTGTAGCAGGACCATGAAGGTGTGCATAGCGGAGAGCCTAGGCCCGCCGCCGCCTCCCCGCAGTGCTCATCGCCTCCGGCGGGCGTGCGCGTCGCGGGATCGCAGGTAGTCCTGCACGACGTACTCGCCGAGCGTGTCCGCGTCGGACGTGAACAGCCGGCCGCGGTTGCGCCGTGCCACCTCGTTCATGAACGCGACCAGCTGCGGGTCCTCGCCGAGCATGAACACGTTGAGGGTGACGCCGGAGCGGGTGGCGCGGTCGACCTCGACGAGCGTGAGCGACACCGTCTCCGGCAGCGGTGGCCAGCAGAACACCGCGCTCCCGTCGCGTTCGAGGTGCGCGGTCGGTTCGCCGTCGGTGACGACCAGCACGATCGGCTCGGCGTCCCGGTGCCGGGTGAGGTGACGCCGGGCGAGGAGCAGCGCGTGCTGCAGATTGGTGCCCTGCACCGGGTCGAAGTCCAGGCCGGCCAGTTCTGCCGGCCGGAGCACGCGGGCGTACTGGGAGAAGCCGATGATCTCGATGGCGTCCTGCGGGTATCGCGTGGTGACCAGCGTGTGCAGGGCCAGCGCCGTCGACTTCGCCGCGCCCCAGGTGCCGTTGAGCGCCATCGAGTACGACAGGTCGACGAGCAACGCCACGGCCGCCCTGGTGCGCCGCTCGGTCTCGACGACCTCGAAGTCCTCGACCGCGAGTTGAACCCTTCCCGGCCCGTTGCGGAGGACGGCGTTGCGGACCGTGCGGACGACGTCCAGCGGCTGCGTGTCGCCGAACTCCCACCCGCGGCTGGCGCCCGTCGGCTCACCAGCGGCGCCCGCGTCGGTGACGTCGTGGTGGCCGCGCCCGGCGCCATGCATCCGCGCGAAGACCCGTCGCAGCGCCGTGGTGCCCAGCCTGCGCACCGCACGGGGTGAGAGCTCGAGCGTCCCGTCGCGCCGGGTGAGCCAGCCCTGGCGGGACAGCTCGCGCTCGATCCGGCGGAGCGCGTCGAGGTCGTCGACGGCCTGGCGCCCCAGCGCCCGTGCGACAGCATCCTCGTCGATGTCGTCCAGGCTCGCGCCGGCATACGACTGGCTGAACTCGCGATCCAGCGCCTCGACGTCGGACAGCTCGGCGATGGCGCTGGTCGCGTCGCCGAGGCCCTGGCCGGTCTCGCCGTCCATCCGGGGATCGCCGCCCCAGGCGAGGTCCGGGCGGGCGGCGCGAAGCTGTTGCCGCAGCCGTTCGAGTTCGGTGGCCAGCCCCATGTCGCCGCCGAAGGCCTGCTCGACCAGGTTCGACAGCTCCGCGCGCTGGTCGGGGGTGAGGCCGTCCATCAGCCGTTGCTGCGCCGCCGCCCGCCGGGCGAGCTGGTCGATCAGCTCGTCCACGGTGGATGGGCGATCCGGGAAGAAGTCGCCGTGCCGGTCCAGGAAGTCGGCCAGAGCCTGCTCAGTGTCCTCGCCCCGCGCGTGCTTGGCGAGCAGGCCGTTCAGGTCCGCCAACATGTCCCGCACCCGTTGCAGATCTTCGGGCGTGGCACCCTGCAACGCCTGCTTCATGCCGGCGAACTGGCTGTCCAGCACCTCCCCGCGGAGCAGATCCTGGATCTCGGCGTACGCCTGCGCGGCCTCCGGTGACCGCCACTGCCGGTCGGCGAGGGCGCGTACGGCGCTGGCCGTCTCGGGCGGGAGCGCGTCCAGCTCGGCCTCTTCGAGGCGGGCGAAGTCGTCGGGGTCGGCGAAGAGTGCCCGCCGCTCGGCCTCCAGCGCCCGGTCCAACAGTGCGCGGACCTGCTCCAGCGTGCCGTCGAGCCGCCCCGAACGGCGCAGCTGCTCACGGCGTCGCCGGAGCTTTCTCCGCAGATCGTCGAGGCCGCGCAAGCCATCAGCGCCGCGCCGGAGGAACCGCTGGAGCGCTTCGGCCGGGGTCGCGCCGGCGAGCACGTCGTCGCCGATCCGGTCCATCGCCTCGGCGACGTCGTACGGCGGCGCGAGCGGATCCGGACCGCCGTGCCACGGCCCGTACTGGTACTCACCGCGGCGGGCCACGTCAGCCGCCGTAGACCGTGCGGCCGTCGGCGTCGTCCTTGGCGAGGCGCCGGTTGAGGTGCAGCCCTTCGAGCGCGAACTCCACCGCGGCCGCGGCCAGCCCGGGTGACTCGGCCCCGTCCGGCACGCCGAGCCGTTCCAGCAGCGCCGCGAGGCCCGGGACTGTGCCGAGCTGGCGCAGCAGATCGGCGGCGGGCACCTCCTCACCGGCTATCACTGTGGCGCCCTCGTCGAACTTGGCCTGCAACCCGGAGAGGTCGAGGCCGGCGAGGTGAGCGCGGAACGTCTGGGCGACGGCCCGCCGCAGCAGGTGGTCGAGTACCTCCAGCTCGCGCCCCTCTTCGGTGTCCTCGAACTCGACCTTGCCACGACTCGCCGGGACCACAGCCGGCAGGTCGCAGACGCGGGCAACGGCCGTCTCACCGGTACGCGCCGCGCGGCGAACCGCCGCAGCGGCGATCGTCTCCACTGCCGCGATCGCGAACCGCGCGCTCACCCCGGAGCGCTGATCGACCTGCGGCGCGTCGCGCACGGCGCGGGCATACCGCGCGATCACCTCGACCAGGTGATCCGGCACGACCGGCGCGGGATGCTTACCGTCCGGCCAGGTCAGCCGCGCTTCCTGCGTCACCAGCTCGATCTCGTCGGTGAGCGCGAGCGGGTAATGGGTGCGGATCTCGGCGCCGAACCGGTCCTTGAGCGGGGTGATGATCCGGCCCCGGTTGGTGTAGTCCTCGGGGTTCGCCGAGACGACGACGAGCAGGTCTAGCGGCAGCCGGAGCTGGTAGCCGCGCACCTGGATGTCGCGCTCCTCCAGGACGTTCAGGAGCGCGACCTGGATGCGTTCGGCCAGGTCGGGCAGCTCGTTGATCGCGAGGACGCCGCGGTTGGTGCGCGGGACGAGGCCGAAGTGGATGGTCTCGGGATCACCCAGGGTGCGGCCCTCGGCGACCTTGATCGGGTCGATGTCGCCGATCAGGTCGCCGACGCTGGTGTCGGGCGTGGCCAGCTTCTCGCCGTACCGCAGTGAACGGTGCAGCCAGCCTACGGGCGTGTCGTCGCCGCGCTCGGCCGCGATCCGCTGCCCCCAGACGCTGATCGGCGCGAACGGGTGGTCGTTCAGCTCGCTGCCTTCGATGATCGGAGTCCACTCGTCGAGGAGCCCGACCAGCGACCGCAGTAGGCGGGTCTTGCCCTGGCCACGCTCGCCGAGGAGCACGAGGTCGTGGCCGGCGAGGATCGCCCGCTCCAACTCGGGCAGGACCGTCTCGTCGAACCCGACGATGCCCGGAAAGGTCGGCTCACCGGCGGCGAGCCGGCGCAGCAGGTTCTCGCGCAGCTCCGCCTTGACGCCGCGGTGGACGTGCCCCGCATCGCGGAGCGCGCCAAGAGTGGTGGGGGCGGGGGCATGGGTGGCCGTCACGGCCCCACGCTATGTCGCGCCCATCCGAACCGCACCTGGTTAGAGTGCGCTCCAAAGGCGGACGCTCCTAGGTGCGATACCGCAATCGCAGCGGCGCGCCGCCGGCTGGCCGCAGCGTCACTGCCGGCCGGGTCTCCATGGAGGTCTCCGGAAGCGCCGTCGCAGCCCAGTTCTGCGCGAGCGTGGCCAGCACCAGCACGGCCTCGGTCCAGGCGAACGATTCGCCGACGCAAACCCGCCGCCCCGCCGCGAACGGGAAGTACGCGCCGCGCGGAGCGCCTGGGGCGGTCTCGTCGAACCGGCCGTCGGCATTGATCCACCGTCCGGGGCGGAACACAGTCGCATCGCCCCACCAGCGATCGTCGCGGTGCAGCACCCACTGGCTCGTCGTGACCAGCGCGCCGGCCGGGATCGTGTACTCGTCCACCGTGAGCGGTTCGGTGGTGCGCCGCCCGAGCGCCCACGCTGGGGGGTACAGCCGCATCGACTCGGCGATGACCGCTTTCGTGAACGGCAGCGCGTCGAGGTCACCGGGCTCGGGCGGCCCGCTGAGGGCGTCGACCTCGCGGTGCAGTCTGGACGCGTTGGCGCGGTCCCCGGTGAGGAGCAGCCAGGCCCAGGTCAGGGCGTTGGCCGTCGTCTCGTGACCGGCCAGCATCAGGGTGAGCGCCTCGTCCCGCACCTGCTTATCGGACATCTCGCCCGTAAGCAGCAGCATCGAGAGCAGGTCGCCGGTGTCGCCGCTGGCCCGGTGCTCGGCGATGAGCCGGTAGATCAGCGCGTCCAGGTCAGCACGGGCTCGCCGCAGGCGCAGGTTGCCACGGGTCGGGATCCGGCCGATCACGGCGGCGCCGGGCAGCATCAGCAGGCGGAACCGGGCCAGGAACGTGCCGAGCGCGTGCGACACCGTGGCGATGTCGTCCTCGCGGAGTTCGGTGCCGAAGAGCGCGCGGCCGACGATCCGCAGTGTGAGCCGGGACATCTCCGGCCCCATGTCGACGCAGGCGCCGTGCCGCCACGCGCCGGACAGCAACCGCGCCTCCTCGCACATGATCTCGGCGTAGTTCGCGATGCGGGCGGCGTGGAAGGCCGGTTGGACCAGGTGTCGCTGGCGCCGGTGCAACTCGCCCTCGCTCGTGAGCAGCCCCTCGCCGAGCAGTTCCTTGGACCGTTGCAGCGCGCGTCCCTTGGTCGTCGCGCGGCCGGCGTCGACGAGGAGCGTCCGGACGAGATCCGGCTCGAAGAACAGGTACGCGTGCTCGCTGCCGAACCGGACGTAGGCGATGCGGGGATGATCGCGGCGGACAGCGTCGAAGAACCCGTTCGGCTGTAACTGGCGTATGGCCCGGATGCTGCCGAGCATCGAGTAGTGCGGGCCGGGTGGGCGGACCACCCTGTACCGCCCGAGAGCTACGACTGTCATGGTGGCCTCCCCACCGTCCAGTCTGCCCTTACCCAGGGGTCTGCCCAACAGGTTCCCGGATCGAAGTGGCACGATCGGCGCATGGCACTGGCAACGAGGCTGGTCAGCCTTGATGACGTCCGCGCTGCGCGGGAACTCCTCGACGACGTGGTGCGTGTGACGCCGCTAGAGGAGTGCCGGCCGCTCGCCGCCAAGGTCGGCGGTCCGGCCTGGCTCAAGTGCGAGAACTTGCAGCGCGCCGGCTCGTTCAAGATCCGCGGGGCGTACGTGCGGATCGCCCGGCTCTCCGACGAGGAACGCGCCCGTGGCGTGGTGGCCGCCAGCGCTGGCAACCACGCGCAGGGCGTCGCGCTCGCGGCCGGCCTGCTCGGGACCACCGCGACCGTCTTCATGCCGACCGGCGCCCCGCTGCCGAAGGTCGCGGCGACCAAGGCGTACGGCGCCACCATCGAGCTGACCGGTAGCACCGTGGACGACGCGCTGATCGCCGCGAGACGGTTCAGCGAGGATACGGGCGCGATCTTCATCCACCCGTTCGACCACTTCGACATCGTCGCGGGTCAGGGCACGGTCGGGCTGGAGATCCTCGAACAGTGCCCGGACGTCAAGACGATCGTCGTCGGCTGTGGGGGCGGCGGGCTGGTCGCCGGTATCGGCGCCGTGGTGAAGGCGTTGAAGCCGGACGTCCGCGTGGTGGGCGTGCAGGCCGCCGGCGCCGCCGCGTACCCGCCGTCGCTGGACAAGGGTGCGCCCGTCGCGCTGTCGAGCATGTCCACGATCGCCGACGGCATCGCCGTGGGATGCCCGGGCGAGCTGACGTTCGAGCACGTGCGCGCCCTGACCGATGAGATCGTCACGATCGCCGAGGAGGACATCTCCCGGGCGCTGCTGTTCTGCCTGGAGCGGGCGAAGCTCGTGGTCGAGCCGGCGGGGGCGGTCGGGGTCGGGGCGCTGCTCGCCGATCCGCACCGGTTCGAGGCGCCCGTCGTGGCGGTCCTGTCTGGCGGCAACATCGACCCGCTACTGCTCCACCGGGTGATCGAGCACGGGCTCGCCGCCGCCGGCCGGTACCTGCACTTCACGGTCGAGTTCGCCGACCGGCCCGGATCGCTGGCCGGGCTGCTGTCGCTCCTCGCCGAGCAGGGCGTCAACGTGCTCGACGTGGAGCACTTCCGGCACGACGCCCGGCTGCATCTCGGCGAGGTCGAGGTGTCGCTGAGCGTCGAGACCAAGGGCAACGAGCACTCGGAGAAGCTGCTCAGCGCCCTGCGCCGGGCCGGCTACTCCGTCCGCTTCTGACCGGCCGTCTCCGCCCATCGAGTTGTGGAGTTTCGAGGGTCGCGGGCACCGCTGAACCCTCGAAACTCCACAACTGAACGTGCTCAGCGGGCCTTCCCGAGGAAAGTGGCGGCGATCGGGGTGGCGATCTTGCCGCTGCTGGCGCCGTCCCAGACGAATACCGCGAATGCCAGGTCGCCGCGGTAGCCGGCGAACCACGAGTGCGAGCGCGGCGGTACCGCGTCGCCGTACTCGGCCGTGCCGGTCTTGCCCGCGACCGCGCCCGGCGCACTGCCCAGGACGGCCTGCGCGGTGCCCTCCGTGACCACCGCACGGGCGAACGTCCGCAGCGTCCCCATCGCGGCCGCGTCCAGTGGCGCGGGGGCGATGGACGGCGTGGCCTGCTTCCCGGCGATCAGGGACGGGCTCGGCACCGAACCGCGCTGCAGGGTGGCGGCGGCGAGCGCCATCGAGAATGGGCTGACCAGCACCTTTCCCTGACCGATCGCGTCGGCGGCGCCCTCGATCGTGTTGGCGGGCGGCGGGACGGCGCCACCGTAGGACGCGACGGGCAGCTTCCAGTCGACGCCGATCCCGTACTGCGCGGCCGTCGAGGCGAGTGCCCCGGCCGGCAGCTTCGTCGAGAGGCTGGTGAAGGTGGTGTTGCACGAGCGGGCGAACGCCGTCCGCAACGGCACCGTGCCGAGGTTGAACTTGTTCGCGTTGATGAACCGCTTACCGCCGACGACGATCTCGCCCGGGCACGGCACGGCGCTGGTCGGCCGCACGACGCCGGACTGCAGCAGTGCGGTCGCCGTGATGATCTTGAACGTCGACCCCGGCGGGTACTTGCCCTCCAGCGCGATGTTGAAGCCGGTGCTCGCGCTGTTCGCCACCGCGACGAGCTCGCCCGTCGACGGTTTGATCGCGACGATCGACGCCTGCTGCGGCACCGAGGCGAGCGCGTCCTCGGCGGCGAGCTGCACGTCGCGCCGCAACGTGGTGCGCACCGGCTCCCCCGGCTTGCCGCCGAACTCCGCGAGCTGCTTGACCGGCTTGCCGCCGGCGTCGGTGAGCGAGATCGTCACCTTTGGCGCGCCCGCGAGCTGCGTGTTGAAGGTGCGCTGCATCCCGGACGTGCCGAGCTGGTCGCCGGCCGCGTAGGCGCCGCCGGTCTCCTTCAGCACCTCGGCCGTGGCGTCGCCGACCTTGCCGAGCAGCGGCTGGCCGAAGGTCGGCGTCAGCGGGAGCAGCCGCTCGCTGTCCCGGAACACCGTGCCGGGCAGGCTGTGGATCGCGGCCTTGACCTGGAGATACACCGGCATGCGGAGGGTGATCACCGGGACGAAGTCGGTCGGCTTGGCCTTACGGGCGTCCGCGACGATTTCCGCTGCGGACACCTTCTGGGCAGCCAACGCCCGGGCCAGATCGGCGGCGAGCGCGTCAAGGTTCGTGGCCTTGCCGGGCTCGATACCGACCGTGACGACGGGCTGCTTGCTGAAGATCGGCTGGCCAGCGCCGTCGAGGATCGGCGCGCGTTCGGGCAGCACCCGCTCGGCGGCCAGCTTCTGGGTGGGGCCCAGCTCCGGGTGGATGACCGTGGTGTCCCAGTGCACCTTCCACGCGTCGCCCTGCTTGACCAGAGCCAGTTTCCCGCGGTACGACCAGGGCTTTTCCTGGCCGGGGAGGGCCCAGGAAGTCGTGAAGTCACGGGTGGCCTTGTCGCCGTCCGCGCTGCCGTCGCCGAGCTTGAAGGTCACCTTCGCCGTCCCGAGCTCCTTCTGGACGGCCGGCAACCACTCGCGCGGACCGTCCGGGGCATCGGTTGCCGCCGCGGCCTCGTCCACCTTTCCGGCCGACCAGGCATCGAGGAAGGTGCGCGCGGCCGCCTTCGACTGCTCGTCCCCGTTGTCGGAGCACGCGACGAGCGTGCTGGCGAGCAGCGCGACGAGGATCGCGGTGGTGGCGCGGCGAGCAGGCACGGTGGACCTCCTTGAACAGGTTCACTATTTACTGTGTCATCCGGCCGCCACCCCGCTTATGCGCTCGCCGCCGGGCAATCCCTTGCGGTTTCGCCGGGAAAGGGTCCTACGGTGTCGGGCATGGGATCTGGGAGGAAAAGGTGACCGACGCGATCGTCGTTGAAGGGTTGGTGAAGCACTTCGGCAAGACTATGGCGCTCGACGGGCTGAGTTTCAGCTGTCCGGAAGGGAGCGTTCTCGGGGTCCTCGGCCCGAACGGGGCTGGCAAGACCACGGCCGTGCGGGTTCTCTCCACGCTGCTGCGTCCTGATGCCGGCCGAGCGGAGGTGTTCGGCATCGACGTGCAGAAGCATCCGGTCCGGGTGCGCGAGGTCATCGGCCTGACCGGCCAGTACGCGGCGGTCGACGAGTTCCTCACTGGCTGGGAGAACTTGGAGATGGTCGGCCGGCTGTTCCGGATGAGCCGCAAGGCCGCCCGGGTTCGCGCCGACGAACTGCTGGAACGATTCGAGCTGGTCGAGGCCAGGGACCGTCCCGCCAAGACGTACTCCGGCGGTATGCGCCGCCGCCTGGACATCGCGGCCAGCCTTGTGGCCAAGCCGCGGGTGATGTTCCTCGACGAGCCGACCACCGGGCTCGATCCGCGCAGCCGGGCCGGTATGTGGTCCGTCATCTCCGAACTGGTGAGCGAGGGCACGACGATGCTGCTCACCACGCAGTACCTGGAGGAGGCCGACAAGCTCGCCGACACGATCGTCGTCATCGACCACGGCCGGGCGATCGCCCGCGGCACCGCGGACGAGTTGAAGGACTCGGTGGGCGGCGAGCGGCTGGAGATCACCGTCGGCGACACGGCCGCGCTGCAGACGGCGCTCACCGCGCTGGCGGGGCTGGCCGACGGCGAAGCCTCCATCGACGCCGATACCAACCGCCTCACGGTGCCGGTGCGCAAGGGCACCGAGGTGCTGCCGGATGTGGTCCGTGAGCTGGACGCGGTCGGGGTGAAGGTCAGTGACCTGGCCGTCCGCCGGCCGACGCTCGACGACGTGTTCCTCAGCCTCACCGGACATGTCGCCGAGGAAGTCAAACCCGAAGAGGTCGGGGCGAAGAAGGGAAGCCGGCGATGACCGCGCTCAGGTGGTGGCTCTCGGACGCCTGGGTGGTGACCGTGCGGCACCTGCGCCGGATCCCGCGCCAGCCGGACATGCTGGTCTTCGCGACGATCCAGCCGATCATTTTCATCGTGCTGTTCCGGTACGTGTTCGGCGGCGCGATCGGCAAGTCGGTGCCAGGCGGCGACTACGCCCAGTTCCTGATGCCGGGCATCTTCGTACAGACGGTGGTCTTCGGCTCGGTCGCGGCCACCGGCATCGGCATCGCCGCCGATATGGAGAAGGGCATCATGGACCGGTTCCGGTCCTTGCCCATGACCCGTACGTCCGTGCTGCTCGGCCACTCACTCGCCGACGTCGTGCGGAACACGATGACGGTCGCCGTGATGGTGATCGTCGGCCTGATGGTCGGGTTCCGGTTCGAGGGCGGGTTCCTGGGGGCTGTCGGCGGGATCGGCATGTTGCTGTTCTTCGGCTTCGCGTTCTCCTGGATCGCGGCGCTGATCGGGCTGAGCGTCGCCAGCGTGGAGGCAGCTCAGTCCGGTGGGTTTATCTGGCTGTTCCCGCTGACGTTCGCGAGTTCGGCGTTCGCGCCGGTCGAGACGATGCCCGGCTGGCTACGCGCGTTTGCCGAGCACAATCCGGTCAGCGTCACGGTGAACATGCTGCGCGGGTTCTTCAACGGCACCGACATCGGCACCAACGGCTGGCAGTCGTTGGCGTGGGCGTTCGGCGTGATCGCCGTGTTCCTGCCACTGGCCGTGCTGAAGTTCCGGCGGGCGTCGAGCCATTAGCGCGAAGGCGCCGGGCGGAGTGTCCGCCCGGCGCCTCTCGCGTGTGTGGCGGCCGGTCAGCCGGTGAACGGCTCCAGCCGGACGACCGTGACGCTGATCGTGGCGCCGTTAGGCGTCCCGTAGCTCACGGTGTCACCGGACTTGTGGCCGAGGATCGCAGCGCCCAACGCCGACTCGGGGGAGTAGACGGTGAGATCGGTCGTCGCGCTGATCTCCCGGGAGCCGAGCAGGAACGTCTCGGTGTCGTTGGGGTCGTCGTCGAACTGGACCGTGATGACGACGCCCGGTGCCACCTCATGGGCGCTCTTCGGGGCCTCGCCGACGTTGGCGCTGCGCAGCAGATCCTCCAGTTGGCGAATCCGGCCCTCTTGCTTGCCCTGCTCGTCCTTGGCGGCGTGGTAGCCGCCGTTCTCCTTGAGATCGCCTTCCTCACGACGCGCGTTGATCTCCGCCGCGATCACCGGGCGGTGCGCTTTGAGCTCCTCGAGCTCGGCCTTCAGCCGGTCGTACGCCTCCTGGGTGAGCCAGGTCGCGCGCGCCTCATCGGTCGTAGACACGGGTGCTCCTAGGGGTTATAGCGAGTAAGTGCCGCAAAGCGAGCTTTCAAGGATAGCCGGATCTGGCCCCGGACCCGGCATCGTTCACAACTCCGCCCCGTTCACGTGGACGATTAGGTGACATCGATCACAACCTGCGCTGCTACTGGGCGGGTGCGCAGCCGTACACCTCGGGAGCGATCGCCCGCCGGCTTGTGGCCAGCGTATACGTGACGGCGACCGATTTCTGGTCGCGAGCGCCGGCCGGTATCGGCACCTCGGCTCTGCCGACCTCACGGCCATCCCGGGACCGTGCCCGGACGATGCACGTCGCCGGCTTTCCGCCATCCTTGACGACGTTAAAGCTGATCGTGACCTGCGAGTCCGAGACGATGCGGTACGCCGTGACCTCGCTGGTGATCCGGTCGGCGGCGTAGTTGCGGTACATCGTCCAGCTGAGCAGTAGGCCGACCGCCACGACACCGGTGACCAGGACCGGCAGCAACCAGCGTGGCGCGCGCCGCGGCGAACGCCGATGCCCGTACCGCCCGGGTGGGAATGCTGGAGCCGTCACCGTGTTGGTTCCTGTCAGCGTCGTTTCTGTCGGCGTCATCAGGAACAATCTTCCCAGCGCCGCTGCAGGCGCTGTGCACCGGTGCTCACCCGGCGCCGGATGGTCAGCCAGAGGTCCCGCCCGGGGCGGAACGAGGAGAGCCAGCGCGTGTCCGAACAGCTTCGCCTGATGGCCGTGCACGCCCACCCCGACGACGAGTCCAGCAAGGGCGCGGCGACGATGGCGAAGTACGTCCGGGAAGGCGTGGACGTCCTCGTCGTCACCTGTACCGGGGGCGAGCGCGGCTCCGTGCTGAACCCCAAGATGGACCGGCCGGACGTGTGGGAGAACATCACCGAGATCCGCCGGCTGGAGATGGAGCGTGCCCGCGAGATCCTCGGAGTCCGCCAGGCGTGGCTCGGTTTCGTCGACTCGGGGCTGCCCGAGGGCGATCCGCTGCCGCCGCTGCCGGAGGACTGCTTCGCGCTGGAGCCGCTGGAGGTCGCCACCGCGCCGCTGGTCCGGCTGATGCGCGAGTTCCGCCCGCATGTCGTCACGACGTACGACGAGAAGGGCGGCTACCCGCACCCCGACCACATCAAGTGCCACGAGGTGTCCGTCGAGGCGTTCGGCGCCGCCGGCCACCCCGACCGGTATCGCGAGTTCGGCGAGGCCTGGCAGCCGCTCAAGCTCTACTACCACATGACCTTCACCAAGCAGCGGATCACCGAGCTGCACGAGACGATGGTGTCGATGGGTCTGGAGTCGCCGTACGAGGAGTGGCTGGCGAACTGGGGCGGCGAGAACGACATGAGCCCGCGCGTCACCACGCGCGTCCCGTGCGAGGAGTACTTCCCGCTGCGCGACGACGCTCTCCGCGCACACGCCACCCAGGTCGACCCTGACGGCCGCTGGTTCCACGTGCCGATGGAGGTCCAGCAGAAGTCCTGGCCGACCGAGGACTATGAGCTGGTGCGCTCGTTGGTGGACACCACGACGCCGGAGGACGATCTCTTCTCCGGGATCCGGGTGGGCTGAGGCGGGTCAGTCCAGCGGCGTACCGTGAGGTGACGCGCCGCCTCGGTGTGACCGGACCGGTCAGCGGGCGGCAGGGAGGTCTGTGATGCTCGCAACACTGTCGGCGGGTTCGGTCTTGGCCGGCGCCGTCGAGGACGTGAACAACTTCGGCGACACCCGAGGCGGTGCGCTAGCTGGTCCGATGGGTCTGTTCGTGATCATCGTGCTGGCGATCGCCACGGTTTTGCTCATCCGGAACATGAACAAACGGCTCCGCCGCCTCCCGTCCTCCTTCCCGAGAGAGGGCGCTGAGCAGGGAAAAGACCGTAACGCGGAAGAGAATGACAACGCATAGTCATTGACTATTCACCGAACGGCGTAGGGCTTCTGGCCCTACGCCGTTCGTCGTTTGGTGGCTTGTCGGGACACATCGTGGCGAGCGGACTGCGCGTTTGACCGACGCGGAACGGGCTCATTACTCCGTAGGCTTTCGATTACTTATAGTAATGCCCGTCCGAGATGTGGACGCGATACAACTAACGTGGCTGATGCGCCGTAGTCTGACCCATGGAACGTGTGTCGTAGACGTTTCCGCTGGTGTAGCCGGTATCGAAAGGTTCTGCATGTTGGGCCCGAGGATGGCAGGGGTCACGCCCGACCGCTTGTTCGGTTCAGGCCCGCAAGCCAGGTTTCGTCACAATGCGTTATGTTACTGCGTGGACGCTCCCCGTAGCGATGACCGCTTCTTCGCTCCCGCTGTCACCAGCCGGACATTCTGGGACCCTGAGTTGATGGCCGACCGGACATTCGGGGTAGTCGCGAACTGCTCCTTCTCGGTTCAGACCGCGGTGGCCGACGGTATGCGTCGCGCCATGTCGACCTCTCGTGCTCTCGGATGACTGGCCAGTCGTGCGCTATTGCGAAGTCGAGACCCGCCTTCACGCGTAACATTACATTGAGCGACTTCACAACTACGAATTGTGAAGCCATGTCAGTGCAATTCTGGTGGGCGGGATTGGCACTGTATTGCCCTTACGGAGGAACTGGTTCGGCTGCTGCAATGCAGGGATCTAGTCGTGACGCCATGCGTCGCAGCAGTGATGCCGCCTTAGGTCCTATTTGTCGGGTTAGACCTGCAGGTAGTACTCCTACAGGTAGTATTCCAGCGGTCGTGCCTTCATCGCGCGGGAGCTTCCGCTCGCGAGGTGGTTACGGCCTGCTGGCTGGAGTCCTACCCTCGATGAGCCGGGCCTGTATTCGCTTACGTGGAATACCGGAGCGGGGTGATGGATGGCGTTCTCACCGATGCCGAAACCGGACCCGGGCGCCGTATGTCTCGAACTTAGGCGCGCCTCTCCTACTTTCGCATCACTCGTGCGCTTTAGCGCTGAATGACCCTAAGTGGTCGTCCCATTACGCCGCAGACTCCCAGGCGATCAGCCTAGCTGTGCGGCGGTGGATTTGAGCGGTCATGTCCGGTATCGGGTTCGAGGTGTGGGGAGGTGAGTCGGGTGCGTGGAACGGGCTGGGTGTGAGTAGCGGTGTGGTGCTGGTTCGAGGGTGTCGGGAGGTGAGTCGGGTGCGTGGAACGGGCTGGGTGTAGTGCTAGCGTCATTTGAGCCGGGTAGCGCCAAGAGTGACGACTTGACCACGTGGCGTACTGATCTGTGAGCAATAAGGCTCCCGCGTCGAATTAAGATCAACCCCGCGGCGAACTCCGTGACGTTACTGGTGTACGTCGGAGAGGATCATGTAGTGGAATGAGCTAGGACCGCGCAGCGGTAGTCTCGGTCCGAGGCGGCGTGAGGAGGCGGCGTGCAGGCAACACCCAGCGCCGCGGCGCTCACTATGCCCCGCCGACTGCGGACCTTGATCCGCGTGGTGGGCGCGGTAGCAGCCGTTTGCTTGGTCATCGCCGCCCTGGCTGGTCGCACTGCAGCAGCCCCAGCGTGGTGGCAGGTGCCTGCCGTAGTCGCAGTCGTTGGTCTCAGTCGTGTCCTCTACATGCGTCTCCAGCTGAACAGCAGTGCAACCTCGCAGGACTGGGGCGAAGCTGCCCTCATCGTGGGGCTCGCGCTTCTCGACCCGTCCTGGTTGCTTCTGTCGGTTGCTCTCGGAGTGGCGCTTGGCTACGCCTGGACGCGTTTGACCGCTGTCAAGCTCGTTTTCAACGTAGCGGCCAGCGTGGTCGCGTCGGCTCTCTCTTGCGGGGTGCTCGTTCTCCTTGGCTCGCTCCGGCCAGATCCCTTCAGTGGTCGCGGGGCTGCGGCGCTAATCCTGGCGGCGGCCGTCTCCTCGATCGCTACAGACTTGGCATGCGCGGGTGCGGTCGGCATCTCTCGTTCGGTGCCGCTCTTGTCGGTTGTGATGGACGGCCTGGGGGCGAAAGCCCTCGGTTTCATCAGCAACGTGAGCGTTGGATTCGGTGTGCTTGCGGTGGCACGGCTTAATCCGCAACTACTCTTGGTTCTGCCGCCTGTGCTGTGGTTGTTGCATCAGGGATACGCCGGACGAATTCGCGCGCGGACCGAGCGACGCACCTGGCAAGAGCTCGCGGCAGCGACTCACAGTCTCAGTCAGCTCAGTTCGTCTGGTGTTATCGAGAGAGCTGTCGCCGGGGGCGCCAAGCTGTTCTGCGCGGATGTGGTGGAGGTCGAGCTCAACCGGCCGAACGGCGCCACGCTGACCCGCGGCGACGCATCAGGCAATATCTGGCGGGGCGACACGAATGTCGTGCGCCCTGAGCCCACGGTCTTCCGCGCGCCGCTCTCCTCCGGCGATGAGGATGTGGTTGGTGAGCTCCGGCTCTGCTTCCGTAGCGAGGTGCGACTCGGGGAGCGGGAGCGGCTCGCGCTGGCGACGTTCGCGGACTCTCTCGCTGCGGCCCTCCGCAACGCCGAGATCCACGAGCAGCTCCAGTCCCTGGCTGAGCGGAAGGCGTACGAGGCTGAGCACGACCCTCTTACCGCGCTGGCGAGCCGTTCGTACCTGCTGGAAGAGGGTGAGCGCGCCGTTGGAGCGGCGCTCGGCCAGCAGCCCGCGGTGGAGTTCTACGCCCTGCTCCTCCTCGACCTGAACCACTTCCGCGAGGTCAACGACACGCTGGGCCACGACGCCGGTGACGACCTGCTGCGCAGCATCGCTGACCGGCTCGTTGTGACCAAGCGCCCTGGCGAGATCCTTGCCCGGCTCGGCGGCGACGAGTTCGCGCTCCTGGTTCCTGCGCCGATCGGTGTGGACGGCGGTCATGCGGTCGACTTCGCCGTGAAGCGCGCTACTGCGCTACTGGCCGCCGCAGGTGAGCCGATCCACCTGGGCCAGATCTGGCTCACCGTCGAGGCCAGCGTCGGCGTCGCGGTTACCAAGGTCGCCGGCTGCACGGTCGCCGAACTGCTGCGCCGGGCCGAGGTCGCGATGTACCAGGCCAAG
>Ga0210378_10000539_pt1 | contig 19355 bp, 20 predicted proteins | sample PLM1_60_b1redo_FD_155465 | JGI IMG/M metagenome (GOLD analysis project Ga0210378, IMG submission 155465) | Groundwater sediment microbial communities from an aquifer in East River, Colorado, USA - PLM1_60_b1 redo | ecosystem: Environmental > Terrestrial > Soil > Riparian zone | place: USA: East...
GCACTGTTCGGGCCGCAGGATCACTCCACGTCGGATCAGGAGGTCAAGCCACGATCTGGAGCTTACGTGTGCTCCGGTTCAGGCGCTCGACCCCGTCGGCGGTCACCGCCACGATGTCCTCGATCCGGATGCCGAATCGCCCCTCGAGATAGATCCCGGGCTCGACGGAGAACGTCATGCCGGGTTCCAGGACCGTCCGATCGCCCTCCACCATGTACGGAGGCTCGTGCAGATCGAGGCCGATGCCGTGACCGGTCCGGTGGATGAATCGCTCGCCGTAGCCCGCGGACTCGATGATCGTCCGGGCGGCCCGGTCGATCTCTTGCGCCTGGCGCCCGGGCCGGACGGCGTCGACCGCGGCCGCCTGCGCCTCCTGGACCGTCGCGTATGCCTGCTCGAAACCATCGGGGGCTTCGGTCACCACCACGGTCCGGGTCGTGTCGCTGAAGTACCCCGCGAGCTCGCCACCGAAGTCCATCACGACCGCGTCGCGCGGCAGGATCGTCCGCCCTCCCGGCTCGTGGTGCGGGGAAGCGGCGTTGGGTCCGCTCGCCACGATCGTGAAGTCCGCCCGCCCATGCCCGTTCCGGACGAGGAGCTCCGCGAGATCGTGAGCGACGTCCTCTTCGGCCCGACCCTGGAACGGCTTCGTGAGGATCTGCCGGAAGGTCTCGTCGGCGGCGCGGCCCGCGCGGCGGAGCGCGCCGAGCTCGTGCTCGTCCTTGATCGCGCGGAGTCGGCCCATCACCGGGGACGCAGGCGAGAACTCGGCATCGGGAAGCGCTCGCTGGAGGCCCAACAGATGGGTCGCCCACAGACGGTCCGCCACCGCGATCCGAGCGGCGCCGGCGAGCGATCTCGCGGCGGCCTCGTAGGGGTCGGACCCGTCCCGCCAGGACACCAGCTCGAGATGTTCCGCCACCGGCGAGGCCGCCGCGAGTGCCCGCTCGAGCTCGGGAACGAGCATGACCGGGTCGCGGTTCGGTCGGAGCACGAGCAGCGTAGGGCGCTCCAGCGGCATCGGGTCGTAGCCGGTCAGGTAGGCGAGGTCCGGCGAGGGCGAGACCACGAGTGCGTCCAGTTCCCGGGCAGCGGTCTCCTGAGCGGCTCGCCCGATCCGATCGAGATGCATCCGGTTCACAGCTTGAAAAGGATCGGCCGGGGAACGATCTGGAAGGTAACGGGGGTGATCCCGAGCGCGACGCCGTCCGCGAGAACCGGCATCGGACGCTCCGACCGGATCTCGAAACGGATCTTCGCCTTCAGCTCCTGGATGTGGGGGTCGGGGACGTGGTCGCCGTGTCGGAAGAGTCGTGGGAGCTGTGTGTAGGCGCCCGAGCGCGGTCCGGTGAACACGAGCGCGTCCAGGATGCCGTCCCCCGGGAACGAGCGCGGCGACAACCGGAGGCCGCCCCCGGTGAACTGGGCGTTCGCGACGACCACGTTCCACGCCCGGCCTTCCCATGTGCGCGTGTCGTGCTCGACGGTGAATCTCGCCGCCTTGGTCTTCAGGTAGCCGCACCAGAAGCCGTAGAAGCGCCGCGAGCCGCCGAGCCAGGCCGGGGCTTTGGCGGAGCACGCGACCTGCTGCGCGCCCATCCCCACCTGCGCGAGGTTGTGTCCGTAGCGCGTGAGACGCTCGCCGCCGGCCGTGGTCGCGGTGATCTTCATGAGGTCGAGGGCGTACGTGTTGTCCCCCGCCAGGTGCGCGGCGGCCGATTCTGTGTCGCCGGGCACGCCGAAGCTGCGCACGAGGTCACATCCGCTCCCCGCGCCGATCACCCCGAGCACCGGTTCCTCTCTGATCGGATGTCCGTCCCGGAACATCCCGTTCACGACGTCCTGGACCGTCGCGTCGTTGCCCACCGCGACGAGGAACCGGAACCCCTCGTCGAGGGCGCTCGTCGCGAGCACCGATGGGTCGGTTCCGCTCGCCACGTAGGTTCGGTGCTCGAGCCCGCGCTCCTCGAGCGCGCGCTCAAGCACCGGCAGCTGGTCCAGCACCCCCGCCCGCGGGTCGGCGATCACCGCGAGGGTGCCGAACGGGCTGGTCATGACCGAGGTCCCATAGGCCGAATCGTAGCTACACCCCGGTGTACGCGACGACGCCGCGCAGGATCGCTTCGCGTCCTGCGCGGACCTGCGCGGCGGTCTCGGGTACCGCGACCTCCTCGATCTGTCTGAGCAGGTCCACCAGCTGCTTGCAGTTGCGGATGAAGTCCCCGGGGGCCATCTCCGTCTCGGCGAGGATGTCGTCTAGGGACTCCCCCTCGGCCCAGTGGTAGATCGGCGTGGCGAAGCCGGCCTCCAGCTCGCGGCAGAGCTGCACCTGGTGCTCGTCCTCGGTCCGGCGCACCTTCCGCCACAAACCCTGGAGGCGCTCGTAGCGCTCCTTGGTCTCCGCGGTGGGCATCTCGCCCGAGAGCGGGACCCGTTCGCGCCCTTCATAGATGACCGCCGACAGGAGGGCGACCACCTCGGAGGGCTTCAGGTCGTTCAGGAGCCCGGCCTCGAGCGCCTCACCCACCAGGAGGTCGCCCTCTCCGTAGATGCGGGTCAGGGTTCGCCCCTTCGTGGTCAGCGACCAACCGTCCACGTACGCCAGTGCGCGAAGCACCGAAAGGACGCGGTCGAACTGCCGGGCGAGCGTCTCGGTGCGAACCCGGATCCGTCGCTCCACCCCGCCGAGTCGTCGCTGAAGCTCGCTCGCGCGCGCAGCCCAACGTTCGTGCTTCGCCCGCTCCGGGCACCGACGGCACGGGTGTGCCTCGGCCAGCGCCTCGAGCCGTGCCGCCTCGCGCTCGACCTTGGGGTTCGCCTGCCCCCGTCGCAGCCCTCCCCCGGTCTTCACGTCCAGCGCCACCAGCCTGGCGGCCACGTCCCGGCGGAACCGCGGGTTCCGGACGCTGCCGGACTTCGGCAGGGGGATCCTCGTGAGGACCTGGGGTGGCTCCTCGAAGTCCCGGCCGGTCAAACGGAAGAACTGGCGATCTTGGGCGAGCACGGTGGGTTTCCCGTCGCGTGAGGACACGACCACCGCCACCCCACGGCGCCGCGCGCGCGGCACCCAGACGACGTCTCCCGGCCGAAGGCGGGCGACACTCTCCCGGACGTCCTCACGTCGTCCCTGGTCGCGCGTCCTCCGGTCTTCGTCGCGGAGCTGACGCGCCTTCTCCAGGTAGCCCCAGTACTCCGCGAAGTCTCCGACGTGACACACCATGTTCTTCCGGTAGCCCTCGAGCGCGGCAAGATCCTGCTGATGGGATCGCTCGAGCGCCACCACACCGCGGTCGGCGAGGAACTGGGCGAACGAGGAGTTCAGGAGATGGTGCGCTTGCTCGGGGTTGTAGTTGCGCACAAGGTTGACCGCCATGTTGTACGAGGGTCGGAACGAGGAGGCGAGGTCATAGGTCCGGGTCGCCGCGAGCCCCGCCACGCGCTCGAACGGCACCTGCCGCTGGTAGATGACGACGGCGTGGCCGAGCGCGTCGATCCCTCTCCGGCCCGCCCGGCCGGTGAGCTGCGTGTACTCCCCCGGCGTGACGAGCTCATGCCGTTCGCCTTGGAACTTCCAGAGGTCCTCGATCACGACGCTCTTGGCCGGCATGTTGATGCCGAGCGAGAGCGTCTCGGTCGCGAAGACGACCTTCACCAGCCCTTCCTGGAAGAGCTCCTCGACCGTCTCCTTGAACATCGGAAGCATGCCCGCGTGGTGGGCGGCCACCCCCGTCGCGAGGGATTCGAGGAACTCGTAGAAGCCGAGGCTGACGAGGTCTTCCTCGTCGACCCACGCGGCGCGGATCTCGGCCCGCTCTCTGATCGTGGCCGCCTCCTCCCTCGTCGTGAGTCGGACGCTTGCCTCCCGCAGCCAGCGCACGCTCTTCTCGCAGCCCGACCTGCTGAAGACGAAGTAGATCGCCGGGAGCATCCCTTCCTTCTCGAGCACCTCGACCACCTCTTCGCGTCGAGGGACGTAGACGCGGCGATACCCCTCTCGCGGACGGGAGATCCGTTGGTGCTGCGGGAGGCCCGAGCCGCGCCGATAGTAGGTCTTCGTCTTGAGCTCGTGCTGGTCCAGCGAGACGACGTAGGGATTGGGCAGGAGGATGCCGTCCTGCTCGACGTGCATCGGGTGCAGTTGCGAACCGATGAAGTAGTGATGCTCGAGCGGCACGGGGCGACGTTCCTCGATGACCACCCGTGTGTCGCCGCGGAGGGTGGTGATCCAGTCACCGAACTCCTCCGCGTTGGAGATCGTGGCCGACAGGGCCACCACGCTGACGGACGGAGGCAGGTGGATCAGCACCTCCTCCCAGACGGCGCCGCGGTACGGGTCCTGCAGGTAGTGGACCTCGTCCATCACGACCGAGAGCAGACCCGTGAGCGTCGACGAACGTTCGTAGAGCATGTTGCGGAGCACTTCGGTGGTCATCACGACGACCGACGCTTCGGGGTTGATCGAGTTGTCTCCCGTGAGCAACCCGACCGTGCCTGCGCCGTGCTTGGCGACGAGGTCGCCAAACTTCTGGTTGGAGAGGGCCTTCAGCGGCGTCGTGTAGAAGGCTTTCCCGCCGCGATCGAGCGCCCGCTCGATCGCGAACTCCGCGACGACGGTCTTGCCGGAGCCGGTTGGTGCTGCCACGAGCACCGACAACCCGCGATCCACCGCGTCGATCGCATCACGCTGGAACTCGTCGAGATCGAAGGGGAACTGCTGCGTGAAATCGTCTGGGGTGGTCACGGTGAGGCCAGTCTACGGGCGGGCTTCGAAGCGACCGGCCCCGAGAGGACGACCTACGAACCGATTCCTGTCAAGACACCGTCGAGCGCCGTATCGAACGCCTCGGGAGCCTCGAGGTTGGAGAGGTGCCCGGCGCCCTCGATCCGAAGGAGCTCCGCGCCGGGCACGAGTCCCGCGATCCCGGCGGTGACGTTTGGCGGGATCAGGCGGTCGGCCGTGCCGGTGATCACGAAGGTGGGCACGTCGATCCCGGGGAGATCCGGCACCGAATCCGGACGCTCGGCCATCCCGAGTGCGGCGGCGGCGATCGCATCCGGCGTCTGGTCGGCGATCATGGCTTTCACCCGCTCCCGAAGCCCTTCGGGAGCATCCTCGGCGAGCAACGGCGGCGGTTCCTCCACGAGGAAGCGGTGACCTTCGCTCCGCAGGCGCTCCGCGAGCGCGCGCCGCGCGGCCGCGCCTTCGGGGGTGTCGGGCTCGGCCCGCGTGTTCGCGAGCACCAGGGCCGCGACGCGCGGCCGCGCAGCACGCCAGAGCTCGAAGGCGACGTAGCCACCCATCGAGAGCCCGCAAACGATCGCCGTGTCCACGCCGGCGTCGTCGAGCGCTCCAACGCATCGCTCGGCCGCGAGGCTCATCGTGAGGACCTCGGGTCCTTCCGTCCCGCCGAACCCCGGGAGGTGGGGAGCGACGATCGGCAGTCGCGCTCCGAGGGAGCCGAGCTGCGGCTCCCACATCCTGGCATCGAGCGGGAATGCGTGGATCAGGAGGAGGCCGGTGGTCACCCGTTCACCGTACGCCCTTGGGCTCCGGCCCGACCACCACCGGAAGCGCCGCGGGACGCACCTCGAAGATCGCCGGCAGCGAGCCGACCAGCTCCCCGTCCGCGTACACGAGGACGCGCCGGTTCGCCTCGACCTGGACCCTGGAGCCGGTGCGCATCCGAACCTTCGGGTGGGTGGTGTGCGATCCGAGGAACACGCGAGGGAACGCTCTGAGGAAGGCGGGTTTGGACAGCGACTCCACGACGCACACGTCCAGCAGCCCGTCGTTCATGATCGCGTTCGGAAGGACCTTCATCCCTCCCCCGGTCCAGCGGCCGCTTCCCACCTCGACCAGCATCGCGTCCAGCTCCATCCGCTCGTCATCGACCTGGATGGTGAACGACGCGGGCGAGAATCTCGAGAGGGTCTTGAGCAATGCGACCACGTAGGTGCCCGTCGCGCCGAGCTTGACGGTCATCCCGTTCGCGGTCTCGTTCACCTCCGAATCGAAGCCGGCGCCTGCGATGTTGATGAAGTTCCTCTTCACCGCGCCCGTCGTGACCTCGATCACGTCGAGGTCGACGGTCTTCGGGTTGGCGAGCAGCTCGACCGCCGTGTCGAGCTTCCCCGCCCCGATCCCCTTCGCGAAGTCGTCTCCGGTCCCGGCGGGGAGCACCGCCAGGGCGGCGCCGGTGCCGAGGATGCCGTTGGCAGCGAGCGAGACCGTCCCATCGCCGCCGAGCGCGGCCACGATCTTCGCTCCACTCTCGGCCGCGACGCGAGCGAGTCGCTCGACGTCGGGGCCGGATTCCGAGACACGGATCTCGTGCGGCAGGCGGAGCCGGTGCAGCGCCGTGGTGACCTTGCCGATCAGCCGCCCCGCTCTCCCGTGTCCCGCCGCGGGATTCGCGACCACGACGAGGCCGGGGGCGTCGGCCATCCGCCTACGCTCCGGGGATCGTGGGCTGCCGGATGATGCCTGCCGCGGCGAGCGCTTCCGTCTGATCGGTCTGGAAGCGAAGTACCGCTGCATCGGCGAGGTTCAGCACCGACTCGGCACGGGCGATCGCGGCAGCGCGATCCTTGCCCTCGAGGTCGGCCGCCGATACGCCGAGGAGGGCCGCTTCGCGGTACAGCTGGATAGAGCTGACCAGCTCGTCCCTCGCCGACAGGAAACGCAGCACTTCGCCTTGTTCGAAGCCCTTGTCGCTCAGCGAGCTCGAGAGCTGGTACCCGGCGATGCCCTCGATCGCCTTCATCGCGTCTTCCGCGGCCGTCTGGAGCGTGCTCACGGCATCCTTCGGTGTGTTCTCGGCGATGGCGGTGATCACCGCGCGGACCTGCGGGAGGATCGCGGGCGGATTGCCCTCCTGGATCTGCCCGATCGCGCCGACCTCGGTCGCGACCAGGTTCTCCCAGGCTGCGCCGGCGCGCCGCTGCAGGAGCTCCTGCTCGCGATCTCGCTCGGAGGTGTCCTGCGCCCGAAGGCCGTTCGTCAGCCAGACCCCTCCCCAGAACACGAGCGCTCCCACCAGGAAGGCCGCAACGAGCTGGACGCCTCGTCGCCGGACGAACGGCACCGGCACGGGGACCGGTCCGCGCCTCGGCGCACGCACCGGCTGCTTCGTCCTCGCTCGTCCTTTGCCCTTGATCGCCATCCACCCGTCCTATCGCTTCAGCAAGCGGCTGACGATGATAGCTCCCTCGTAGAAGAGGTAGAGCGGGATCAGCAGCGCGAGCATCGAGATCGGGTCGGGGCTGGGCGTGATCACGGCGGCGAAGATCGCGAGGCCGAGGATGACCGGGCGTCGGTGCTTCCTCATCGTCTCGTTCGTCAGGACGCCCGCGGCGGAGAGCGAGATGAGCAGGATCGGGAACTCGAAGCCCAGACCGAAGGCGAGGATCGTGAAGATCACGAACCCGACGTACTTGTCGACGGTGAGAAGGGGGTTCACGAAATCGCCTCCCGCGCCGAGGAGGAAGTTGAGGGCGGCCGGCAACGTCAGGTACGCGGCGAGCCCCCCGAAGAGGAACAGCAGCACCGAGACGAGGACGAACGGGATCGCCCACCTCCGCTCCCGATCCGTGAGACCCGGCACGATGAACGCCCAGAGCTGATAGAGGATCACCGGCAGCGCCACGACGAGAGCGAGGAAGACGATCACCTTCACGGTGATCAGGAACCCGTCGATCGCTCCGAGGAAGAAAAGCGAGCATCCCTCGTTCTGGAACGCAGCCTTCTCGGGATGATCTCGGAGGAAGTCGCAGTAGGGGCTCTTGATGAACCGCATCGCGGGGCTGTAGAGGAAGAAGCCGGCGACGGAGCCGGCGACCAAGGCCCAGAGGCACATGATGAGGCGGTGGCGGAGCTCCTTGAGGTGGTCCATCAGCGACATCGAGCCCTCGCGCTGCTCGGTGCTCTTGCGTCGCCACCTGGGGATGGCTTTCATGGCTGGGGCGGGGTCTCGGACTCGGCGTGATCCTCAGGCTGCACGGGGTCCACGGGCCGGGCAGGGTCGACGGGCTCGACATCGTCCACGGCCTCCTCGGGTTCGAACCGCTGGGCCGGCGTCGCCGGGTCGGCGGCTGCGTCCTCGACGAGCCGGTCGGCGGGTGGACCTCCGGCCTCTCCGACTTCGTCGGCAGCGGCCGTTGCCGGCCGTTTCGGAGGCGGAACGGTCTCGTCCCGGAGGCTCTGTTGCGCCCGTCGAACCCCGCCCTTCACGTCGGTAGCCCGCTTGATGCTGCCGGTGACTTTCTTGAATTCGGCGGCGGCGTCTCGCATGTCGTCGTCGACCCCCGACGACACCATGCTCCGGACCTCGTCCTGGACCTCCCGGAACTGCCGGAGCACCCGCCCGACGGACCGGGCGAGCTCGGGCAGGCGTTCAGGCCCCACCACGATCAGCGCCACGGCGAGGACGACGAGAAGCTCGAGGGGTCCTACGTTGAGCATCGGGTTCGGGACCTGCCCGACAGGCAGTCTATCGGCGCCCCTTGCGACGGGCGGGCCGCTTCGCGGACGCCCGTCCGGAGAGGTTCGCTGCCGCGTCGGCGGCTCGCGCCGACGCGTCAGCGAGCTCATCGGCGATCGGCTGGAGCTCCTCCTGCATCCGGCCGGCCGTGCGCCCGAGCAGGATCGCGTGACGGACGAGGAAACCGAGCATCACGAGCAATGCGGCGGTCGTGATGAGGCCCACGACGAGCCACACAACCAGCCAGGATTCCATGCGAGGGATGCTACCGCGAGGCGGCGTTACGACTCGTCGGAGCCGGCGAGGAACTTGTTGAGGTACCGCTCGTCCTCGAGGAGGAAGTGGAACTCGATGACGTCGTCGATCGTGAACGCGGGTCCGTCCATGGCGTGCTCGAGCGCTTCGATCGTCGCGATGGGCTCCTGGTCGAACAACGTCTCGCCCGCGTCGGAACCGCCTCTGGGCTCAAGGTCCACTCCCGCCGAGACCAGCAGCGCGACGATCTTGCGATCGGCGCGCTTCTCGACCGAGTCATCGCAGCGGGGGCACGTGAAGCGGTAGCTACCCTCCCTGCCGCTGGACCGCACCGAGAGCGAGATCGCCTCGGGGCCCATATCTACCTCGCCGCAGCGGGGGCATGTCGTCCGGATGGTGGTCATCTCAGGACAGCTATCGGCCCGGTTCCGGCAGGCCTTGAGGCTCGCGGGCGTTGTCGGGGCTAGACCCGTTTGACTAGTCCGTCTGGCCATACCGAGCGAGCGTCTCGCGAGCGAGATCCCGAACCTGATCGCGAAGCTCGGGAGGCTGCACGATCTCGACGTCATCGCCGACGCGAAGCAGCAGCCGGGCCACCCAGCCGAGCTGCCGCGCAGGGAGAGTCAGCTCGACCCCGCCGTCCTCCTGCTCTTCGACATCCGTGGTGGCGTAATACTCCGCGATCCAGCGGGCGGCGGGTCGCAGCCGGAGACGGACCGCCACGTCCTCGCCGGTCGGTGAGTAGAGACTGCGTCCGGCGCCCCGCAGGCCGCGCGGGGCGAACGTCTCGCCCGTCGGCGCCGCGCTGCGCACCCGGTCGGCGCGGAAGAGCCGCTCCGCGTCGGCATCCACGTCCCAGGCAGCCACGTACCAATGCCCCATGTCGGAGAAGACCTCTTCCGGGTCGATCTCGCGGCGGGTCCACTCCCCGGTCGACGCCGCGAAATATTCGATCGAGAGCCGTTCGTGCGATCGTGCACCGTCTCGGAGCACGTCGAGATGCTCGGGGGCCTGACCTCCCCGCGCGATCTCGATCCGGCCTTCGGCCTCGCTGAGCATCTCGGCGCCGAGCGAGCTCCGCAGCTTCTCGAGCGCCTTCGCCAGGGCAGGTGCATCCGGCATCCCGGGGGTTGCGAGGAGCTCGGTACCGCGCAGGAAGACGGCGAGGGCTTCGATCCTCGTGAGCTGCAGGGGCCGGGAAAAGTGATCCGCCATGGAGATCCAGATATGGCCGTCCTCGTCCACGTCGACGTCGATGAGATCCCCGGGGCCGTAGGGAGGCAGCCCGGACATGAACAGGAGGTCGAGGTCCCGACGGAGCTGAGAGGGCGGGACTCCGAACGCGCTCGCGACCTCCGTCAACGCCGAGCCCGGATGCTGCACGACGTACGGAACGATCGCGAGCATCCGGCCGAGGCGGTCCGAGGTCTTCGGTAGGCCTCGTTTCCGTTCAGGCAAGGAGCGCCTCCAACCGGGAGACGACGGCGTCGCGCAACGAGGCCGGGGAACGGACGACGGCATCCGGTCCGTATTCGAGGAGCATGGCTGCGAAGGCATCTTCGTCGGCCATCGGGATCTCCATCTCGACCCACCCGTCGGGGTCGGTGTCGAGCTCTTTCGCTCCCGGGAATTGGGATGCGGCGAACCATGCGCGACCGGGCGAGAACAGCACCACCGCGCGATCGTCGCCGGCCGCGACCCACGGCCCCGCCTCCACGTGGTCCGCAGCCCGGAAGTCGGCGGGAGGGGAAGACCCCGCCGCGGCGTCGACGATCTCGCCCACGATGCGCGACAGCCGGAACGCGCGGATGTCGTCCCGTTCTCGGTCGTGGCCGACGAGGTACCAGTGCCCGGCTCGGAACACCATCGCCCACGCGTCCACATCTCTCTCGCCCGTCTTGCCCTGTGACGTCCGGTAGAGGAAGCGGACCCTTCGGAGTTCCTGGGCAGCTTCGGCCGCTGCGTGGACCAGGTTGCTCCGGGCGTCCGAACCCGAGGCGAGCGGTCCGCCTCCCAGACCCGCCAGCACCCCCCCGTCCGCGCCGTAGAGGAGCTTGCGGGCACCGCTCTCGGCCGCGTGGTCCTGGCCGCCGCTCTGGGCCGCGACCAGCAGCGCGACGAGCTCGCCGGGCTCGAACTCGATCTCCGGAAGGTAGTACTTGTCCTTGGGGATCACATAGCCCTGCTCGGTGCCCCATACGTCTACGTCGACGAGCTCCAGCGGCACTCCGTACTCGCGGAGGACGTCTTTGTCCCGTTCGAACATGCGCTTGGCGCTATCCGGATTGGTCTGCCCGTACGGCTCCAAGACGCGGCGGATCTGCTCGAAGGTGAGCGGCTGGGGCGTCTCGAGGAGGAGTCCGACGAGATTCAGCAAGCGCTCGAGCGGCTCCGCGCGGTCCCCCTCCCCCATGGTTGCGGCATCATATCGGCGACGTGATCCGTGACCGGAGCACCGAGTGATCCGCATCCGACGAGGCATCGTCCGCGCCGTGACGGCTGCACGCCCCGGGGCGCAGGAGCTGGAGGTCGAGGTCGATGGGACCTCCACGCCGGCCATCTCGTACCCGGATCTCTGCGGCGAGGTCCGGCCGGGCGACCCCGTCCTCCTGAACGCGACGGCCCTCGAGCTTGGGCTCGGCACCGGCGGGGTTTACTTCGTGATCGCGGTCGAGGGTCGCGAGTCGCCGGCCGAGACTTCCCTCGGCCACGTGATGAAGGCGCGCTACGCGCCGCTCCAGACAGCGGTCTCGAGCGTCGAGGAGACCCACGCGGATCTGCTCGAGGCCTCGGCGGGTCTCGCGCAGACGCCGGTCGTCTGTGCTCCCCTCCATTCGATGTTGGCCCCGATCGCCGCCGGGGCGAAGCGAGCAACGGAGGCCCGCGTCGTGTACGTGATGACCGACGGTGCGGCGCTGGCGGGCGGCTTCTCTCGCCTCGTGGACCAGTTGAGATCGTCCGGTCTGATCGACGGATGGATCACGTGCGGGCAGGCGTTCGGCGGCGAACTCGAGGCCGTGACCGTCTGGACTGGGCTGCTCGCGGCGAAGGAGATGCTGGATGCAGAGGTCATCGTCGTCGCCGACGGGCCCGGGAACCTGGGCACCGAGACGACCTGGGGGGTGAGCGCGCTTGCGAGCGGACACGCCCTAATGGCGGCCGCCACGTTACAGGGCCGGCCGATCCCCGCGCTTCGCGTGAGCTTCGCCGACGAACGCGAGCGGCACCGAAGCGTCTCACATCACTCCCTCACGATCCTGGCCGACGTCTGCAAGGTCGACGTGAACGTGCCGGTTCCCACCCTGCATGACGAAGGCCAGCGGAGCGCGGTCTGGGAGGCGCTCCGCGGCCGCGGGCTCGAAGAGCTCCACCATCTCGTCGAGGTCGACGGAGCCCCTGCGGTGGAGGAGCTCCGGGCCCGTAACGTCGAGGTGCGGACGATGGGACGCGGGATCGAGGACGATCCCGCGTTCTTCCTTGCGGCCGGTGCCGCTGGTGTCCTCGCCGGCCGGATGGCCGCCGAGAACCGTCGCTGGCGTCAGCCAACGAGCTGAGGCCGTCTCGGATCTTTTCGTCCCTCGGCGCCCGTTGCGACGGATGCACTCACGAGGGATGGCCGGAACCGGGCGCGTTCAGGAGCGCGCGCGCGATGTCGGCCTGCGTCGTTCGGACGACGACCTCGTACGCGCTGCCGCGAGCCGGCCTGATCCAGGCGGAGACGTGATTCCGTCTGAGGAACCTGACCTCGCGTTCTGCGCGCTTCCTGTCCCCCATCGCGATGCGCTCCCAGCGACTTCGTCCGCCTCGAAAGAAGACTCCGGTGAGGAACTCCCCCGCGAACTCCGGCATGGCGATGGCAACGCCGTCGAGCAGCGCATCGAGGATCGACATCACATGTGGGCGATGAGCTGATCGACCCGCTCGTCGACCGACTTGAACGGGTCCTTGCAGAGAACCGTGCGCTGCGCCTGGTCGTTGAGCTTGAGATGCACCCAATCCACCGTGTAGTCGCGCCGTTTGGCCTTCGCTTGCCGGATGAAATCGCCGCGCAGTTTCGCCCGCGTGGTCTGGGGCGGCTCACGCATCGCCTTCGAGATGTCCGACTCGGCGGCGACCCGCTCCACCTTGCCCGCCTTCTCCAGGAGGTAGTACAAGCCCCGCCCTCGGTTCACGTCGTGGTACGTGAGGTCGAGCAGCGCGACCCTCGGCGAGGCGAGCGAGAGATCGTGCTTCGCCATGTAGCGTTCGATGAGCAGGCGCTTGGTGATCCAATCCACTTTGCGTCCCAAGCGTTCTGGGTCGCCCGCGCTCAACGCGTCGAGCGCTTCGCCCCATTCGTAGAGGAGTTGTTTCGAGGTCTCGTCGGTCCCCCGGCGTTCGAGGAACCGGGACGTCTTCTCGAAGTACTCCTGTTGCATCTCGATCGCCGAGAGCTCCCGTCCGTTCGCGAGCTTCACCTTGCGCGTGCCGGTGGTGTCGTGGCTGATCTCCCGGATCGCACGGATCGGATTCTCGAGGGTGAGGTCTCGCATCACCGTGTTGCCCTCGACCATCCGGAGCACCAGATCGGTGATGCCCACCTTCATGAACGTGGTCCATTCGCTCATGTTCGAGTCGCCGACGATCACGTGGAGCCGCCGGAACCGCTCGGCGTCCGCATGCGGCTCGTCGCGCGTGTTGATGATGGGGCGGGAGCGTGTGGTTGCCGATGAGACGCCTTCCCAGATGTGTTCGGCCCGCTGGGAGATGCAGTACTGGGCGCCTCGCGGGCCGTGCAAGACCTTGCCTGCACCGCACCAGATCTGACGGGTCACGAAGAACGGGATCAGGACGTCGGCCATACGAGCGAACTCACCGTGCCTTGCCACGAGGTAGTTCTCGTGGCAGCCGTAGGAGTTCCCCGCCGAATCGGTGTTGTTCTTGAAGAGGTAGACCTGACCCGAGATGCCTTCCTCGTGCAGACGCATCTCCGCGGCGGCGAGGAGCGCCTCGAGGATCCGCTCCCCTGCCTTGTCGTGCGCGACGAGCTCCTCGATGTCGTCACACTCGGGGGTCGCGTACTCGGGGTGTGAGCCGACGTCCAGGTAGAGACGGGCTCCGTTCTCCAGGAACACGTTGGACGAGCGTCCCCAATGAACGACGCGCCGGAAGAGGTAGCGGGCCACCTCGTCTGGGGAGAGACGGCGCTGGCCCCGGAACGTGCAGGTGACGCCGTATTCGTTCTCGAGACCGAAGATGCGCCGTTCCATCGAGGCAAGTCTAGGCTCGCCGGAGTCTGATGGAGGCCGAACCAGTCGCCGGCCAGTCAGGCGTCTGTGGAAAGAAGGACCGCTCAGCCGGCGAGGTAGCCGGCGACCTCGTCATCGGTCAGCCTTCGGAACTTCCGCCGTCGGGGCTGGCTCCGTTCGAGCACACCCGCCTCGATGTGGTCGTGCTCGATCGTGCGGGACTCCGGGGACCCCAGCACATCGGTGGCGTTCTTCACGGCGGCCGCGAGGTCCCAGCCGGGGCCGTATTTCTCCTTGAGGTTCTCGGTGAGATCGTCGGCGTGTCCTCCGATGGCGACGAACCCGTGCTCATCGGTGACGCTCCCGTCGAACAGGACGTGGTAGATCGACGTACCCGCGATCTCTCCGTTCACCTCGCCGACGAGGATCTCCACCTCGTACGGCTTCATCTGCTGGGTGAAGATCGTGGATAGCGCCTGCGAGTAGGCGTTGGCGAGATCACGGGCTTTGACGTCTTCGCGGCCGTAGGAGTAGCCGCGCAGATCCGCGAGCCGGATGCCGGAGATCCGCAGGTCCTCGAACTCGCTGTACTTCCCCACACCGGCGAACGCGATGCGGTCGTAGATCTCGCTGATCTTGTGCAGCGTGGCGCTCGGGTTCTCGGCGATGAAGAGCAGACCGTCCGCGTATTCGAGCCCGATGACGGAGCGTCCGCGCGCGATGCCCTTGTGCGCGTACTCCGACCGGTCCTTCATCAGCTGGTCGGGCGAGACGTACGGCATGAACGACATCTACGGCCTCGTCTCCACGACCGCGCGCACGGCGCTCGCCACGTCTTCGTCCGTGGACTCCGTGGCGCCCTCGGAAGTCACCGTCATGACCACCGGGAAGATGCCTCGCGCCAGATCGGGGCCTCCTGTTGCCACGTCATCCTCGGCGGCGTCGATCAAGGCCTCGACCGCGACACGGAGCCCCTCGTCGTGCGTCAGTCCCGGCCGCCACCGCTTCTTCAGCGAGTTCTTCGCGGGCTGCGCCCCCGAACCCGTCGCCTGGTAGTCCTGTTCCTCCCACCGTCCGCCCGTCGCGTCGTAGTAGAAGAGCCGCCCTTCGTTCCGAGCCTCGTCGAATCCTCCGAAGAGCGGGACGACGACGAGACCTTGCATGGCGAGCGGGAAGTTCGCGCGGATCATCTGGGCGAGCCGGTTCGCCTTCCCCTCCAGGGAGAGCCGATCGCCCGTGAGCTTCTCGTAGTGCTCGAGCTCCAGCTGGAAGAGCCGGACCGTCTCCACGGCCTGCCCGGCCGCGCCCGCGATCGCGATCGCGGAGAAGTCGTCCGCCGCGAACACCTTCCGCATCTTGGCGTCGGCGATGGTGTACCCGGCGGTGGCACGGCGATCGCCCGCCATCACGATCCCGTCCGCGAACCGCAGGCCCAGGACGGTGGTCCCCTGCGGCACCTCCATGACGCCCATCTGCGGCGAAGATGGAAGCGCCTCGGGGCGTTGTCGCCTGAGCAGCTCGACGAAGCTCGGGTCGGCGCCGAAGGAAGCCCCGGAGAGAGGGAGCTCGACCCGGTCGGTCACTCCCCGCCCTTCTGGACGTAGGACTTCACGAACTCTTCGGCGTTCTCTTCCAAGACCGAGTCGATCTCATCGAGGATCTCGTCCATCTCTTCCTTGAGCTCGGCCGCCTTCGACGTCGAGGTGACCTGGCCGGCGTCGGCATCGCTCTCGTCTCCGCCGCCCTTCTTCTGTACCTGCTTGCGTTCCTGTTCGGGCATGGCTCCTCCTCCGTGGCGATTCTAGCCGCAGGCGGTCGTAGACCCCGTTACCCCTGGAGGGCGGTGACCAACGCGGCCGCGTCGTGGGATGCCTCGAGCAGTTCGTCCACGTGCGCCTTCGTGCCGCGGAGCGGCTCCCTCATCGGGATCCGTTGGAGCGCCTCCGCGCCTGTGTCGATGATGAGCGAATCCCACGACGCGGCCGCGATCGCATCCGGGAACTTGGCGATGCAACGTCCTCGGAAGTACGCCCTGGTGTCTTCCGGGGGATCCATGACGGCGCGCTGCACGTCCGCCTCGTCCACGAGGCGCTCCACCTTCCCCGCGCTCTCCAGCCGGTAGTAGAGGCCCTTCTCCCGCCGGACGTCGTGATACTGGAGGTCGATCGCCCGCAGCTTCGGATCGCCCCGCTCGAGCCCGCCTCGCTCTCGATAGGCCTCCAAGAGCCGGTACTTGGCCACCCAATCCAACTCACGATGCAGCGAGAGCGGCTCGGTTTCCAGCGACGTCAAGACGGCCTCCCACCGCTCGAGGACCTCTCGGTTCTCCTCGGTGTCGTCCTCGCGCTCGACGTACTTCTTCGCGTGCTCGAAGTACTCCCACTGGAGCTGCACCGCCGACAGGCGTCTGCCGTCGGCGAGCGGAACATCGACCGTGCAGGTCACGTCCCGCGAGATCTCGTGCAGTGCCCGCACCGGCCCCTCGAGCGAGAGGTCGGGCAGGAACCGATCCTCGATCATCTTGAGGACGATCGCGGTCGTGCCGACCTTCAGGAATTGCGCGACCTCGCACATGTTCGCGTCGCCGATGATCACGTGCAGGCGCCGGTACTTCTCCGGGTCGGCGTGGGGCTCATCCCGCGTGTTGATGATCGGCCGCTTCAGCGTCGTCTCGAGTCCGACCTCGGTCTCGAAGAAGTCCGCACGCTGCGTCAGCTGGTAGATCGGCCGGCCCCGCTCGTCCCAGGGCGCCTCGGAGCCCAGCTTCCCGGCGCCGCAGAAGATCTGGCGCGAGACGAAGAACGGGGTCAGGTCCCGGACGATGTCAGCGAAGGGAGTCTGCCGGTCGACCAGGTAGTTCTCGTGGGTGCCGTAGGAGTTCCCCTTCCCGTCGGAGTTGTTCTTGTAGATCAACAGCGCGGGCGCCTCCGGCATCTGTGCGGCAACCTCCACCAGCGATCGCTCGAGGATCCGCTCCCCCGCCTTGTCGTGGATCACCAGAGCACGCGGTGAGAGGCATTCAGGGGTCGAGTACTCGGGGTGCGCGTGGTCCACGTAGTACCTCGCGCCGTTCGGGAGTATCACGTTGGCCAGGCCGAGGTCTTCGTCGGACACCTCTCGCGACGGGATCGGCTCGAAGCCCCGCGCATCCCGCAGAGGAGACTCCTGCTCGTAGTCCCAGCGGATCCGCCGGAGCGCGCCCGCGAAGGTCGAGATCAAGAGCGACGAGGAGAGAACGGGGTTGAAGTCGGGCACTCCGACGGCGGCGATGCCGTACTCCGTCTCGGTGCCCAGGACCTTCGGGATGGCCACCCCGGGACCCTACAGGTACTGGCCGGGGCTCACGCGCTCGACCTGCCGTCCGTCGCCCTCGTCGCCGAGCAGCGTTCGGACATAGACGATCCGCTCGCCCTTCTTGCCCGAGATCCGTGCCCAGTCGTCGGGGTTGGTGGTGTTCGGAAGGTCCTCGTTCTCCTTGAACTCGTCGCGGATCGCCGTGAGGAGGTCATCGGTCTTGATGCCCTTCTCTCCGGTGGAGAGGAACCGCTTGATGGCGTCCTTCTTGGCGCGCCGGACGATGTTCTCGATCATCGCGCCGGAGTTGAAGTCCTTGAAGTAGAGGATCTCCTTGTCTCCGGACGCATACGTGACCTCCAGGAAGCGGTTGCGCTCGGAGGGCTCGTACATCTGCTCGATGGTCCGCTCGATCATGCGGGCAACCGCCACCTGGACGTCGCCGGAGTGCCGCTCGACCTCGTCCGGGTGGATCGGGACGACGGGGTGCAGGTACTTGGACATGACGTCCTTCGCCTGGTCCGCGTTGGGTCGCTCGATCTTGATCTTCACGTCCAGTCGCCCGGGCCGGAGGATCGCGGGGTCGATGAGGTCTTCGCGGTTGGATGCGCCGATGACGATCACGTTCTTGAGGGTTTCGACGCCATCGAGCTCGGACAGCAACTGCGGCACGATCGTCGACTCGACGTCGGAAGAGATGCCCGTGCCGCGCGTTCGGAAGATCGAGTCCATCTCGTCGAAGAAGACGATGACGGGAAGGCCCTCTTCGCTCCGCTCCTTGGCGCGCTGGAAGATCTCGCGGATCTGCCGCTCCGTCTCCCCGACGTACTTGTTCAGCAGCTCCGGACCCTTCACGTTCAGGAAGTAGCTGCGCGCGTCTTCACGGCCCGTACGCTCGCGCACCTTGTCGGCGAGGGACTTGGCCACGGCCTTCGCGATGAGCGTCTTGCCGCATCCCGGAGGTCCGTACAGCAGAACGCCCTTGGGGGCCTCCAGCTCGTGCTCGTGGAAGAGCTCCGCGTAGAGGAAGGGCAGCTCGACGGCGTCGCGGATCGCTTCGATCTGCCCTTCGAGCCCGCCGATGTCCTCATACGTGATGTCCGGGATCTCCTCGAGGACGAGCTCCTCCACCTCTTCCCGGGGCAGGAGCTCCGTCGCCACCCCCGAACGCGAGTCGTACAAGACGGGATCGCCGGCTCTCACGGTCGCGCCGAGGAGCGATCCTGCGAGGTAGGCGACATGCTCCTCGTCGCCACGGCTCAAGACCACGGCTCGATCGGGTCCCAGACGGTCCTTGACCTTGACCACCTGGCCGGCGCCGTCGGGGTCCAAGATCTCGACGACGTTGAGTGCGTCATTCAGGATCACCTGTGCGCCGGATCGGAGCTTGTCGGCGTCGAGGTCCGGCCCAGGCATCACGCGCATCTTCCGGCCGGCCGTCACGACATCGACGGACCCGTCGTCGTTGCTCCCGATGAACACGCCGAACGTCGCGGGCGGCTGGGACAGCTTCTCGACCTCGTCGGCGAGAGACTCGATCCGCTGCTTCTCATCGCGGAGCGCATCGGCCAGCTTCTGGTTCTGACCGGTTGCCCGGGCGAGCCCCTCACGCGTCTCGACGAGCTTCTCCTCGAGGAGCTGCACCTGTCGCGGGGCGTTGGTCAGCCGGCGGCGGAGAAGCCCTACTTCCTCCTCGAGGAAGGAGATCTGCGTCTGCAGCTCGTGGATCTGCTTTTCACGTTGCTCGTCCTGCTCTCGGCGATCCGCCATCCGGTCTCACCTCCCACCGGAGTCATCGATGCTACTGGCAGCATCTTGACCCCTCCCGGGGTCCTTTTCTGTAGATACGGTAACCGGCTGATCCCGGCCGATGCCCGGAACCGGGTACTTCTTCGAGGTTATCCCTCGGGCCCGACACGGGCTACGGTCAGGAACCCGGTGTGACCGACCATCCGATGGTCGGGGCGCACGCTTCGAGCGGTCACGTGCCACCCTCGCTTGAGGACCTCGAACGTCTCGATGTGGAGGAAACCGACCTCCGGGAGAGCAAGGACGAGCTGCTGGACCTGGATCGTCGTGGGGAGGTAGGCACAGAGAA
>Ga0210378_10000540_pt1 | contig 19343 bp, 22 predicted proteins | sample PLM1_60_b1redo_FD_155465 | JGI IMG/M metagenome (GOLD analysis project Ga0210378, IMG submission 155465) | Groundwater sediment microbial communities from an aquifer in East River, Colorado, USA - PLM1_60_b1 redo | ecosystem: Environmental > Terrestrial > Soil > Riparian zone | place: USA: East...
GTTCCCCGAAGGCTGTGCGTTTCCCGAAGGCTGTCGGCACGAGGTCGTAGTCTGGAGCAATGCCGGAGCTGCCGGAGGTCGAGGCGCTCGCGCAGTTCCTCCGCGAGCACGCCGTCGGCCGCACCGCGACGCGCGTCGACGTCGCGTCGCTGGCCGCGCTCAAGACGTTCGACCCGCAGCCGCAGGCACTGCACGGCCGGGCGGTGACCTCTGCGTCGCGGCACGGCAAGTTCCTCGACCTCGACTGCGACGGGCTGCACCTCGTCGCGCACCTGTCCCGCGCCGGGTGGCTGCGCTGGTCGGACGCCCTGGCCCCGGCGCCGCCGCGCCCAGGCGGCAAGGGCCCGATCGCGCTGCGGGTACACCTCGGTGGGCCAGGCTTCGACCTCACCGAGGCCGGCACCCAGAAGCGCCTCGCCGTCTACCTGGTGACCGACCCGGCCACCGTCCCCGGCATCGCCAAGCTCGGCCCCGACGCGCTCGCGCTGTCCGCCTCCGACCTCGCCGCGATCTTCGACGGCCGCACCGAGCGCCTCAAGACCGTGCTTACCGACCAGTCCGCGATCGCCGGAATCGGCAACGCCTACTCCGACGAGATCCTGCACGTGGCGCGCCTGTCGCCGTACGCGACCGCGGGGCGGCTGCCCGACGACGCCGTGCTGCGGCTCGCCGACGCCATCCACACCGTGCTCACCGACGCCGTCGGCCGCTCGGTCGGCCAGGCCGCCGCCCGCCTCAAAGGCGAGAAGCGCGCCGGCCTGCGGGTGCACGCCCGCACCGGCCTGCCCTGCCCGGTCTGTGGTGACACCGTCCGCGAGGTGTCCTTCGCCGACCGCTCCTTCCAGTACTGCCCCACCTGCCAGACCGGCGGCAAGCCCCTCGCCGACCGCCGCATGTCCCGCCTGCTGCGTTAGCCCCTGGTACCGTCGAAGTGGCTCTGCACCGGGACGGTGGCTACCGGCCGCTCGGCCGCAGACACCAGTTGGTGCACGCCGAGGATCACTGCCGTGATCATGAGCGCAACGAGCAGGCCCAGGACGACCCGCCAGTACTTGATGGCGAACAGAACGCCGACGAGGACGCCGACCAACGTCGAGGTTGTGAGGTCCGACATGATTTCCCTCCTTACCCCGCCCTAGGGTGGTGGTCTGACTAGTGTGGAATCATGTCGGACATCAGTCAAGGTGGATTAGCAGTCAGATGACTGATGCATGTTCGGTCTGGTCTGATGACAGATGACGCGGTAGCCTTGCTCCACGTGTGCCGGAACCGGCATCCGGTCCGCGTCGTGGCGGACCTGGCACGGATGAGGCGGCGAGCGTGCTCGCAGGCTCGGCATGGCGCCTGACTCGGCGCCCGAGCGCTGCGGCGGGAGAAGCGATGGACGACAAGAGCACGGGGCGTTCGAGGACGCCCCGCGGCGACCTGTGGGAACTACGACCCGACGCCCGCCGGCCCTTGCCCGAATTGATCGAGCACAAGCTCCGCGAGCTCATCGACAACGGTGAGCTGGTCCCCGGCCAGCAACTGCCCAACGAGCCGGAGCTCGCCAGGCGCATGGGCGTTGCCCGCAGCTCGGTGCGGACCGCGCTGCAGCGTCTCGAGGTCGCCCGCCTCGTCGAGTGTCGACGTGGGCGCGGTTGGTTCGTCCGTCGGCCGCCCGCCGATCCGCACAGCACTTTCCTCGGCCGGTTCTCCAAGCGTCGGCCGGAGATCGGCGAAATTCTCGAGGTCAGGATGGCCCTGGAGGGAATGGCCGCCAGCCTCGCGGCCGCACGCGCGTCCAACGGTGACCTCGACGACATCGCCAAGCTCTGCAGCGCCCACATCAACACCCCCGCGTCCGACGTCGACCGCCTTATCGAAACCGACGAGAAGTTCCACGAGGCCGTGGTGCGGGCGAGCGGGAACGAACTGCTGACCGCGACCTACCTGATGCTGGTTCCCGAGCTGGTGGAGTTCCGCCGCGCAAGCCTTTCCGAGCGCGGGATGCCGGCACGCTCCGGCATCGAACATGACACCGTCGTCACGTTTCTCAAGCGCCGCGACTCGGCCGGTGCCCGGACCGCCATGATGGCGCACCTCCTGGGCCTGTACCACGCCGTGCACGCCGATTCCGACGCGGACGGGCACCCGGCGAACGTGCAGTTGTCGACCCTGGTCGATGTCGAAGACGAGCCCGACTGGCCTCGCAGGTCGGCCGCCGCTGATCTTCCGGCTCGTGCCTGACCGGTTCCGCCGAGTAACACGTCCCTGGCGGCTGCCGGAAATGCCAGTCATGATGTGAGTTCCTGCGGCCGGCGAGCCGCACTCGCCGCGGGAACTCCGGGGCGGGCACGGGCGGGTGGTGCAGCGAACGTTGGCTGTGGGACTGGCGTCGGCCGCACTCCTGCTACTCATCATAACCATCGCGTGGCCTGAGCAGGATTCGATCTTGGAGCGCGCCATCTTTCAGTTCGCCGGCGCGCTCTGGCCGCTCCTGCTGTTCGCCGCATTCGCCGTTGCGGTCTACCGGCGAGTGCTCAGACCCCGCATCGGCCACGAATTCGCCCGGTTGTCCGAGAAAGCCGTTGGCGCCGCGTCGCCGCCGACCGAGGTCATGGCCGCGCTGCTGTCCCGGACCTACGGCGATCGGCACGCGGTCCACGACGTGGTGGTCGGTGTGCTCGGCGGCGCCGGTGCTCATCCGCGTGGCGACGATTTGACGATCAGCACGCATACCACTGTCGACTACGAACTGCGTCGCGTCGACCCTCGGACATACGAGCTGAAACTGGCCGTCACGCACAGTTTCAAGGAAGACGTGACCGACCACCGGTTTGCGATCTTCGCGACGTGCGATCCCCATCTGCGGGACGCCATCGCTCTAGCCAGGAGGGTGCCGCTTTATGAGTCGTGGTTCGTGCCGAATCCGTCCTTGTTCGAGAAGTCCGTCGACGAGATCTCCTCGTCGGCGCATCTGGGCATCGAGTACGTCGACCTCGACGGCAATCACCACCGCGTAAGGCCGGTCAAAGCGGCCATCTCCGAAGTGTCGTTCCGCGACTGGCCGGAGTTCCTGACGCTCTTCCGGCAGCCCGTCGGCAACGTGCCGAAGCAGAACCCGGTCCGCTACCTACGCAGCTTGCGCATCTTCGAGTTCGACCTCGGCGAGCTCGCGGACATCGATCATGCGGTCGGGTCGATCCGGAGCATGTCCCTCACCTCGACGTCGCTCCAGCCGCTCGGCGACCCCTTCTGCTACTGGCAGGCGCCGTACCCGTGCTACGTCGAACGGTTGGGGTTCGATGCCACCGGCCTGGCATGGGATGACGACGAACCCTTGCTCTTCCGGGTGGTGCCCTTCACCTTCCGGTCGGCCATCGCCTCCGGCCACTGGATCCCGGCCGAAGCGCTAGCTGATCTTTCCGTACGATCCTGGCTTCTCCCCGGCCACGGCGTGGCCCTGATGTGGAAGCCGAGCACGAATGACAACAACCATATCGACGGAATCTCGTGATCTGCCGTCCGTACACGCCTCGATATCCCCGGTCGATGTGTTGCTCGACGTCCGTCGTACGCTCTATCAGCTAGCCGCCGAACTGCTTCGGCCCGAGGCGAGTTCGAGTCCACTTCAATGGAGTATCCTCGACAGCCCGTCCTTTCGCGGCCGGCTCGGCAAAGTGCTCGCCACCGGGGATGCGACGTTGTGCGATGAGATCGTCCCACTCGATGCCGTCGTGGTCGAGAAGGGTTGGCTACGCTTGGGCCCGAAGCCGATTCCGGTGGTGTCGCGGCACGACGCGAATCCACTCCTGTCCGATGCCGTTGGCTCGGTTGGCGTCGAGCTGACCAGGCAGACCACCAACGGTGGACCATTACGCCTGCTCACCGAGGCCGATGGCGAACGCTTCACCGCGGCGCTCGAGCTGATCGTCCGAGGAATCGTGCTCGCACGATCTGTCAGTCCGGCACTTGTGGATGATCTGCTGGCACACGTCGGATTACTCGGTATTGTCGATCCGGAAAGCACCGACAAACTGGCATCCGCCTCGTCGCGTACCTATCCCGGGCTCGTGCTGCTGAGCCCACCAGGTTCGGCCGTCGAGGCCGCTGAATGGCTGGTGCACGAGGCCGCGCACCAGAAGCTGTTCGACTTAGCCATCACGGGTTCGATGTTGACCGCCGAGTCCGACACCTGTGCGCCTTTCGGGCCGTCGTGGCCACCAGCGGGACGGCAATGGCCGCTCGAACAAACGCTCGCCGCCGCCCACGCCTATGCCTGCATGGCACAATTCGCGGACGACGCCGGGGGCGTGGCGGCATTCGGTACCCTCGAATCGCGGTCGCTACTACCGGTTGCTCGCGAACGGGCCGCAGTCATCTGTGACTGGCTGCTCGAGCGGGGCGAGTATCTGGGCGCCGACGCTCACACGCTGGTAGCGGGAATGCACGGCCGGCGACCAGCGACGGCGCCGGTGAAGCACCGGCCAGCCCGGCGGGTCCGGCAGGCAACGGCTGGCTGCACGGTCGAACCGGGGCTCATCGTTCGGCGGTGCGCCCGCGGCGACCGGGTCCTGGTCGGCCGGAGATCGCGGCCGCCGGAGCTCTTCGTCGTGACCGAGGAGGTCGGGTCCCTTCTCGAGCTCCTCGCCAGCCTGTCCCACGACGAGGCCATCCGAGCCTACGCGCAACGTTACGTCACGACGGCATCAAAAGCGGCCGAGCGCGTTGCCACGCTCGTGGCTAATATGGCCGACCTCGGCCTAATTCGCTACAGCCGGTAAGCCGGCTCTCGGCCAAATACCCGATCCGTTGACTCTCTGTCAGGTAGCGTTTCAGTCGTTACAAGAATGTTCCCACACGCGGGTCGTCCGACCCTTAAACTGCGTTCCTCCTAGAACCCCAATTGACAGGATGGTCCGCAATGCCAGCACCGGAGATTGGCGACGACACCTCGACGAAGCCGTCGCTGACCCGTGTCGAGTGGTTCCGGCGTGAGCCGGGTGGCGGCACGCTCTTCGTCAAGCCGGCTGGCGACGAGCAGGCCGCCGAACCGTCCGGTGTTGGGTCGGAGGCAACGGACACCTCCACCGCATAGCCCGCACCTTCCGGCCGGCGCCGCTGGCTCCGGTGGCCGAGGTGGCCTATCCCTGCGATGGTGGACGCCATGACCGATCGGGACACCGGCGACTTCGAGGGCCTGTCGCCGGAGGAGGCCACCGACTCCGACGAGGTGGGCGAACTGGAGTCCACCGATCCGCCGGAGGACTGGACGGCGGCCGACCGCTGGGGTGTCACGCCGTTCGAGGAGGCCGAGGGCGAGCCGCTGAGCCTGCGCTTGACCGAGGAACTGCCGGACGACGCGCTACCGGAGCCCGACGAGGACGAGGCGCAGGACACGCCGTTCGGCGAGGGGCTGCGGGTCGTGGACGAAGCGACTGACGACAGCGACTGACGACAGCGACCCCGCCCCCGTGTCATGTCATGCAGTTGTTGAGGGCACCCTGGACCGAGTTCAGCTTGCCGTTGCCGTAGTCGGCGGGCTGGCTGGAATAGATGCCGATGTAGGTTCCGGACGACACCGACTGGCACAGGTGCAGCACCGCGGACGCGGCAGCGCTGTTCGAGACCCGCCCGATGTAATCATGGGCCGGCCGATCGTCGGGTCGCTTACCATTGGCTGAAATAGTCGTCGACGGCGTACTCGCCGGAATAGATCTCAGCGAAACAGCGGGTGACGACGCCGTTCGGGTTGAGTTTCTTCCAGAAGCCCTGGCGGCGCGCCATCAGCTCGTATCCGTAGCTGCGCCCAGACGCGCCTGCAGCAGCCGGCAGTAGTCGACGTTGTTCGTGCCAGGGCAGTTCAGCGTGGATGTGTGGTCCGGGTTGGTGTCGTCGTAGAGCCACTTCCCGTTCGTGGAGCCGGTGCTGTACTGGAAGCCGTCGGTGCGCAGGATGTACCAGTTGCCCTGCAGCGGCCGCTCGTAGCAACAGCAGCCGTTGCTCGTCGGCGTCGGCGACGACGAATAGACGAGGAACGTGACGTATACGTGCCGTATGCAGGCGTGCCGCGAATAGACGGCCGTCCGGCTCAATGCGCGATGGACCGTCAGGGTCATCGCATTGCGCCGGCTTTTACAGGCCGAAGCGGGCCCAGGCTGCGCGCTGCTCGATGGCCTCCAGCAAGGACACCGCGACATCGCCGCCGGAGCCGCGGCCGACGGACGCGGCCGGTCCGATGCCAAGGCGCGCCAGCAGCGGCCTGCGCGGCTCGACGGTGGTGATCTCGGCGTCCGGGAAGCGCTTGCCGACGATCTCGCGCAGCGTGCCGACGCCGTCCACCAGACCCAGCTCGGCGGCCCGCGTGCCGGTCCACACCTCGCCGTCGAACAGCTCGGTGCCGGTGCCGAGCCGCTCGCCGCGGCGCGACCGCACCCACTCGACGAACAGCTCGTGCAGCTGCTCCTGCATGCCGGTGAGCCAGGCGACGTCGTCCTCCTTCTCCGGAAGGAAGGGGTCCAGCCTGGCCTTGTGCTCGCCGGCGGTGTACAGCCGGCGCTCGACGCCGAGGCGATCGAGCAGCCCGTGCATGCCGAAGCCGCGGCTGACCACGCCGATCGAGCCGACGATCGACGTGGCGTGCGCGAAGATCTCGTCGGCCGCGCAGGCCAGCCAGTAGCCGCCGGAGGCCACCACGTCCTCGCAGAACGCGAGCACCGGCACACGCTTCTTGCCGGCCAGCTCGCGGATGCGGTCGGCGACCAGCGCCGACTGGGTCGCCGCGCCACCGGGCGAGTTGATCGACAGCGCCACCGCGGCCAGCCGATCCTGGTCGAACGCCCTGGTCAGCGCGCTCTCCGTGCTGGTGACGTTGATCACGCCGCGGACCAGCGGCGATGGTGTCGGCGTGATCAGGCCGTGCAGCTTGACCACGGCGACGGTCGGGCGGGAGTCGGCGCGGTCGCCGAACACGGGTAGCCTGGACACCAGTCTGTCGGCAACTCTCATGCCGACGAGCCTACGACGCCCGCCGGGCACGGCCGTCGCCGACAGCGGGCCTACGAGGTGGCGCCGTCGGCGGCCGTGATGGCGGGAACCGGCACCGCGCGCACGCCGACGCGGAACTTGGGCACCCGCAGGCTCACCTTCATGCCGGCGCCGCGCTCCGTTTCGACTATCAGCCCGTAGTCGTCGCCGAACGCCGAGCGCAGCCGGTCGTGTACGTTGCCGAGCCCGACGTGTGCGCCGGACAGGTGCGAGTCGGTCATCTCGTCGCGCAGCCGCGCCGGGTCCATGCCGACCCCGTCGTCCTCGACGCTGATCACGCACTCGGAGCCGGCGTCCTCAGCGGTCACGCTGATGGTGCCGCCCTTGGGCTTGCCGCCGAGGCCGTGCCGAACGGCGTTCTCGACCAGCGGCTGCAGCGCGAGGAACGGCAGCACGACGGGCAGCACCTCGGGGGCGATCTGCAGCCGCACCTGCAGCCGGTCGCCGAAGCGGGCCCGTTCTAGCGTCAGGTAGCGGTCGACGTTGCGCAGCTCCTCGGCAAGCGTGGTGAACTCGCCGGCGGTGCGGAACGAGTAGCGGGTGAAGTCCGCGAACTCCAGCAGCAGCTCACGGGCCTCCTCGGGGTCGGTCCGCACGAACGAGGCGATCGTGTTCAGGGCGTTGTAGACGAAGTGCGGTGAGATCTGGGCCCGCAGCGCGCGGACCTCGGCCTGCGCCAGGCGGGAGCGCGACTCGTCCAGCTCGGCGAGCTCGAGCTGTGTCGAGACGTAGCGAGCGACCTCGGTCGCGGCCCTGACCAGCCCGAACCGGGCCGCGCTCGCGGAGGAGGTGAGGGCGGCGAGGGTGCCGACCACGGCACCGTCCACCTCGAGCGGCACGATCACCGCGCCGCGGATGGGGCAGTCGACGCGCCCGCAGTCCACCTCGTAGCCGCCGAGCACCACGCGCTGGCCGCTGTCCGCGACCTTGGCGGCCTGGTCGATCATGCCCTGGCCGTGGTGGGTGAACTCGCCGTCCCATGCGAGGTAGTTGCCGTCCTCGCCGGTGATCATCAACGCCCGGCAGTCGAGCAGCTCGCGCAGCAGCGGCGCCGCCGCGGCCGCCGAGTCGGCGGACAGCCCGCGGCGCAGCGCAGGTGCGGCCATCGCCATGGTGTGCAGCGCCGTGAAGGTCGCCTTCTCGGCCGGTGAGGTGAACGAGCGGCGGCCGCGCACCATGATGGCGGTGCCACCGATGCCGATGACGGCGATCAGCCCGAGCCCGACCATGATCGCCGGGTCGATGAGCAGCTCACGCACGCCGCATATGTTCCGCCGTGCCTGCTACCCGGAGCAACCAGGGTCGCGAGCGTGTCCCGGTGCGTCCGGCGGCCCGTCACAAAAGGATAAGGGTCGCTCGACCCGGTGCCGGGACGTGGACACGGGGCGTCCGGGGTAGGCAGGATGGCCGGAGCATGCCGATGCACGACCCCGCACGCGGGTCTTCGGCAGACTTAGGGGCACGCTGCGAATGAGCGCGGACGACAGCAAGGCCGGGCTCGTCGTCCTGGCCGTGGACGACGAGCGGCCGGCGCTTGCCGAGCTGAAGTTCCTGCTGGACAGGCAACCGCAGGTCAGCCTGCTGTTCACGGCGCTGGACGCCACCGACGCGCTGCGCCGGCTGCGCGACATGGACGAGCCGGGCCGCACCCCGATCGACGTCGTGTTCCTCGACATCGGCATGCCCGGCCTCGACGGACTGGAGCTGGCGAGGCTCTTCGCCACGCTGACCAAGCCGCCGGCCGTGGTGTTCGTGACCGGGTACGGCGACCGCGCCGTCGAGGCGTACGACGTCGGCGCCGTCGACTACCTGATGAAGCCGCTCAACGAGGAGCGGCTCGTCGAGTCCCTGCGCAGGGTGCTGCGCACCAGGGCCGCGGCCGCGCCGGAGGAGCAGGACCGCGCCGAGGACGAGGTGATCCCGGTCGAGCTCGCCGGCACCACCAAGCTCGTGCCGCGCTCGTCGGTGCGGTTCGTCGAGGCCCAGGGCGACTACGCGCGGCTGCACACCGCCGACGGCAGCCACCTGGTCCGTATCCCGCTGTCCGTGCTCGAGGACAAGTGGGCCGACGCCGGCTTCGTCCGCATCCACCGCTCATACCTGGTGGCGTTGCCGCTGGTCACCGAGCTGCGGATGGCGGCGTCGGGGTACGTGGTGCGGATCGGCGGCGCCCCGGAGCCGGCCGAGCTGCCGGTCAGCCGCCGGCACACCCGCGAGCTCAAGGACCGGCTGGTGCGGGCCGCCAAGCAGGCCTGGAACCAGCGGTGAGCGACCAGGAGGGTCGCGGCGGCGCCGGTGGCCGTTCCGGGCGCTGGCTACCGGAGTTCGCGCACCCCGTGCAACCCACCGACCGGCCGGGGCCGCCGCCCAAGCGGGTGCGGGTGGTGCTGGCCGAGCGCAAGAGGGCGCGGCGGGTGGTCCGCACCCTGGCCGAGGTCGAGGAGCAGACCGGTGTCGGCGAGATGCTGGTCCGCTCGCTGATCAGGGCTCAGCTGACCGTGTCGCTGTGGCTGGCGCTGGTCGTCGGGGTCACCGTCGGCGCGCTGCCGGTGGTCTTCTACTACGCCGAGGACATCGGCCGGACCAGCGTGCTCGGCATCCGGTTGCCGTGGTTGGTGCTCGGCTTCTTGGTCTACCCGTTCCTGCTCGGCGTCGGCTGGCTGTACGTGCGGCTTGCCGAGCGGACCGAGCAGAACTTTGTCCACATGGTCGAAGACTGACCTGCCGCCGTGCAGCCAGATCTGTATGCGCTGGTGGCCGTCGCGGGCGTCGGACTGGCGACCGTCGCCATCGGCGGGTTCGGTCTGCGGTTCTCGCGCACCACGTCGGACTTCCTGGTGGCGGCGCGCACCGTCGGCCCGCGGTGGAACGCCGCCGCGATCTCCGGCGAGTACCTGTCCGCGGCGTCGTTCCTCGGCGTCGCCGGGCTGGTGCTCAAGGAGGGCGTCGACGCCCTGTGGTACCCGATCGGGTTCACCGCCGGTTACCTCGCGCTGCTGCTGTTCGTGGCTGCGCCGCTGCGCCGCTCCGGCGCGTACACGCTGCCCGACTTCGCCGAGGCACGGTTGCGCTCCACCCAGCTACGGCGGATCTCCACCGGGCTGGTGGTGATCATCGGGTGGCTCTACCTCGTGCCGCAGTTCCAGGGCGCCGGGCTGACCCTGTCGGTTCTGACCGGCTGGCGCGGCTGGGTGGGCGCCGCGGTGGTGGCCGGCCTCATCGTGACGAACGTCGTGATCGGCGGCATGCGCTCGATCACGTTCGTGCAGGCCTTCCAGTACTGGCTCAAGCTCTCCGCGCTCGCCGTGCCGGTGTTCGTGCTGCTGATCGGGGTGGCCGGCGAACGCACCGCCGCGGCGAGCGCGATCGGCGCCGACCACCCGCCGGCGTTCACCAAGAACACCTCGGTGACCGTGCAGACCGACGTCATGCTGCAGGTGAGCATCCCGGTGCTGGTCGGCGTCCAGGGCAGGGCGGCCGGGCAGCCTGGCCGGGTGGACGGCGTGCAGGTCAGGGGCAATATGTACTGGGGGCCCGGTGAGCACCAGGTACGGGCCGGCACCACGCTCACCTTCGCGGCCGGCTCCGCCGTGCCGGTGGTGACGGGTGCGCCAGCGGACAACGAGCAGTGGCTGCGGCCGCTCAACGGCTTCGACGGCGGGCACCCGCTGCTCGCCACCTACTCGCTGATCCTGGCCACGTTCCTTGGCACCATGGGCCTGCCGCACGTGCTGGTCCGCTTCTACACCAACCCGGACGGCCGCGCCGCCCGCTCCACCACACTCGTGGTGCTGGCCCTGCTCGGCGTGTTCTACCTCTTCCCGACCGTGTGCGGCGTGCTGGCCAGGCTGTACGAGCCGGAGCTGCTGATCACCGGCGGCACCGACGCCGCCGTGCTGCTGCTGCCGGGCTCGGTGCTCGAGTCGTGGCCGGCCAGGGTGCTCGCCGCGCTGGTCGCGGCCGGCGCGTTCGCCGCGTTCCTGTCCACCTCGTTGGGGCTCATGGTGAGCGTGGCCGGGGTGCTGTCCACCGACGTGCTGCCCGCGCGGCTGCGGGACTTCCGGCTGGCCGCGTTCATCGCGGGGCTCGTGCCACTGGTGTTCACGCTGTCCGCGCAGTCCATGGACATCGCGCAGGTCGTCGGCATGGCATTCGCCGTCGCGGCGTCCTCGTTCTGCCCGCTGCTGCTCCTGGGCATCTGGTGGCGCGGGCTGACCGACGCCGGCGCCATCACCGGCGTGCTGCTCGGCGGCGGCCTCTCGGTGCTCGCCGTGCTGTCCACCATGCTCGGCGCGGCGCCGTCCGGCCTTCCCGGCACGCTCATGGCCCAGCCGGCGGCGTTCACGGTGCCGCTGGCATTCGTCGCCATGATCCTGGTCAGCAAGGCCACCGCGCGCCGCGTGCCCGGCGACGTCGCGCGAGTCCTGGCCAGGCTGCACGCTCCGGAGCGGCTGGGCCTGGCCCAGGACCGCGACGCCGACCGCTCCGCCGATCCGGCCACCATCCCTGGCCGGATCGGCCGCCACCGCAAGTAGCACGGCGGTGGAGGTGGGCGCGCCGGCGCCGATGCGCGCTGACCCGCCAGCGCGCCAGGTGGTCGCCGGGGTGCGCGCGCTGACGCGCCGGCTCAGCCGAGGTTGGCGAGGAACCCGCGGATGCGGTCCAGCGACGCCTGCTGCGTCCACGCGGCCCTGACTTGCGCGTCTTCGCCGGGTGCCACCCGCTCGATGGTTTCCAATGCCGGCCGCCTCAGCTGCCGCTTCGTCATCCGGTACGAGTCGAGGCCGCGGGCCGCCCGCACCTGCGCGTGGGCGATCGCAGTGTTCAGCAGCGCGTCCGGTGGCACCACCTCGTCCACCAGGCGGGTGGCCAGTGCCGTCGGGACGTCCACCAGCTCTGCGGACAGCGCCAGCCGGGTCGCCGCGGAAGCGCCGGTGGCGTGCCGGACGATCTCGATCGCCGACGTCGGGAACGGCACGCCGACCTGCAACTCGCTCAACCCGAGGCGACCTGCGCCGCCGGCCGCCACCCGGTGGTCGCACGCGGCCACCAGCACGTACCCACCCGCGATCGCGTGCTGTTGACTGGCCGCCACCGCCGGCCCCGGATAGCGGAACAGCGCAACAAACGCCGCCGACAGCGCCCGCAGGTACTCCTCGACGTACGCCACTGGCTCCGTCACGATCCGCCTCAGGTCCACGCCAGCGCTGAACGCCGTACCCCTTCCGGTGAGCACCAGCGGCGGTCCGTCGACAGCCAGCTCGTCCAGCACTGTGGTCAGCGCCGTGAGTAACTCCAGGTCGAGGGCGTTCACCTTGCCGTGGGCCATCCGCAGCACCACGACGTCGCCGTGGGTCTCCCGCTCGATCACCGCGGCACTCTAACCCGCGCCGATCAGAAGGGTGGCTCGGAATCGGCCTCCGGATTCGTCACATGATCAGCCGCGGAATCGGCCGCCGGCTCCGCTATGGGCTCGGGTCTGGTGACATAACGTCGACTCGTGGGCGAGGCCCAGGTGATGTCGCCGTTGGTGGTGATGTGCATTGTCCACGGGGTGTCGTGTTTGAGTCGATGGTGGTGTCTGCAGGGCCGCCGAGCAGTGCGCCAGCACGTCCCGCACCGACCAACCGTCACAGACCGTCGGCAGCGAGAACACGGCGGTCGGCGCCCGCCGCAGGACCGGCTCGAGGGCCGCCGCCTCGACCAGCACCAATCGCGCGGCGGGACTCGAATCGATCATGCCGCCGACCCTACGGTGATCACCATGGTGGCGCCGGCCGATGACACGCCGATCCGGAGGCGACGCCTGCCATGGCGCCGCGGCGTCGAGCAGGACCCCGTCGACACGCTGGCCATCCTCCGCAAGATCGCCAGCGACCTCCGGGAGGGGCTGACAGGGCCGCGGGTACGCGCGGCGGCCCGTGGGATCAGGCGGATCCTGCACGCCGACGCCGTCGCCGTCGCCGACCTGACCGGCACGGCGCACTGGGCCGGCACCCCGCACCCCGCGGCCGCCGACCTGATCGAGCAGGTGCTGCGCGCCGAGACCAAGGTGAGCCACCCCGGCCTCACCGCGGTGCCACTGCACGTGCACGAGGAGCTTGCCGGCGTCCTCGTCGTCGGCGACGAGCGGGCGAGCCAGCGGGCCATCCGCGAGGTGGCGGCGTGGGTCACCGAGGCGCTCGAACGCGGCCGGCTGGAGGCGTCCGCGGACGTCGCGGCGCAGGCGGAGCTGCGCGCGCTGCGGGCGGAGATGTCGCCGCATTTCGTCTACAACGCGCTGACCGTGATCGCCTCGTTCGTCCGGTCCGACCCGACGCGGGCCCGCGAGCTGATGCTCGACTTCGCCGCGTACACCCGCTACAGCCTGGCAAGGCACGGCGAGTACACCACGGTGGCCGACGAGTTCAGGGCGATCGAGGCGTACCTGACGCTGCAGCGCGCCGTGCTCGGCGAGCGGCTGCGGGTGCAGGTGCGGGTGGCGCCGGAGGTGCTCGCGGTGGCCATCCCGTACCTCGTGCTGCAACCGCTGGTGGAGAACGCCATCAGGCACGGCATCGAGCCGCGACCGGGCAACGGCATGGTGCAGGTGCGCGGCGAGGCCGACGCCACCGAGTGCGTGATCAGCGTCGAGGACGACGGGCTCGGCATGGACCCCGAGCTCGCCGTCGCGGTGCTGGCCGGGCGCGGCGACCCGAACGCCGTCGGCCTCGCCAACGTCGACCGCAGGCTGCGCACGGTGTACGGGCCGTACTACGGCCTGGTCGTGGAGACCGCGCCGGACGCCGGCACCCGCGTGCTGGTGCGGGTGCCGCGGTTCCAGCCCGGCGTACTGGCCACCTAAGGCGACGAGGCGCCAGCGGCGAACCAGTCGAACAGGCCGGGCAGCGTCAGCAGGCTGGTGCGCCGCTCGCTGGTGTTGCCGACGACGGCGCGCAGCAGCAGCGTGCCGTCGTTGCCGAGCTTGACCGGGGACAGCCGGCTGACGCCGAGCTCCGGCCGGTCGGCGGCGCGCTCGCCGTCGAGCCACGGCACGATCGCCGCGCCCTCGACGGGTGCCTGGCCGGCGAACACCCCGACCCATAGTGCGGGACGCCCGCCGCTCAGCCTGATCGTGCTGGCCACCCCGAACGGCAGTTGACGGGCCGCGCCGCTGCTGGCCACCGGCGGGCCGATGCGGCGCACCGTCTCGCCTGGCAGGCCGGGGACGGCGTCGCCAGAGGAGAGCACCACGGTGGGATCGGCGAGCGCGGGCGGCCGGATGCACAGCGCCATCCGGCCGTCGTCCAGCCCGACGGTGACGAACCCGAGCTGGGCGCACACCGCCGGCGGCGTGAGCAGCCTGGCGATCCGGCCGTGACCTGGCAGCTCCGCGCCGGTCTGCAGCCAAGCACCGGAGGAGACGACACTGCTCGTGACGACGAACGCCTTGGTGAAGCGGCGCTCGCCGCTGCGCACCCGCGCGACGCAGCACAGGCCCATGCCGAGCCGGGAGATGACCAGGTCGTCCTCCACCACCTCGTTCTCGCCGAGCTGCGCGCCGGAGCACAGCGAGATCGTCGGATCCTGGTACGACGGGTGCTGCACGACGCACGTCCGGCCGTCGACCAGCCTGGCGACGAACGCGATGGACGGCGCCGCGCCGGTGGCCACCAGGGTGGGCTGGGCAAACGCGGCGTACTCCGCCCGGCTCAGCGGGGTCGTGCCACCGCCGCCGGCGCTGGCGACGGCGTGCACGCCGTCGCAGGTGCGCAGGAACAGGCCCTCCGCGGCCGCACCCCCGTCGAGCTCCGCGCGGAAGAGCAACTGCCCGCCGTCGGCGAGGTCCAGCTCGCGGAAGGCCCGGTAGCGCCCGCCACCGGGCGCGGCGTCGCCAACACGGGCCACCACAACCGGCTCGGCGCCAGCGCCGCCACCGGCGCCACCGCCGCCGCTACCCGCACCGCCGGCGTCTGCGAGCAGCAGCACCGCGGCGGCGGTGGTCGAGTCGGCCAGCTCGACGGCGACGGCGGCACCGCCGGCGTCGTCCACCGCACCGGCCACGATCCGCCGGTACCGGCCACCGAGCTGCGGTGGCGCGGCGTCGCTGGCGAGCGCGATGGTGCGCAGCTCGCCGACGGCCACCGCCGTGCCGATGCTCGACCCTGCAGGCAGGTCTTCGGCGGCCGGGTGGTCCAGGGTTGCGGTCACGCCGTCTCGATCGGGTTGATGGGCTGCCGCTCGGTCCCCGCCGAAGGGTTCAGGTACGCGTAGCCGCCCGGGCTGACGTAGGAGTAGTCGTCGCCGCACACGACCGTGTACGTCCCGGACGGCAACGCGGTTGGGGAGTAGATCGCATAGTTACCGGTGGCCGGGTCGGGCGCCGTCTCGGCCGACGACGCCGCTCACCGGGTTGCCTGACGGGTCGCTCACCTGGCCCTGCGCCACGAGCTGCGCTGGTGATCGGCCCCTAGTCGCTGACGATCAGCGTCTGCCACGCCTTGATCTTGTAGATGTTGTTCAGCCGCCCTCACCGGTTGTAGCCGTGATGTACCACCCCGTCACGCTAGCCACACCGCCGTGTACGGCACGAGAAGAACCGTCGTTCACCCGACCGCCCACGAGGCGTCAGACCGTCACGATGGTGAGCCGGACGCCAAGATGCTCGGCAATGCGCCGGACGTCACCGGCGTCGCTGGTGAGGACGGCGTGCGGCCCGGCGGCGACCGCCAGGGTGGCGGCGAGGTGCGCGTCGGCCACCGAGACGGCCAGTGCCGACCTGACGGCGGCCGCTTGATCGGCCGCACCGCCATCGAGCGGATCGTCGCCGACCCGCAGCCGGTTGAGCGTGGCGCCGCCCGGGGACTGACGGCTCCAACAGGCCTCGACGCGGACTGCGGTCGGAACTACGAGCCGCACCGACCCGGCTCGGCGCAGGTTCCTCGCGGCGACGGCCTCAACGACCGCGATGACCCGCCGGTGCTTGCGGTGCGCTGGATCGGCGAGCGCCTGGACCGCCTCGTTGTCCAGGACGACGGTCCTGGCCTGGGTCACGCTGCGGCCGCGGCGAGCCCGGCGGCGTACATCAGCACGTCGTCCGGCGTCGGGTCGTCCTTGACGGCCCCGACCTCTGCGGCGGCCCTGCGCACCAGGTCCGGCCGCCCGGCCAGCGGGCTGCCGTCGATCTCCGCCGTGGCCATCGCCACCTCGGCGAGGTCCGGCCGGGCCTGCGGATGGGCCCGGTAGTGCGCGTCCAGCACCGCGCGCTGGGCGAACGCCTCCAGGGCGTCGCGCAACCCGCGCACGGTCAACTCTGTCGTCGACGCCGCCAGGCCCATTTTCGATGCGACGGCCGCCGCGTCCCGCAGGTTCGTCGGCAAGCGGACCGACGTACCCACGGTGTCCTCGCCCGTTGCGTCGAGGAGGTCGAGCAACCGTTCCAGCCGCCTGTCCACGCTCGCCATCATACCACGATTTGTACCACGATCCGTACCACAACGGTCCACCGTGCACAGTGTGGTGACCCATCTGCCGCTGTTTGCAGTAGTCCGGACCTGCCGCCGGTATCGGTACGGTGGCCATCGGACGGCGCGGTGGGCGGGAGTTGCCATGGCGGCGAGGGCGGCGGCATGACCGGGCTGCGGGTGCTTGCCGTCGACGACGTGCCGCCGGCGCTTGACGAGCTGTGCCAGCTGCTGCGGGACTCGCCGGAGGTTGCCGAGGTGGTGCCGGCGGTGACCGCGGTGCAGGCGCTGCGGCTGATCCAGGCCGAACGGTTCGACGCCGCGTTCCTCGACATCGCCATGCCGGGGCTGTCCGGGCTGGAGCTGGCGTCGCTGCTGGAGCGGCTGAACGAGCCGCTGCCGATCGTGTTCGTGACCGCGTTCGACCAGCACGCCGTCGCGGCGTACGGCGTTGGGGCCGTCGACTACCTGCTCAAACCCCTGGACCCCGAGCGGTTGGCCGCATCCCTCGGGCGGGTGCTGCGGGCGCGCGGTGCATCCGGCCGCGGCGGCGATGCCGGCAGGCCGGTCAGGGCCGGCAGGCCGGAGCCGGTGGACGCGATGGCCGCGCTGCCGGTCGAGACCGCCGGGCGCACCCACTACGTGCGCCGCAGCGACGTGCAGTTCGTCGAGGCGCACGGCGACTACGTGCGGCTGCACACCAAGGCTGGCACGCACACCGTGCGGATCGGCATATCCCGGCTGGAGGAGCACTGGGAGCGGGCCGGGTTCGTGCGGGTGCACCGGGGGTTCCTGCTGGACATGAAGGCGGTCAGGGAGCTGCGCAGCGACTCGGCCGGCGGGCTGCTCGCGCACACCGACCTCGGCGACGTGCCGGTCAGCCGGCGGCACGCCAGGGAGCTCAAGGACCGGATGCTGGAGGCGGCCCGCCGCGGCGAGCTGGACCGGCCGTGAAGCGGCGGGTCGCGGTGATGAGCCCGCAGACGCGGCTGGCGCTGGCCCAGCGGCGGCCCGACCGGCACGACCGGCCGTGGCGGCGGCCGCAGCTGGACCCGGTGGCCGCGGAACGTGCGGTGATCTTCCACCGGCGCCAGCTCGCCAGGGCGGTCACCGCGTTGGCGCTGCTGTTCGCGCTGCTGTTCGGGCTGCCGCTGCTGCTGGCGATGTGGCCGGAGCTGGACTCGGTGCGGCTGGCCGGCATCCCGCTGTCCTGGCTGATGCTCGCCGTGCTGCCGTACCCGGCCATGGTGGCGCTGGCCCGCTGGCAGCTGCGCCGCGCCGAGGCGGTGGAGCGGCCGGGGGCGCCGGAGTGATCGCCCTCCTTGCCGTGCTGCCGGTGGTCCTGGCCACCGTGCTGATCGGCGTCCGCGGCGTGGTGGCGATGCGCTCGACGTCGGACTTCCTTGTGGCGTCCAGGAGGGTGTCCCCGCTGCTCAATGCGGCCGCGGTGTCCGGGGAGTACCTGTCGGCCGCGTCGTTCCTCGGCGTCGCGGGGCTGGTGGTCAAGGACGGCGTCGGGGCGCTGTGGTACCCGGTGGGGTTCACCGCCGGCTACATCGCGATGCTGGTGCTGGTGGCCGCCCCGATGCGCCGCTCTGGCGCGCTCACCGTGCCCGACTTCGCGGAGGCCCGGCTGGCGTCCGCCGCGCTGCGCAAGCTTGCCGCGGTGGTCGTGCTGGTGATCGGCCTGCTGTACCTGGTGCCGCAGTTCCGCACCACCGGGCTGGTGCTCGGCGTGGTCAGCGGCGCGCCGTACTGGGTCGGGGTGGTGCTGGCCGGGGCCGTCGTCAGCACGACGCTGGCTCTCGGCGGGATGCGCGCCGCGACCTACGTGCAGGCGTTCCAGTTCTGCCTCAAGCTCGTGCTGTTCATCGTGCCGGCGGTCTGGCTGGTGATCGTGATCGGGCCGGATGCCTGGCACGACGCCGTGCACCCGGTGCCGTACACCGTCTTCGAGCGGGACACCACGGTGAAGTTCCGCGTCGGCGCCACGCTGGACGTTGCGACGGACACCGAGGCGCGCACGGAGGACGGCCGCGCCGTGCTGCTGCCGGCCGGCCGGCGGACCCTGCCGCCCGGCACCACGCTCACCTTTCCGGCTGGCGCGCCGGTGCCGCAGGTGCACGGCAAGCACCCGCCCGGCGGCGCCGCCTGGCAGCGGCCGCTGCTCGACCTGCAGGGCGCCGGGCACGCCCTGTTCGGCACGTTCGCCGTGCTGATCGCCACCATGCTCGGCACGATGGGCCTGCCGCACGTGATCGTCCGCTTCCACACCAGCCCGGACGGCCGCGCCGCGCGCCGCACCGCCGCGATCACCGTCGCCCTGCTCGGCGGTTTCTACCTCTTCCCCGGGGTGTACGGCGTGCTCGGCAGGGTCGTCGTGCCGCAGCTCTACCTCTCCGGCACCACCGACACCGTCGTCGTCGCGCTGCCGGGGGCGGTTGACGGCGGCCCGGCGGGCACGGCGTTCACCGCGCTGCTCACCGCTGGCGCGTTCGCCGCGTGCTTCGCGACCTCGCTCGGGCTGCTGCTGGTGGTCTCCGGCGCGCTGTCGCACGACCTGGCGCCCGGCACGCTGCGGCAGCTGCGGGTCAGCGTGTTCGGCGCGGCCGCCGTGGTCGTGCTGCTCGCCCTGCCGGCCACCAGGTTGGACGCTGGGGTGCTGGTGACCTGGGGTTTCACCGTCGCCGCCTCGACGTTCTGCCCGCTGCTCGTACTCGGCATCTGGTGGTCGCGGCTGACCCGTGCCGGCGCCCTCGCCGGCGTGGTCGTCGGGCTGGTGGCCACCTCGGCCGCCATCGCGGCCACCCTGTTCGCCCCGCCGCCGCACGGCTGGCTGGCGATCGCGGTCGCCCAGCCGGCGCCGTGGTC
>Ga0210378_10000541_pt1 | contig 19325 bp, 16 predicted proteins | sample PLM1_60_b1redo_FD_155465 | JGI IMG/M metagenome (GOLD analysis project Ga0210378, IMG submission 155465) | Groundwater sediment microbial communities from an aquifer in East River, Colorado, USA - PLM1_60_b1 redo | ecosystem: Environmental > Terrestrial > Soil > Riparian zone | place: USA: East...
TGCGGCCGCCGGGAGCGGGGCCCGCGTGGCCCGAACCGGCCTCCGGTCCGGCCGCGGAGCTCGCCACGCAGGTGCGCGCGCTGCTCCCGCGGCACCGCGAGAAGTGGGGCGAGGACAACTCCTTCGCCGCCCGCATGGACTGGCAGCGCGCCCTGCACGCCGTCGGCTGGATCGCCCCGCAATGGCCGATCGAGTTCGGCGGCCGCGGGCTGGGGATCGTCGACCAGGTGCTGTGCGACCGGGTCCTCGCCCAGCACCGGGCGCCGGCGCCGCTGGCCGCGGTGCTGGGCGTGAACAACGTCGCCCCGACCCTGATGCGCTACGGCACGCCAGAGCAGCAGCGCCACCTGGCGGCCATCCAGTCCGCCGAGGAGCTGTGGTGCCAGGGCTTCTCCGAACCCGGCGCGGGCAGCGACCTCGCATCGCTGCGCACCAGGGCCGTGCTCGACGGGGACGAGTTCGTCGTCTCCGGCCAGAAGCTCTGGACATCCGAGGGCATGCAGGCCTCGCACTGCCTGCTCCTGGTGCGCACCGACCCCGACGCCAAGCCGCACCGCGGCATCTCCGCGCTGCTCGTGCCGCTCGACCTGGCCGGCATCACCCGCCGGCCGATCGTCCAGATCACCGGCGAGGGCGGCTTCGCCGAGCTGTTCTTCGACGAGGTGCGGGTGCCGCGCTCCGCCCTGCTCGGTCCGGAGAACGAGGGCTGGAACGTCACGATGACCACGCTCGGCTACGAGCGGGCCGGCGTGATCGAGATGGCGGCCGGCCTTGAGCAGTCGCTGCGCGACCTGGTCGCCGACCTGGCCGGACGCGACCTCGACACCGACACCCTGCTGGCGCTCACCGAGCGGCTGGTCGAGGCCCGGCTCGTCGGCCTGCTCGGCGAGCGCGCGCTCGGGCTGATCGCCGAGGGCGGCGCACCCGGCGCGGAGCACTCGGTGATCAAGCTCGTCTGGTCGCGAGCCGCCCAGCGGCAGGCCGATACCCATCTCGCCGCGCTCGGCCTCGACGCGGTCACGGCCGCGACCGGCCGCCGGGCCCAGCGCGACTACCTGTACAAGCGCGCGACCACGATCGCCGGCGGGACGACCGAGATCATGCGCAACATCCTCGCCGAGCGAGTGCTTGGCCTGCCCCGGTGAGCGGCGCCGTGCGACTGGACGGCGACGTCGAGCGGTACCTCGTGCTCCTCCTCGCCTTCCTCTGCAGCGAGGGCGCGCGGTTCATGACCGGGCAGGTCTTCGCGGTGGACGGTGGGACGCTGATGCTGCGTTGACATCCCGCTGGTCATCCGCTGACGCCGCCTGCTCCCCCGCACCGACCAGCCGGTCCAGCGTGGCGACGACCCCCTCGAGCTCGCCCGCCCGGCAGGCCGCGGCGACGTAGCGGTCCGGCCGGAGCACGAGCACCTCGTCCTGAGGGCGCTCCAGCCGCAGGTCCCGGAACGCACCGTCGACGTCGAACAGGGTCTGCCTGTTGGCGTCCGCGGCCGGCGGCTGCTCGCCAACCGGATGGCGCCTGCCGGTGCGCGACGGCGCCACCTCCCACAGCCGGCCGCCCAGCAGCTCGAGGACGGCCCGGCCCCGTGCCGATACGTGTCCGGCCGGATCGCCCGTCAGTCCGAGCACGGCGAACGCCGGCCCGACGATGTCGTCGAGGCGGCGCCGCGCGCCGGTGCTGTCCTCGACCCACGGCTGGCCGAACAGCCGCCCGACCGGTGAGCCGCGGTCTGTCCGCCGGCCACCGAGGACGACTCCGCTCTCGTAGCGCGGCGCGGGCTTGTACTTCATCTGCAGGATGTAGTCCCTGGCGCCGGGCACGACCTGCACCCAGCGGAACACGGCGTCGCGGACGATCTCCGTCGCCCGGCTGCGCGGCTGGTACATCCGGCCCACCCGGGTGGCGAAGGAGACCATGGCGCTGGCGTGGCCGCGCCGTTCCGCGTCGTAGGTGTCGAGCAGCCGGGGCCCGGCCCGGCCCGCGGTCACCGCCGCGAGCTTCCACGCGAGGTTCGTGGCGTCGCGGATACCGGAGTTCATGCCCTGCCCGAAGAACGGCGGCTGCAGGTGGGCGGCGTCGCCGGCCAGGAAGATCCGCCCGGCCTGGAACGTCGAGGCGATGCGCGAGTGATGCCAGTAGACGCGGCGGCCCTCGATGACCGGCAGCGGCAGGCCGCGGTAGTACGGCCGCAGCAGCCCCGTCACCGTCTCCTCGTGCACCACGTCCTGCTCGTCCTCGCCGGGCAGCAGCTTGAACTCGAACCGGCGGTGGCCGTACGGCAGGGGGATGGTCATGGTCGGCCGCCGGGGGTGGCAGTAGACCGCCGAGTAGAGCGCGTCGAGGGTGTCGCCGCTGACGTCGACGACCAGCCAGCGCGACGGCGCCGTCGAGCCGACCAGCGCGATGCCGACCGACTCGCGCACGAAGCTGCGCCCGCCGTCGGCGCCGACGACATAGCGGGCGCGCACGGTGAGCGGCTCGCCGGCGCTCGTCGCCGTCAGCTGCACGCCGTCGGCGGCCGGCCGCAGGGCCGTCACCTCGGTGCTCGGGCACAGCCGCACGTGGGCGAAGCGCTCCAGCCCCCGGCGCAGCGCGGCCTCCATCAGCGGCTGGTAGAAGAGGTTGCGCCGCGGCCAGCCGTAGGGTTGCGCGCTGGGCCGCACGTGCGCGAGGACCCGCCCGCTGGAGCTGTAGTAGCGGATCGGCGCGTTCTGGATCAGGTCGGGCAGCAGGTCGGCGACGACGCCCGCGGTCTGGAACGTGCGAAGCGACTCGTCGTCGACCGCGACGGCCCGCGGGTAGGGCGTGACGTCGGCCTCCCGGTCAAGGACGACCGTGGCGACGCCGAAGGTCCCCAGCAGGTTGGCCAGGGTCGTGCCGCAGGGGCCCGCTCCGACCACCGCGATGTCCGCTGCCACGTCCACGCGCTGCCTCCGGATCTGTACGCGAGCGTCAGACGGCGGCCGCCGACCGATCATCGCTGCGGCCGAGGATAAAGCCGCGGTAGCCGTCGGCCGCCACGGCGTCGCAGGTCTTGCGGTACCTCCCGACGCCGCCGGCGTATGGCAGGAAGACCCGCGGCTTGCCTGGCACGTTCGAGCCCAGGTACCAGGACCGCGCCTGCTTGTAGAGGGTCCGGTCGGCGACCTCGTCGACGTGTGCGGTCCACGCGTCCTCGGCCTCGGCGGTCGCCTCGACGACGTCGAGCCCATGGCGGCGCAGGTGCACCAGGAGCCGGCCGATCCAGTCGACATGCTGCTCGATGGCCAGGAACATGTTCGACAGCACAGCGGGGCTGCCGGGCCCGGTCATCGTGAACAGGTTCGGGAATCCCGCGACCTGCAGCCCGAGGTAGGTGCGCGCGCCGGCGGCCCACTTGTCCGCGAGGGTGAGCCCGCCGCGGCCGCGCACGTCGACGCGGACGAACGAGCCGGTCATGGCGTCGAAGCCGGTCGCGAAGACGAGCACGTCGAGCTCGTGCTGGTCCTCGCCCACCCGCAGCCCGGTCTCGGTGATCTCCTCGATCGGCCGGTCGCGCACGCTCACCAGCGTGACGTCCGGGCGATTGAACGTGGCGAAGTAGTCGGTGTCGACGCATATCCGCTTGCTGCCGATCGGGTGATCGGTCGGCACGAGGAGGTCGGCGACGGCGGGGTCGCGGACGATGGCCCGGATCTTGTCACGCACGAACGCCGCAGCCAGCCCGTTGGCGTCGAGGTCGCTCATGATGTCGTCGAACGAGCCGAGGAAGGCGAACCCTCCGAGCTGCCAGCGGGCCTCGAACTGGGCGCGTCGCTCGTCCTCGGTGACCGCGAGCGCCGACTGCCGGTGGATCGGGACGGTGGTGCCGGTGAAGGAGCGCCGGGCCTTCTCGCGCAGCGCCGGATACTGCTCCCTGACCTGCAGGACCTGCTCGGGCGTGAGCGGCTCGTTGACCGCCGAGATGCTGTAGTTCGCCGTACGCTGGAACACCGTGAGGTGCGCGGCCTGCGCGGCGAGGTGCGGCACGACCTGGATCCCCGAGGAGCCGGTGCCGATCACTCCGACCCGCTTGCCGGTGACGTCGACGCCTTCCGCGGGCCACCGCGACGTGTGGTGGGTCTCGCCGTGGAAGCGCGCCAGCCCCGGGAACTCCGGAACCCGCGCCGCCGAGAGCACCCCGGTGGCGAGGACGAGGAACCGGGCGGCGACACGCTCCCCGCGGTCGGTCTGCACCAGCCACAGGTCGTGCTGCTCGTCATAGGCCGCCGACGTGACGCTGGTGTCGAAGGTGATGTCCCTGCGCAGGTCGAAGCGGTCCGCGACGTGCTCGGCGTAGGCGAGCATCTCCGGCTGGGTCGGGTAGCGCTGCGACCAGGTCCACTCCTGCTGCAGCTCCGGCGAGAACGAGTAGGAGTACTCCACGCTCTCGACGTCGCAGCGTGCCCCGGGGTAGCGGTTCCAGTACCAGGTGCCGCCGACGTCGCTGCCGCGCTCGAACACCCGCACGCCGAAGCCGAGCTCGCGGAGGTGGTGCAGGGCGTACATCCCGCCGAACCCGGCACCGACGACCACCACGTCGAGATCGCGCTCCATTGCACCTACTCTAGAGTTACACACCGTCAGAAACCAAGCAGCTCGTCGGCGTGGCCCCATGTCAGCGCTCACGCGACGGACGGCAGCTCGCCCTCGCTGGTCACACCCTCCCGGTCCATCCAGCGCGCGAGCCGTTCCTGTCGAGCGGGACGGGCGCCGCGGGCGGCACGCTGCCGACCGAGGCGGAGCGGGCGCACCTTGTCGGCTTCTGCCTGCGCGGCCTGACCCGGCACCGGGCCGCAGTGGACATCGACGGCGCCGCCGCGTCGTGAGTACGTTCCGCGACTTGCAGAACGTCGTTCCCGAGGATGCTCGCGCGCCCGGCGCCGGCGTACTCGGCGGCTGTGTGGATCAGAGCCGGTTCGTTTCCGCATCACGCATTGCCGCCGCGTCGAAGAACGTCCGGACGCTTCGGATGAGGCCGGAGTCGGAGAACACGAAGTGGGCGTTGACGACGACCTCGACCGGTGTGCGCTGGGCCGCCCGGAGCGTCATGGTGCTGGTCGACAGCGCCTCGTTGCCCACTACGGCGATCCGGTCGAGCCGGAAGGTGATCGACCAGCTCGCCGGGAGCACCTCAGTGAAGAAGAGGTGAAGGGACTTCCGATCGGTGGCGACGACCCGGCCGGCCGGGTCCTCGAAGTGGCAGTCGGGTGCGAACAGCGCCTCCCGGCCTGTGACGTCGGCCGTGGCGTAGCTGATGTAGTACGCGGTGATGCGCTCACGCATGATCGACGGGTCAACCGTGGCCGGCACCGACGACACCAGCTTCGCCAGGATCCGTCCGGAGGAGTTCGGGCCGATCACGGAGCCGACGCGCCCGCCGTCTGCGGGGCGGGGCTGCGGGCAACGTGGTCACCGGCGAGATAGGCCATGGTCATGCCCGCCCACAGCGTCGCGCCGCCGCCGGGATAGCCCCAGCCCAGCGGGCTCGCGGCGACATTTCCGGCCGCATACAGCCCGGCGATGATGCCGCCTCGGGCGCGCCGCACCCGTCCATGCCCGTCGGTTCGCAGCCCGCCGTTGGTGCCAAGGGTGCCTGGATAGATGCGGACGGCGTAGAAGGGGGCCCGGTCGACCGGGCGGATCTTCGAACCGCTCATCCCCCGTGGTCGGTCGAACTGGGGGTCGGCGCCCTCTGCCGCGTGCGCGTTGAACTTTCCGACGGTGGCCTCGAGCCGCTCTGGGTCGATGCCCAGCCTCTCCGCCAGCTCACCGATCGTGTCCGCGCTGACAACCCAGTCGGGCACGGGCTCGCCGGGGCGTAGCGACAGGATCGACCTGCGCGAGCGCAGCGCATGGTCGAACACCATCCAGGCGATCTCGTTGCGGAAGGCGATCGTGGTGGAGTCGAACTCGCCGAATGCCTTGGCGAAGTCGTGGTACGGCGCCGCCTCGTTGACGAACCGTTCGCCGTCGGCGTTGACGATCAGCGTTCCACCGGCGGCGCGAGCCTCGTCGAAGGTTGGCGTCGGACTTCCGGCGCTGAGGTCACTGGGGTCCACCATGGCCCCGGAGCCCCAGTAAGAGTGCATGTTGCCGAGCAGAGCCCCGGCCTCCATACCCATGATCTGTCCGTCACCGGTCGCGTGCCGAGGGCTGATCGGATACAGCTCGTACCCGATGAACGCCGACACGAGATCGCGATTCCATTCGAACCCGCCGCTGGCGAGCACCACGCCGTGGCTCACCTCGATGTCGCGGGTCGAGCCGTCCGCGGACACGCAGCGGATGCCCCGTACCGTGGCGTCGGAGCCCAGCAGGCGCTCGGCGCGGGTCTGCGTGCGCACCTCGATGCCCCGGTCGAGCACGCCGCGCAGGAGCGCCGCGACGATCGCGCTGCCCTTGGTCCGCACGTCCTCTCGCTCGCGTCGAGCCAACTCGTCCGGGGCGCGGGGAATCTGGCCAAGGTCCTCGGCGAGCATGTTACGTGCGGTCTGGCCCCGGACAGCCACCTTGGTCTGGATCCGGCCTGCCCAGTCGGGCAGCTGATCGCCGACCGGAAATGGGTACGGCTCGCACGAACGGCCGCCGGGCTTCTTGCCGGGAACGTCGTATGCCGCGTAGTAGTCGGCGAACTTCGCCATCGCCGCCATACGCAACGGGGTGTGCGCCTCCAGATAGGCAAGCATCTCGGCGCCCCGGTCGACGCAGAGCTCAAGCAGCTCCGGGTCGGCCACCCGGCCGGACAGCCGGCGCACGTACGCCAGGGCCTCCTCACGGGTGTCGGTGATGCCGACCTCGGCGAGATGGTGGTTCAGCGGCACCCACACGACTCCGGCGGAGACCGCCGTGCTGCCCCCCACCAGCGCGGTCTTCTCCAGCACGAGTACCCGCGCGCCCGCATCGGCTGCCCGGATCGCCGCGGTCAGGCCCGCGCCGCCGGTTCCCACCACGACGACCTCGGTCGTCACGTCCCAGCGCGTGGGTGCTGCGTCCAAAGGAGCTCCTCGTAGCGCAGTCGGCCGACGCGGGCGCGGACCCGGAGTTACGCCGCCGTGGTTCATCGCGAGCGTCTGACAGTCCCGTCACCATCCCGCAGCCGAGGCTGTCTCGCAAGCACCATCTTCTGCGAAGTGGGCTCGCCATGAGCTGATGACGGGTACACAACGGGCGACCTCGGCGGTGGCCAGAATGCGGCTCGCCTGCTCGAGCTCGTTGTTGATGCGCGCTTGGTCGTCGCTCGGCTCCCGTGGTGCGATGTGGCTCGCGGATCGCGTCCAGGTCGAAGAAGTACCGCTCCTGCCGCACGAGGAAGTAGACCCACTCGCGCCGAGAAGGCGAGGCCACTGGCAGCGGGTCTTGGCATGCCTGGAGCCCGTGGCGCTCCCCCGGACTGTCGGTGTGGCCCATTAGCCTGGTAGCTGCCTCCGGCTTCGTGGGCCCTCAGTCGAGACACCGGGATAGATCTTGACGACAGCTAGCCCCTCCACCTGTGCGGACGTCTTCGTGGCTTGCTGCGAGGCGATGCATCGAGCGACGCTGATCCAGCGTGTCAGCCGGTCCGACAAGGAGTTCCACTTCAAGAACTGGGTCGGGGAACGGCTGGATGGGGCCGGCTTCCAGCACGACTCGGTCGGACGCAACGCCTACCCGCACTTCACGCTCGTACATCACCCCGAGGGCTATGAGGTCAAGGGCCTGCGATGGCCGGGGCGAGAGGCCAACTACGACAGCAACAGCCGGGTACCCACCGGTATGCACAACGGCCGCAGGATCTTCTACGTCTTCGGACGCTACCCAGCCGACACGGATGACGCCGAGTACCCGGTCGTCGACCTCGTGCTGTGCCACGGAGACTTCCTCAACGCTGACCACACCTACGTAAACAAGAACAAGAGCTTCCGGGGCTTCGGCTCGTACGGCGACCTGCTCGTCCGCGACCGCAAGATGTACGTGGCGCCGACACCGTTTGCGCTCACGAGCGGCACCACCGGCCAGGCCACGCTCATCACACCGGCAGGACCGGCCATCGACGGCCGGCTGGAGCAGGTTGGCGAACTGGTTCGGGTCGAGACCGAGCAGATGGTGGTCGGTTACACCTTTGACCTGCGGGCTAACCGGCTGACGACCTTGCTCCCAACCCGACCGCTGGCGCGGAGCACCGCTTCGCCGCCTACCGCCTCAAGGGCATGGGTAGCGGCACCGTGAGCATGAAGGACGCCCGCGAGGTCGCGGAGGAGCTGCCGCTAGGTGATGATGAGTGACCGTCTACGAGCCTGAGACGCTGCCGCTCAGCCTGGCGGATGAGCAGGTCTTTACGTCGGTACCGTCGGTGACGGCGCTGGAGCGAGACTTCCCGGCGGGTGCGCTGAGTCGGATCGGAGAGCACGAGTCCTGGCGTAAGGAGGTCCACCGGCCGGCCACGAGCACGCATAAATGGTGGGCCAAGCGGCTCGGCAGTGTCGTCCGGGGCATCCTGACGGCTGCGGTGACCGAAAACGAAGCGGCTGCGATGGCGGCCTACGGCTCAGCCACGCGGCTGGACGGTCTGACCGTCTTTGATCCGTTCGCTGGCTCCGGCACAACCGTTGTCGAGGCGGTCAAGCTCGGGGCGCGAGTGGTGGGGTGGGACATCAACCCGGTGGCAACACTGGTCCAACGGCAGGCTGTGCAGGGCTGGGACAGCTCAGAGCTCGAGCGGGCCTACAAATTGGTCGAGGAGAGCTGCCGCGTCGAGATCGACCGGGTACATCGGACGGATGGCGGCGAGACCGTCCTGTATTACTTCTGGGTCGCCCTGGCGGCGTGTTCGGTCTGCCGCACCGACACGCGGCTGTTCTCGACGCATGTCTTCTCCCAGAACGCCTATCCGAAGCGGGTCCCGGCGGCGCAGATCGTGTGCCCCGTCTGCCTCGACGTCGTCGCGGGGCGGTACGACTTCGACCAGCTGGTCTGCCGGAATGGTCACACGATCATGCGTTCGGGCGCAGTCGTACGCAACACCATGACATGTCCTGAGGGGCACGTCTCCAAGGTGATAGACGCCCTGGCCGGCCAGGTGCCGCGCTACGAGATGTACGCCAAGCTCGTGCTCGGGCACGACGGCAGGAAGCGGTACGAGCCCATATCCGACTTCGACCGCTCGCTGTACGCGGCGTGCTCGCAGCTTCTGCGCGAACGAGAATCAGAGCTAGTCCTGCCCGGTGGAGCCCTAGATGACGGCGAGAATACCCGCCAGGCCATCCGCTGGGGCTTCACCCGGTGGCGGCAGTTCTTCAACGACCGCCAGCTCTACTCCTTGGGACTGCTGGCAGCGGCCATTCGGGATCTCAAGGTCGGGACGCCCGAACGCGAGGCACTCGCGACGCTGTTCTCGGGTGCGCTTGAGTTCAACAACATGTTCTGCTCCTTCAAGGGTGAGGGCACAGGCGCCGTGCGCCACATGTTCAGCCACCATGTCCTCAAGCCCGAGCGCACACCACTTGAAGCGCATCCTTGGGGTACGCCGGCGTCGTCCGGCTCGTTCTCAACGCTGTTCCAGAGCCGCATCCTGCGCGCCCAGGCGTACAAGCTCGCGCCCACTGACCAGATCCTCGATGGCGAGAGCGTGGTGCGCCGGGCCGGGTTGTCCCTGCCAACCGAGGCGGAGGTTATCGACGGCTGGCCGTCGTCCGGCATGACGCCCGGAGCGGTGTACCTGCGGACGGGTGACTCCTCCCGCACCGACCTACCGGATGCGTCGGTCGATCTGGTTATCACGGACCCGCCCTACATGGACAACGTCCACTACTCGGAGCTGGCCGACTTCTTCCATAGTTGGTTGTGCGAGATCGGGCCGTTTGAGTACTACCCCCGGCAGTCGGCCACGACCCGCAGCCCGCACGAGGTGCAGAGTGCGTCGCCGGCGGAGTTCGAGGCCGCTATCACGCGGGTTTGGCAAGAGTGCGCCAGAGTCCTTAAGCCAGACGGTCTCGTGGCTTTCACCTTTCACCAGGCCCGGCTCTCTGGCTGGGTCGCTCTGGTAAGGGCACTGGCCGCGGCGGGCCTGGTCGTGACCGCCATGCAGCCGGTGAAGGGCGAGATGAGCGTGAGTGTGACCAAGGTTGGCGCCGAACCCTCCAATCTCGACGCCGTAGTCGTCTGCCGGCGTCGTGACAGCACAGCCACGAGCGCGTTCAATGATCCCCAGACGGCCGCCGAGCTTGGAGACCGTCGCCTCGCCCGGTTGCGATCGGCGGGCGTGGACGTCGGAGCAGGAGATGTTCGATCCGTCATCCGAGGGCACCTACTCGCCACTTATACGATCGATCCACACGCGGCAGATCTCGAAACCTTTGCCACCATCGCCGACGAGTACGCCTCCCAAGCAGTAGTGCGGCTGGGTTCCCAGCGCATAGAGCCGAGCCGATCCTTGTTATTTGATCCGGTTTGGTGGCAGGGTGAGGCTGCCGCGGTAGACGCGGGTGAGGCCGCGTTGGATGTTGAGCCAGCGCTGTTGTCCGACGACGACGACGGGATTGTGAGCAGCAGCGGGCCGGAGTCCTCGGCGTCGGCTTCGACGCCGTAGAGCATGGTGAGGCCACTGTCGATAAGCGTCTGTTGAGGTGACTAGGAGCACTACACGGTCATGAAGTGGCGAAGGGCTGCGCCAGAGTTCACCCCGCCGCACGCCAGTCCTCGTGATGCTTAGCCGCCTCGTGCGCATCCAGCTCGGCCGCCCGTTCGTCAGCGGTGGCCTGCTCCTGCGGGGTCAGTCGCGGTCGTTCGGATTCCCATGCGTGTCGTCGGACCAGGCGTGAGAACCATGCCGACAGGGACACGCCTTCGATCTCCGCAGCGCGGCGAGCCAACAGCAGCGATCCACGGTCCAGGCTCAGGCTGACCTTCTCTGTGGTGGCCATGGGTCAAACGGTAGCCAACGGTCGTACCAAACGGTAGTGCTCGCCGCTCCCCGCTACTGCGCTCAGCCGCCGGTTCGAATCCTGCCTGGGCACCCGTTCTGACCAGGCAAGACAGCCTGTTTCCTAGGTCCACAAAATCGCCTCATGGCATCAAGCGGCTCTGACGGGCGGAGCAGGAGGAAACCTGGAGAGGGCGACAACGCCACTCCCGCTCGGGTAGCTTCTGACAGGGTGTGTACACCCGCCGGTGCGGCACGGGCACGCCGGCCTTTCCACGACCCGGGAGCGACGAGGCGATGGGTGGACGGCTGGCAGGCAAGACCGCGCTGGTGTCGGGTTCGACGCGCGGCATCGGACGCTCGATCGCGGAGCTGTTCGCCGCGGAGGGCTGCCGTGTCGCGGTGACCGGCCGCACCGTCGAACGGGGCGAGAAGGTCGTCGCCCGCATCCGCGACGCCGGCGGCGAGGCCGAGTTCCTGCGACTGGACATCACCGACGAGCAGAGCGTCCGCGACGTGATCGGGTCCGTGGTGGAGCGCTTCGGCTCGCTCAGCACGCTGGTCAACAACGCGGCACCGACGGCGACCGTGGCGAGCACGGTCAAGACCGTCGCGGAGTACAGCACCGAGGAATGGAACGACATCCTCACCGGCACGCTGACCGGCAACGTCTTCTGGGCCTCGAAGTACGCGTGGCCGCACCTCGCGAAAGCGAACGGCGCGTCGATCATCAACATCTCGTCGGGCCAGTCCATCGCCGGGTACCGGGGCTTCGGTGCGTATGGCGCGGCCAAGGGCGCCATCAACAGCCTCACCCGGACCCTCGCGGTCGAGGGCGCGCCCGATGGCATCCGCGCCAACACGATCCTCGTCGGCCGGGTCGTCTCCGGCCGCGGCGACGCCGGCCACCACACCGGCGGCGGATGGCTGACCCGCATGGGCGGTCCGATGGACATCGCGTACGCCGCGCTCTACCTGGCCTGCGACGAGTCCGCGTTCATCACCGGCTCCCAGCTCACCGCGGACGGCGGCTTCTCGATCAACGGCGACGCAGTGTCGGGCGGCGCAGCCGAGTCGTCGTGACGGCTCCGGCCGCACGCGCCGGCGCGCCCGGGCTGCGACCCACCTCTCGGGGTGGTCGCCTGCGCCGCTATCCCGGACCGAGCTGCTCGCCCCGGAGCCGCCGACGCCCTGGCCGCGCTGCTCGACCAGCCGTCCCCGGTGCGCGGTGCTGGCGACGCGCTGCCCCGCTGGCGGGCGTGGCGGGCGAGCTCCCAGCCGCCCGCTCCACCGCCAGCATCGGGAGTGCGGGGATCTTGGACACCGGCTCGGCGGTCCGGGCCGCGCAGCGCCACGGCCAGCGGCGCGCGGGGACGGCGGACGGTCATGGCGCGTCCTCCCGTGGGAGTGGACCGGCCACCGCATCGTTTCGGCCGGCGGCGGGCCCGGCAACCCGGAACCCCGCGAGCAGCCGGCGCAGCGCGATCTCGTAAATGGCAAACGGACCCAAGGAGGGCACCGTGACCCAGTTCGACCCGGAGTCCACTGACGTGGTCGTGATCGGCGGCGGCGTGGCGGGTGGCGCTGTCGCCGCCCGGATGGCCGGCGCCGGCCGCAGCGTCCTCGTCCTCGAGCGCGATGCGGTCTATCGCGACCAGGTCCGGGGTGAGGGTCTGGTCAACTGGGGCTACGAGCAGGCCGTCGCGATGGGGCTGGGCGACACGGTGCTCGACACCCCCGACGCCTCCCCCATCGTCCGGCTCGTCAACTATGACGAGACCCTTCCGGCCGAGGTCGCGCGGCGACGCGCCAAGGACCTCTCCGCGGTACTCCCCGGCACACCAGGGATCATCGGCATCGGCCACCCGGACCTGCGCGAGTCGCTCGCGAAGGCGGCCATCGGGGCGGGTGCGACCGTCCTGCGGGGGGTCCGCGCGGTCACTGTCGTCCCAGGTCCCCGGCCGTCGGTCGGCTTCGAGGTCGCGGGCGAGCAACGCGCGGTCGACTGCCGGCTCGTCGTGGTCGCCGACGGGAAGAACTCGGCGACCCGCCGCCGTCTGGGCGTCTACCTGCACGCGACGTCGCCACGCGTGATGCTCTCCGGCCTTGTCGTGGACGACGGTGGCGCGTGGGATCGAGCTGAGACAGTGATCGGCGTCGAGGGACCGACGCTGTTCTACGTGATCCCGCGCGGCCTCGGCCGTATGCGCCTCTACATCGGGCGGACGGTCGGTGACGCCAAGCGCTACACGGGGCCGGACCGCGAGCGTCGTTTCCTGGACAGCTTCCACCTCCGGTCGCTCCCGGACGCCGAGATGATCAACAGCGCCCGCCCGGTCGGGCCCGTCGCGACGTTCCCGATGATCGACAGCTGGACCGACTCACCGCTGCTGCCCGGCGTTGCGCTGGTCGGCGACGCCGCCGGGTGGAGCAACCCGGTCACGGGCCAGGGCCTCGCGGTCGCGCTCCGCGACGCCAGGGTGCTCACCGACCTGCTGCTCGCGGGCGACGACTGGACCCCGGCCGGGCTCGCCGGCTACCCCGCCGAGCGGACCGAGCGGATGGCCCGCCTGCGGTTCGCGAGCGCGCTCACCGACTTGCTGGCCGCCTTCGGCGCACCCGACCGCGCCGCCCGCCGAGTCCGGATGGGGAAGCTGCTGGTGACGCAGCCCGAGCTCGGTGCCGCGCTCGACGCCGTGCACGCGGGACCATGGCGGCTGCCCGCGACGGCATTCTCCCCCGACATTCTCGTCACGCTCGCCCTCGCCTGATGGACGCCTCGCCACGGTCGAGCAGCAGGCATTAGCCGATCGGCTCACGCGGCAGCCCGAGCGCTCGCTCTGCGAGGATCGTCCGCTGCACCTCGGAGGTGCCCGCGTAGATCGTCCCGGCGCGCGCGTTGAGCGACACCTGCCACCAACTGTTGGACGACGCCGGGTCGGCTCCTGGGTCGTCGGCCCGCATCGGCCGCGACGGGCCCTTCCCGACCGGCACGAGCCCGTCGAGGCCCTGGACGTCGAGCGCGAGCTGGGTCACCTCGCGGTGGTACTCGCTCCAGTACAGCTTCGACACCGACGCGGCGTGGCCCATCTCGGCGCCGGCGAGGACCTCGGTGAGGATGCGGTAACCGAGGTAGCGCATCACCTCGACCCGCGCGTAGCAGCGCGCCAGGCGCTGGCGGAGCACGGGATCGGTGGCCCGGCCCGTCCGGCGTGCCAGCTCCAGCAACCGGTCGATCTCCGCGCGGAACAGCAGCGGGTTGGTGGCCGCCTCCTCGCCGCGCTCGAAGGTGAGCAGGGTGCGCGCCACCGACCAGCCGCCACCGACCGGCCCGACAACGAGATCCCGCCGGGTGCGGGCGCCGGCGAAGAAGACCTCACAGAACTCGGTTCCACCAGCCATGTGCCGGATCGGGCGCACGTCGACGCCGGGCTGGTCGAGCGGCACCAGCAGCAACGAGAGCCCCTGGTGCTTCGGCGCGGCCGGGTCGGTGCGCACCAGGGCGTAGATCCCGGTGCAGGTGTCCGCGCCGGAGGTCCAGATCTTCTGGCCGTCGACCACCCACTCGTCGCCGGAGAGCGCCGCGCGGGTGGCCACCGCGGCCAGGTCCGAACCGGCGCCGGGCTCGGAGAAGCCCTGGCACCACCGCTGCTCACCGGAGAGCAGCGCGGGCAGGATGTCCGCCTTCTGCCCCTCGGTGCCCCAGCGGAGCAGGGTGTTGCCGAGCATCTTCAGCCCGGTCGCATCCTGCGGCAGCTCGCCGAACGGCACCCCGGCGCGGGTGAGCTCCTCGACGAGCACGACCTGGTGCAGCTTGGAGAGCCCGCGGCCGCCGTACTCCACGGGCCAGGCCACCGCGAGCAGCCCGCGCCGGTGCAGCGTCCGCCGCCACGACCGCACGAACTCGCGCGTGGTCGCCGCGTCGGCGATGGCGCCGACACCGCGCCAGCCGGCCGGCAGTTCCTCGGCGAGCACGGCCCGGACCTCGTCGCGGAACTCATCCGCCTCGGCGGGGTAGCTGACGTCCACGCGGCTCTCCACGGTCTCGGGTGCCCGATCAGTGCAATGAGCTATACGATGCACCCTCGGCCCCCCGAGCTCCACTCCGCACTCCACTCCGCACTCCACCCCGCACTCCACCCCGCGCGTCGGTCCTGGAGGATTCGTGCAGTTCCGCTTCGACCCCGAGCACGACGAGCTTCGTCGCAGCGTGCGGCGGTTCCTCGGCGAGGTCGCGTCGGAGCAGGCGGTCCGCCGCGACATGGTGACCGTCAGCGGGTGGGACGCCGCGACCTGGACACGGCTGGCCGGGGAGCTCGAGCTGCTCGGGCTCGCCGTCCCCGAGGAGTACGGCGGCGCGGGTTACGGCTTCGTCGAGCTCGGCCTCGTGCTGCAGGAGGCCGGCCGGAGCCTGCTGTGCGCGCCGCTGCTGTCCACGTCACTGGCGATCCGGGCCGTGCTGGAGTCGGCCGACCCGGCGGCAGCCGCCGAGCACGTGCCCCGCCTGGCCGGCGGGACCACCGGCACGCTCGCCGTGCTCGAGGCCCGCGGCGACCGGGACGCCGCACCCGGGACGCGGGCGGCGCGGACCGCGTCGGGGTGGACCGTCTCGGGTCGCAAGCAGTGGGTGCTCGACGGGCACACCGCGAGGCTGCTGGTCGTCAGCGCCGCCACCGACGCCGGCACCTCGCTCTTCCTCGTCGACTCCGCCGCACCCGGCGTGACGGCAGAGCCGATCCCCACGGTCGACCCGACCCGCAAGGTCGCGCGCATTTCACTGACCGCCGCCAAGGCCGTGCTGCTCGGCACCGAGGGCGGCGGCGGGGACGCGCTGCGGCGCACGCTCGACGCCGCGGTGGTGCTGCTGGCCGCCGAGCAGGTCGGCGTCGCGCAGCGCTGCCTGGAGATGGCCACCGGGTACGCGAAGCAGCGCGTGCAGTTCAGCCGGCCCATCGGCTCCTTCCAGGCCGTCAAGCACAAGCTCGCGACCGTGCTGCTCGAGGTCGAGGCGGCCACCTCGGCGATGATGTACGGGCTCTTCGCGGCCGACCGCCGTCCGGCCGAGCTGGCCGAGGTGGCGTGCATCGCCGGGTACACCTGCTCCGAGGCGGCCCTGCTCGCCGCGGGAGAGAACATCCAGGTACACGGCGGGATGGGCGCCACCTGGGAGCACCCGGCCCACCTCTACCTCAGGCGGGCCACCGTGAGCCGCCAGCTGCTCGGCGACCCGCAGCGGCACCTGGAGCGCCTCGCGGGCAGCATCGGCCTCGACCCCGCCGGCGCGGACCCGGCCGCCTGACCCCTTCCCACGCTCAGGAGCGCGCACATGGCAGGACGCCTCGACGGCAAGGTCGCCTTCGTCACCGGCATCGCCCGCGGAATGGGCCGCTCGCACGCGGTCGCACTCGCGCGGGAGGGCGCGGACATCATCGGCCTCGACCGCGCGGCGCCGGTGGCCACCATGGGCTACCCGCTGGGCACCGAGGACGAGCTCGCGGAGACGGTGCGCCTGGTGCAGGCAACCGGACGGCGGATCCTCGCGCGCAAGCTCGACGTCCGCGACCGGCCCGGCATCGAGGAGCTGCTCGCCCAGGGCGTCGCCGACCTTGGCAGGCTCGACGTCGTCGTGGCCAACGCCGGGGTCTCGCCGCCGGCGCGCCGGATCTGGGAGATCCCTCCCGAGCAGTGGGACGACGTCATCGGCATCAACCTCACGGGCGTCTTCCACACCCTCGCCGCCGCGGTCCCGCACATGCTCGCGGGCCGCAACGGCGGCTCCATCGTGGTCGTCAGCTCGGGCGCGGCGCTGAACAAGGTGCCCAACCTCGGCGACTACGTGACCACCAAGCAGGGCGTGATCGGCCTGGCCAGCTCGCTTGCCAACGAGGTCGCGCACCGCCAGATCCGGGTGAACGTGATCGCGCCTGGCACGGTCGACACCCCGATGGTCACGGCCAACCTCCCGCAGTTCCGGCTGTTCCGCCCCGACCTGCCCAACCCCACGCTCGAGGACTGCGTCGAGGCGTTCCGGAAGATGATGCCCATGGGCCGGGCATGGCTGGACCCCGAGGACGTCTCGCGGGCCGTGGTGTTCCTGGCCAGCGACGACGCGCGGTGGATCACCGGTGTGGTGCTGCCGGTCGACCAGGGCAACGCCAACCGGCCGTTCTAAGAGGTGAGCTCGGCGAGCGAGCCGCGCAGGCAGTGGCGGCCGCGCGACCCACCTCGCAGGTGATGGCGCGGGTCAACAAGACAAACGGCTAGATGATATGCCCTTCTAGCTCTTGACCCTACCTGGCGGCGCGCCCAGCATGTGACGGCGGCGACTCGACGGCGAGAGGAACGACCGTGGACAGATCCGACGCAGCGGACCGCTTCGACGTCGTCGTGCTCGGGTCGGGCGCCGCCGGACTGACCGCCGCGATCCGCGCGCATGCGGCAGGCGCGCGCGTCGGCCTGTTCGAGAAGGACGACCAGGTTGGCGGGACCGCCGCATGGTCCGGCGGCATGGTGTGGATACCGGACAACCCGCAGATGGCCGAGCTCGGCATTCCCGACAGCCGCGAGGAGGACCTTCCGGCGCGGCATCGGGCAGGCCCTCGTCGGGCGGCTGCTCAAGGGCTGCCTGGACCGCGGTATCGAGCCGCGCACCGGCATGCGGGCGGTCAGGCTGCTCACCGAGGAGGGCCGTGTGGTCGGCGTCCGGTTCGACTCGGCGCAGGGCCCGGTCGAGGTCGGCGCCGACCGGGCGGTCGTGATCGCCACCGGTGGCTTCGAGCGGGCTGGCTGGCCAGCCAGGTGACCGGCCGGCCCCCGACTGGATCACCAAGGCGGACACGCTCTCCGGGCTCGCCGGGGCCATCGGGGTGCCCGCGGACGCGTTGGCCGCGACGGTCGCGCGCTGGAACAAGCACTCCGCCGAGGAGCACGACCCCGACTTCGGGCGCGGCGGCAGCGCGGTCGACAAATGGTGGGGCGACCCGCGCTTCGGCGACGGCCCGGCCGCCACGATCGGCCCGATCGACAGCCCGCCCTTCTACGCCGTCGAGGTCCACAGCGGCGCGCTCGGCACCAAGGGCGGGCCCAAGACCGACCTGGACGGGCGGGTGCTCGACGTCGACCACCGGCCCATCCCTGGCCTGTTCGCCGCCGGCAACGCGATGGGCGTTGCGGCGATGGGGATGACCTACGGCGGCGCCGGTGGCACCCTCGGCCCCGCCCTTGTCTGGGGCTACCTCGCCGGGCGCAGCGCCGCCGTGGCGTGAGCAGGAGGTAACCGCGATGCGCCAGATGAACCCGATGGACGCGTTCATGTACTACCTGGACTCGCCGCGGACGCCGAACGTGATCACGTTCGTGAACCTGCACGACCAGGGCACGGTACCCGGCGGGCCGCTGACGTTCCGGGACGTGCTGCGCGGGATGCAGCAGCGGCTGCACCTGTCGCGGGCGTTCCGGGAGAAGATCGCGCGGGTGCCGCTGGACCTCGACCACCCGTACTGGGTCGCGGACCCCGACTTCGACCTCGAGTTTCACGTGCGGCACATCGCGCTGCCCAAACCCGGCGACTGGCGCCAGCTCTGCATCCTCGTGGCGCGCCTGGCCTCCCGGCAGCTCGACCTGTCCCGCCCGCCATGGGAGATGTGGATCGTCGAGGGCCTCGACGACGTCCAGGGGGTGCCGCCCGGCGGGTTCGCCGTCGTGCTGCGGATCCACCACAGCGCCATCGACGGCGTGGCTGGCGCGGACATGCTCACCGCCATCAGCTCCACCAGCCCCGACGCGCCGCCGCCGGCGCCGGCAGCGGACTGGCGGCCCGAGGGCGCTCCGTCGCAGCTGCGGCGCCTGCTCGGGGCTGGCGTGCACATCGCCACCCGGCCCACACATCTGCTGCGCCGGATCGGGCCCCTCGCCGGCGCCGGCGTCCGGCTGGCCCGCGGCCGGCACCCGCTGCCGACGTCCCGGGTGCCGCGGACGCGATTCAACCGCCAGGTCTCCCCGCACCGCGTCTGGGACGCCACGAGCTGGCCGTTGAACGGCGTGAAGAAGATGCGGGCGCTCGCCCCCGGCGCGACGGTGAACGACGTGGTGCTCGCGGTCGTCGCCGGCGCGCTGCGGACCTACCTGCGGGCCAACGGCGAGCTGCCGGCGGACTCCCTCGTCGCGCTCGTGCCCGTCTCGGTGCGCGACGACCGCAAGCCGGACGCGGTAGGCAACGAGATCGCCAGCATGGCGGTGCCGCTGCACACCGACGTGGATGACGCCGTGGAGCGGCTGCGGCGCGTGCACCGCTCGACGCAGCAGAGCAAGGCGCGCAAGAAGGCGGTCGGTGCCCGCACCCTGACCGAGATGGCCGCCGCGGTACCCGGCGGTCTGATGGGTCTGGCGTTCAAAGCCCAGTCGG
>Ga0210378_10000542_pt1 | contig 19320 bp, 17 predicted proteins | sample PLM1_60_b1redo_FD_155465 | JGI IMG/M metagenome (GOLD analysis project Ga0210378, IMG submission 155465) | Groundwater sediment microbial communities from an aquifer in East River, Colorado, USA - PLM1_60_b1 redo | ecosystem: Environmental > Terrestrial > Soil > Riparian zone | place: USA: East...
GACGCCCCGGCCAGCCCGGCCAGCCCGGCGACCCCCGGTCGGCCCCCCGGAACCGGCGGGCCGGCCGGCGACTCCGGTCGGGACACCAGGTCGGCGCGCCGCGACCCGGAGGCCTGATCCACCGATCGGGATCCGCCGGCCTGCCGCCGACGCCCGCCCCGCCCGCCCCGCCCGCCAAACTGAACATCGCCTGGGCGCAGCGGCGGCAGCAGGCCCCGCGAAGCTTCCCCAGCACCGGCGCAGCAGGACGAGCGGGAGCGGCGGCAGATCGCGTAGGTCCATCCCCGTCCCTTCCCTACACCGCTTTCCGGTGCCGCTTGCCGTCCCCTCCGACCCGCTTGTACGGTCACTCTATCGAACATATGTTCGAACGACGATGCCCCGAAGGGGTGGGATCGGTGGGGACCGAGGTGACGTTGGGCGCGGCCGGCCGCAGTGGCCGCGGCTACCTGAGCGAGCCGCCGCGCGCCGGTCCAGGCGTGCTGGTGGTGCACGACGAGTACGGGTTGCTTCCGCACGTCCGGCACCGCGGCGACTGGCTGGCCGAGGCCGGCTTCGTGGCGCTGGCGGTGGACCTGTACGACGGCCGTACGGCGGCCACGGCCGAGGAGGCCGCCCGGCTCGCCGGCCGGCTCGATGTGCCACGCGCGCGCGGCCTGCTGGCGACCGCGGCGACGCAGCTGCTGGCCCGGCCGAAGGTGCGACCGCGCCGGGTCGGTGCGGTGGGCTTGGGCAACGGCGGGCGGCTGGCGCTACTGGCCGCGACGACCGGGGCGCTGGACGCGGTAGTGGCCTACTACGCGGTGCTGGCCGCGGCGGAGCGGGCGCTGGTGCCGTGCCCGGTGCTGCTGCACCTCACCGGCGGGCCGTCCGAGCTGGCCCCGGACACCCGCGGCTTCATCCGCGACATGCGCGCGTCCGGGACCGAGGTCACCGTCCGCACCTGGTCCGGGGTCCCGGCCGGCTTCGCGAACGCGGACCGACCGGGATACGTGGAGCCGGTCGCCGTGGCCTCGTGGGTGGAGACCGCCGGCTTCCTGGCCGGCCACCTCCGGCGCTGACCCGCCGCCGCGTCACCGGTGGCACCGACAACGGATGGCCGCGGCCCGGCGGTAGGTGGGCGGGCACCCGGCCGGGTGCGGGACAATCGGCGGGTGACCGATCCGCAGCCCGGACCCACGCTCTACGATCTCGTGGGCGGCGAGGAGGCATTCCGCCGGCTGGTGGCCCGTTTCTACGCCGGGGTGGCCACCGACCCGGTGCTGCGCCGGCTCTACCCTGAGGAGGACCTCGGGCCGGCCGAGGAGCGGCTGCGGATGTTCCTGGTGCAGTACTGGGGGGGTCCGCGGACGTACTCGGAGCGTCGCGGCCACCCGCGGCTGCGGATGCGACACGCCCCGTTCGCGATCGGAGAGCGGGAACGCGACGCCTGGCTGCGGCACATGCGCGACGCGGTCGAATCGCTGCGGATGCCGCCGGAGCACGAGGAGACGCTCTGGCGATACCTGGAGATGGCCGCGCACAGCATGCAGAACCGGTGGGATTCCAGCCGCACCGGATAGGGTCCGCCGACCCGGGGCCCGGTCCGCCGGACCGGGACGACGACGATTCAGATCGCCGAGGAGAACCGTGCACCGCTCCCCCGACAGCCGCGCGACCGCGACCCCGACGGGTGGGGCGCGGTCACCCTGGTGGCGGACCGCCGTCTTCTACGAGGTCTACGTCCGCAGCTTCGGCGACGGCGACGGCGACGGCGTGGGCGACCTCGACGGCGTGCGGCAGCGGCTCGGGTACCTGCACCTGCTCGGCGTCGACGCGCTGTGGCTGACCCCGTTCTATCCGTCGCCGATGGCCGACCACGGCTACGACGTGTCGGACCCGCGCGATGTCGACCCGCTCTTCGGCGACCTGGACGCGTTCGACGCGCTGGTCCGCGAGGCGCACGAGCAGGGTCTGAGGGTCACCGTCGACCTGGTGCCCAACCACACGTCGGACCGGCACGCGTGGTTCGTGGAGGCGCTCGCCGAGCCCGACGGCCCGGCCCGGCGGCGATACGTCTTCCGGGACGGGAAGGGCGAGGGCGGCTCGGAGCCGCCCAACAACTGGGACTCCATGTTCGGCGGCCCCGCCTGGACCCGCGCGCCGGACGGGCAGTGGTACCTGCACCTGTTCACGGCCGAGCAGCCGGACCTCGACTGGACCAACCCGGAGGTGGCTGCCGACTTCGAACGGACCATGCGGTTCTGGCTGGACCGTGGCGTGGACGGCTTCCGGATCGACGTCGCGCACGGCATGGCGAAGCCGGAGGGGCTGCCCGACGTCGCGAAGTCGGACGAGGCATCCAGGGTGCTGGAGGACGCCGGCGTGCGGGATCTCCGGTTCGACCAGGACGGCGTCCACGAGGTGCACCGGCTGGTCCGTCGGGTGCTCGACTCGTACCCGGACCGGATGGCGGTCGGCGAGGTCTGGGTGACGAACGACGAGCGGCTCGCCCGCTATGTGCGGCCGGACGAGCTGCATCTGGCCTTCAACTTCCGGCTGCTGGAGGCCGAGTGGGACGCGGCGGAGCTGCGGGACGCGATCGACCACTCGCTGCGGGCCATGCATTCGGTCGGGGCGCCGACGACGTGGGTGCTGTCCAATCACGACGTCGTGCGGCACGCGACCCGGTACGGCGGCGGCGAGGTCGGGGTGCGGCGGGCGCGAGCCGCGGCGCTGGTGCAGCTCGGCCTCCCCGGCGTCGCCTTCCTGTACTACGGCGACGAGCTGGCCCTGCCGAACGTGGACCTGCCGGACGAGGTGCTCCAGGACCCGGCATGGGAGCGCAGCGGGCACACCGAGCGCGGGCGGGACGGCGAGCGGGTGCCGATGCCGTGGGGCGGGGAGAAGCCGCCGTACGACTTCACCACCGGGCCGACCACCTGGTTGCCGATGCCGGAGGGCTGGGCGGATCTCACCGCTGAGGCGCAGCTGGAGGACCCGGACTCGGTGCTGTCGCTCTACCGGCGGGCGCTGGAGCTGCGCCGCGAGCATCCGGGCTTCGCCGGAGACGAGCTCGAGTGGTTCAACGCGCCGGAGGGGTGCCTGGCGTTCCGGCGGACGGGCGGGGTGCTCTGCGCGCTGAACGCGTCCGGCTCCCCGGTGCCGATGCCGCCGGGCGACGTGCTGCTCGCCAGCGGGCCGCTCGGCGAGGGGGGCACCCTCCCGGCGGACACCGCCGTCTGGCTCCTTCCCGCCACCCAGCCCGTCCCGGCGGCGACACCGGCCACGCCGGCTACACCGCCGGCCGCCTCGGCCGGCTGACAGCACAGGCCCGCGTCAGCGGGGGCTGAGGCCGAGCGCGGACGTCGCGTGCAGGTAGGCCGAGCCGTACGCGGCCGCCAGCCGCACCCAGCCACGAGCCGCGGACACGACGACCAGGTCGCCGCCCCGGGCCGCGGTGCCGGGCTCGCCGAGGAAGCCCATCCGGGCGAGCGCGGTGAGCACCCGCAGCGGCAGCGCCGCCGTCCGGCCGGCGCCGCTGACCCTGAGCGACTCGTGGTCGAGCAGGGACTCCCCTGCCGTCGCGACGGCTCCGGCCGGAACCGCCCGCAGCGTCGCCGCACCGGCCCGGACCAGCGACCGGACCACCTCACCCGGCACCTCGTCGAGCCGCTGCCAGCCGCTCACCGGCGGCAGCGCGGCACGCCACTCGACGTCCCGGCGCACCGGCACCGCGACCGCGCCTCCGGCCGGGGCGTCGAGCGTGCCCAGCAGGTCGGCAGCCGCGAAGGTCACGTCCGCCGGCTCGACCGACCCCGCCACCGTGCGGCTCACCAGCACCCCGAACGGCAGCCGCGCGTACGCGGTCACCTGGCCGTCCCCGCCCCGCAGCCGCACCAGCGACCCTGCCTCGAGCGCGACGACACGGCCGAGGAACGCCGCCGCGTCCCCCGCGTCCGCCGGGCCGGCCGGCCGGAAGCCCGGCACCGGCTAGTCGCGGGTGAGCTTGCGGTAGGTGACCCGGTGCGGCCGGGCCGCCTCCGCACCGAGCCGGTCCACCTTGTTGGCCTCGTAGTCGGCGAAGTTGCCCTCGAACCAGAACCACCGGTCCGGCGCCGTCTCCGTGCCCTCCCAGGCGAGGATGTGGGTCGCCACCCGGTCCAGGAACCACCGGTCGTGGGAGATGACCACCGCACACCCGGGGAACTCGAGCAGGGCGTTCTCCAGGGACTGGAGCGTCTCCACGTCGAGGTCGTTCGTCGGCTCGTCGAGCAGCAGCACGTTGCCGCCCTGCTTGAGGGTGAGCGCCAGGTTGAGCCGGTTGCGCTCGCCTCCCGACAGCAGCTCGGCGGGCTTCTGCTGGTCCGGCCCCTTCAAGCCGAAGGCGCTCACGTACGCCCGGGACGGCACCTCCACGTTGCCGACCTTGATGAAGTCGAGCCCCTCGGAGACGACCTCCCAGACGGTCTTCTTCGGGTCGATGCCGGCCCGGCCCTGGTCGACGTACGACAGCCGGACCGTCTCACCGACCCGCAGCACGCCCTCGTCCGGCTTCTCCTCGCCGACGATCATCCGGAACAGCGTCGTCTTGCCGACGCCGTTGGGCCCGATCACGCCGACGATGCCGCCGCGCGGCAGCGAGAACGACAGGTCGCCGATCAGCGTCCGGTCGCCGTAGCCCTTGGTCAGGCCGTCGGCCTCGACCACCACCGCGCCCAGCCGGGGGCCCGGTGGGATCTGGATCTCCTCGAAGTCCAGCTTCCGCCCGCGCTCGGCCTCGGCGGCCAGCTCCTCGTACCGCTGCAGGCGGGCCTTGCTCTTCGCCTGCCGCGCCTTCGGGTTGCTGCGCACCCACTCCAGCTCCTGCTCCAGGATGCGCTGGCGCTTGGCGTCCTTGCGGCCCTCCACCTTGAGACGGGCCTGCTTGGTCTCCAGGTAGATCGAGTAGTTGCCCTCGTACGGGTAGGCGCGGCCGCGGTCGAGCTCGAGGATCCACTCGGCCACGTTGTCCAGGAAGTACCGGTCGTGGGTGACCGCCAGCACGGTCCCGGCGTACTTGGCCAGGTGCTGCTCCAGCCACTGCACGCTCTCCGCGTCCAGGTGGTTGGTCGGCTCGTCGAGCAGCAGCAGGTCGGGCTGGCGCAGCAGCAGCGCGCAGAGCGCGACCCGCCGCCTCTCCCCGCCGGACAGCGTCGCGACGGGGGCGTCCGGCGGCGGGCAACGCAGCGCGTCCATCGCCATCTCGATGGAGCTGTCCAACTCCCAGCCGGCGCGGTGCTCGATCTTCTCCATCAGGTCGCCCTGCTCGCCAAGCAGCGAGTCGAAGTCCGCGTCCGGCTCGCCCATCGCGGCGCTGACCTCGTCGAAACGCTTGAGCAGCGACCGCGTCTCGGCGACCGCCTCCTCCACATTGCCGCGGACGTCCTTCGACTCGTCCAGCTCGGGCTCCTGCATCAGCATGCCCACCGAGTAGCCCGGGGTCAGCATCGCGTCGCCGTTGGACGGCGTGTCCAGCCCCGCCATGATCTTGAGCACGCTCGACTTGCCCGCGCCGTTGGGACCGACCACGCCGATCTTCGCGCCAGGCAGGAACTGCAGCGTCACGTCGTCGAGAATGACCTTGTCGCCGTGCGCCTTGCGCACCCTGCGCATCGAGTAGATGTACTGCGCCATACCGCCTGAAGCCTCCGTCGCCAGATATCCCGTCCAGTGTCCCAGCCCGACCGGCCGAGGTCACATGCCGGCCAACGTCACATCCCGGCCGAGGTCACACGCCCGCCGGGGCCAGCTGCGCCTCCGGCGCGGGATCCGCCACCTCGTCCGCCCCCGGCGAGACCGGCTCCGCGTCGTCCCCCGCCGAGCCGGGGGTCACGGCCCGCGGCGACCGGCGGAAGACAGCCGTCCCCCGGGCCAGGTCGGGACCGACCGCCACCGCCTCCAGCTCGCAGCTGGTGCGGACCTGCCCGTCCTTCTCCCAGGTCCGGGTGGACAGCCGCCCGGTGATGACCACCGGGTCGCCCTTGCGCAGCGAGGCCACCGCGTTGCCGGCCAGCGTGCGCCAGCAGCTCACGCTGAGGAACAGCGACGCCGAGTCCACCCAGCGCCGCGACTCCCGGTCGTAGCGCCGGGAGGTGGAGGCCACCCGGAAGCTGGCCACGTCCACGCCGGCGTCGGTGCTGCGCAGCCTCGGGTCGTCGACCAGGTTGCCGACCACCGTCACGCTCGTCTCGTTCACGACTTCTCCTCTCGGCCGCCGGGCGCGGCGCTACGACCGCAGACGCTGCCGCCCCACGACCGGCAGCAGAAGGTGGCCATCCCGATCTGTGGACGGCGCCGTCCGCTGTGGACGGCCGCTGGCGGACCGGACCGGAACGTGCTACGCGCATCCGCTGACAGGCACCGTCAGCGACTCGACGGTGCCTGCCAGCGGAGCCCGGCTAGGAGACCGGCACCGGCACCCGGTCCGGGACGGGGGAGGGGGAGGGGGCGGGCGCGGGCGCCGGCTCCACGTCCAGGTCCGGATCCGGCAGCCGCCGGCGCAGTCCCTCCGGCGCCCACCAGTTCCACCGGCCCAGCAGCGTCATCGCGGCCGGCAGCAGGACCGCGCGGACCAGCGTGGCGTCGAGCAGGATCGCCGCGGCCAGCCCGATGCCCATCTGCTTGAAGTCCAGGCCGGTCAGCGTCGCGAAGATCCCGAACACGCCGACCATCACGACCGCCGCGCTGGTGACCGCGCCGGCGGAGTTGACGATGCCCTGCCGGACCGCCTCCGTGGTTGGCACGCCCCGCAGCGCCAGCTCGCGGATCCGGCTCACCACGAAGACGTGGTAGTCCATCGACAGTCCGAAGAGGACGACGAACAGGAACATCGGCAGCCAGGCCACGATCGCCCCGTTGGACCGGAAGTCCAGCAGCCCTTCCGCCCAGGTGCCCTGGAAGACCAGCACCAGCAGGCCGTACGCGGCCCCGACCGACAGCAGGTTGAGCACGATCGCCGTCGCCGCGACCACCACCGACCGGAAGGTGACCATCACCAGCACGAAGGTCAGCGCCAGCACGAAGGCGATCACCCACGGCAGCCGCGCGCCGAGCACGCCGGAGAAGTCGACCGACGCGGCCGTGCCGCCGCCGACGGCGACCTCGGCGCCCGGCACCCCGCCGACCGTGTCCGGCACCAGCGAGGTCCGCAGCAGGGCCAGCGACTCCCTGGCCCGCGGCGACTCCTCGTCCTCCGGGATCGCGAGGGTCAGCACGCTGACCCGCCGGTCCGCGGAGACCTCCAGGTCCGGCTCGGTGCTCTTCGCGAAGAGCGGGTCGGCCTCGGCGCGCCCGGCCAGGCCGAGCAGCGCGGTGCGGACCTCGCCGGCCCGCTCGGCCGGCGCCTCCACGGCGACAACGTGCACCGCGCCCTCGTTCGGGAAGCCGGCCGTGAGCCGGTCGTACGACTGCAGGGCCGGGATGGAGCGCGGCAGGTCGGCGACGCCGGGCAGTGTCGTCTTCATGCCGAGCGCCGGCAGCGCGAGCGCCACCAGCAGGCCCGTGCCGACCGCCAGCGCGACCGCGGGACGGCGCAGCGCCGGGCGCAGCAGCGCGGACCACAGCCGCGGCTCGCGGCCCGGTCGCATCGTCAGCCGGTGCAGGAACGGCACCCGCGGCCGGTCCACCCAGCGCCCGAGCGCGGCGAGGACCGCGGGCAGCACCGTGATCGAGCCGAGCACGGCCACCGCGACGACGAGGATCGCCCCGACGGCCAGCGAGCTGAAGATCGCGCTGCCGGTCATGAACATTCCGGCCATCGCGACCGCCACGGTGCCACCGGAGACGACCACCGCCCGGCCGGAGGTGGCGGCGGCGACCTCCACCGCGTCCAGTGCCGTGCGCCCCCTCGCCCGTTCCTCGCGGGCCCGTCGCACGTAGAACAGCGAGTAGTCGACGCCGACAGCCATGCCGATCAGCAGCACGACGCTGGCCGTGGACTCGGTTACCGGCAGCAGGTGCGAGGCGAGCGCGGACAACCCGATGGCGGCGGCGACCGAGGTCAGCGCGAGCAGCACCGGCACCGCGGCGGCGAGCAGCGCGCCGAACGTGACGATCAGGATGACCAGCGTCACCGGCAGGCTCAGCAGCTCCGCCTGCTGGAAGTCCCCCTCGTACATCTCGGTCAACGCCTTGTCGATGGTCGCGCCGCCGACCTGCTCGACCCGCAGGTCCGGGTACGCCGACTGCACGGCCGCGGTCGCGTCCACCAGCGGCTGCACCCGGTCGGCCGCGGTCTCGGCGTCGCCGGTCACGTCGACCCGGACGAGCACGGCGCCACCGCTCGGGGACGGCACCGGCGGCGAGACGGTCGCCACCTCGGGCAGCCCGTCCAGCCGGCGCCCCACCTCGGCCGCGGCGGCGGCCGCCCGGTCCCGGTCCAGCGTGCCGGACCGGCTGGTGATCAGCACGTTCTCGACGGCCGGGTCGGCGAACCGCCCGGCCTCGACGATCCGCTCGGACCGGCCCCACTCGCCGACCGCCGCGTCCGCGTCCGACTGGGACCGCGTGCCGACCGCACCGCCGACCCCCACGCACACGGCGACGAACGCCACCCACGCGAGCACCGCCCGCCAGCGGTGCTCCGCGCTCCATCGCGCGACCCGGACCACCCGGCTCGGGCGCCTGCTGTGCTGGCTCACGGTGTCCTCCCTCGCGCCGACCGCCTGTCGGTCGTCCGCGTCGAGGGTCGGGCCGCGACCCCGCCCGCGTCTGTGGCGCCCGCACCCGTCCTGGCGGTGGGGATGGCCCCACCCCGACCCGGCGGGGTGGCGGGATGGGAAGTGTCGGGGCACGTCCCTACGGTGGTCCCAGGACGGCTGGCGGCGGGCCAACCGCCATACGGTCTGGAGTGGACGGAGGCGGCGGTGGTGGCGCAGGCGGGGCAGGCGGACGGGGTCGCGGGACACCGGGTGCCCGCGGCGCGCGGCCCCCGCAGCCCGCTGGGCGAGCTGGTGACCCCGGACGCCTGGCTGACCACCACCCACCTGCTGATCGGCATCTGGGTCGGCCTGGCCTCCTTCATCCCGATCACGGTGCTGCTGGCGCTCTCCCTCGGGCTCACCCCGGTCTTCCTGGTCGGCGTGCCGCTGCTCGGGATCACGCTGTGGATCTCGCGGCTGCTCGGCCGGCTGGAGCGGGCCCGCTTCCGGCTGACCCTCGGCGTGGACATCCCCGAGTCGCAGCCGCGACACCTGCCCGGCGGCGTGCTGTCCCGGCTGCGGGCGCGGGCGGGGTCGCGGGCGAGCTGGCGGGAGATCGGCTACCACCTGCTCCGGCTGCCGCTCGGCGTGGTGCAGTTCGTGCTGACGCTGGCGTTCTGGTGCGGGCCGCTGGCGCTGCTCACGCTGCCGATCTACAACTGGGCGCTGCCCAACGGCGGCGCCGCGCTGGGCTTCGGGATCACCGTCCGGTCCTGGTGGTCGACCGTGCTGGTCGGCCTGCTCGGGCTGGTCCTGCTGCTGCTGTCGCCGCGGCTGGTGCGCTGGCTCGGGGCGGTCGACGTCGCCTTCGCGCGGCAGATGCTGGGGCCGACCGGCGAGCTCGCCGCGCGGGTCGGCGAGCTGGAGCGCAGCCGGGCCCGGGTGGTCGATGCGGCCGAGCAGGAGCGCCGCCGGATCGAGCGCGACCTGCATGACGGGGCGCAGCAGCGGCTGGTCGCGCTCGCCATGAACCTCGGCCGCGCCAAGGCCCGCTACGCCGACGACCCGGAGGCGGCCCGAGCGCTGCTGGACGAGGCCCACTCGGACGCCAAGCAGGCGCTGGTCGAGCTGCGCGACCTGGCCCGCGGCCTGCACCCGGCGGTGCTGGCCGACCGCGGGCTGGACGCCGCGCTGTCCGGGCTGGCCGCCCGGTCGCCGGTGCCGGTGACCGTCGAGGTCGACGTGGGCGCCCGGCCGGACCGCACGATCGAGGCGATCGCGTACTTCGTGGTCGCCGAGGCGCTGACCAACATCGCCAAGCACGCCCGGGCGACCCGCGCCTCGGTCGTGGTCCGCCGGCTGGACGGCGTGCTGCGGCTGGTCGTCGCCGACGACGGCGTCGGTGGCGCGGACCCGGTGACCGGCACCGGGCTGCGCGGCCTCGCCGACCGGGTGTCCGGAGTGGACGGACGGCTGCTGGTGGACAGCCCGCCCGGAGGACCGACCGTGCTCACCGTGGAGCTGCCGTGCGTGTCGTGATCGCCGAGGACTCGGTGCTGCTGCGGGAGGGCCTGGCCCGGCTGCTGGACGAGGCCGGCTTCGAGGTGGTCGACGCCGTCCCGGACGCCGAGCAGCTGCTGCGGTCGGTGGGTGTGTACGAGCCCGACGTCGTCGTGGCGGACGTGCGGATGCCGCCGACGCACAACGACGAGGGGCTGCGGGCGGCGTTGGTCATCCGCCAGCGGTGGCCGCGGACCGGGGTGCTGGTGCTGTCCCAGTACGTCGAGGAGCGGTACGCGACGGAGCTGCTGGCGGGCAACACCCGCGGGGTGGGCTACCTGCTCAAGGACCGGGTGGCGGACGTGGACGAGTTCACCGAGGCGCTGCGGCGGGTGGGCGGTGGCGGCACCGCGCTCGACCCCGAGGTGGTCTCCCAGCTGCTCGCCCGCGGCCGGCGCCGGCCGCTCGACGCGCTGACCCCGCGGGAGCAGGACGTGCTGAAGCTGATGGCGGAAGGCCGGTCCAACGGCGCGATCGCCGCCCAACTGGTGGTGACCGACGGCGCCGTGGAAAAGCACGTGAGCAGCATCTTCACCAAGCTCGGGCTGACCCCGGCCGAGGGCGACCACCGCCGGGTGCTCGCCGTCCTGTCCTACCTGGAGGGTCGATGAACACGCAGCCGGCGCCGCCGCGGGGGCCGCTGAGCCCGGCCCGCCGCTGGGTGCTCGGCGTCGGTGTCGCGCTCTCACTGATCGCGATCGCGTACGGGGTGCTCCTGCTGGTCAACCTGCTCGGCCGGACCAGCGAGGAGCGGCGCTCGGTCCTCCCGGCGACCGGCGACCGGCTGGTGGTGTCCGGCTCCGGCGGCAGTGTGAGGGTTGTCGGCGGCGCGGTCGACGAGGTGCAGGTCGTCGTGAAGCTGCGCTACGGGCTCGGTCGCCCGCGGGTGGAGCAGAGCTCCGGCCCGGACGAGGTGCGGCTGTCCGCCTCCTGCCCGTGGTACGCCTCCTTCTGCTCCGCCGACTACGAGATCACGGTCCCGGCCCGGTTCGCGGTCGACGCGCACAGCTCCGGCGGGGCGGTCACTGTGCAGGCGGTCTCCGGTGCGGTCGCGGCGGACAGCTCCGGCGGCGGGATCACGGTCCGCGAGGCGGGTGGCGAGGTGCGGGCGGACAGCTCCGGCGGCGGCATCACCGTCGCCGACGCGGCCGGCGCGGTGAACCTCAGGTCCTCCGGTGGCGGCATCACCGGCGAGCGGCTGCGCGGCTCCGAGGCCCGGGCCGAGTCCTCCGGCGGCAGCGTGCGGCTGGGCTTCGCCACCCCGCCGCAAGTGGTCGAGGCGAGCAGCTCCGGTGGCGGCGTCGAGATCCGGCTGCCCCCGGTGGAGGGCGGCTACCGGGTGGACGCCAGCTCCAGCGGGGGCGACCGCAGCGTCGACGTGCCGACGGACCCGGCGTCGTCAAGGCGGGTCAACGCGACCTCGAGCGGCGGGGACGTCCGGATCCTGCCCGCACAGCAGGCGTGAGCTCCGGCCCGGCGGGCAGGGCTACCGAGGTCCGGACGCGCGGCTACGCAGCGACCTTGCGGAGCACCAGCCGCTCCAGGTCACCGTACGTCCGCACCGAGGCGAGCTCGTCGTCGGTGATCCGCATCGAGAAGCGGTCCTCCAGCGCGGTGGCCAGCTCGATCCCGGCGAGCGAGTCCAGCCCGAGGTCGTCGCCGAGCGAAGTCTCGTCGGCGAGCAGCTCCGGCTCGACCTGCAGGTGCTCGGCGACGGCCGCCCGCACCTCGTCCGCCCGGCTCATCGTCCCTCCCGGTCGGCCGGCGCGCCCTCGACCGGCGGCCGGACGACGACGACGGTGCAGGACGCATTCCGCAGCGCGTCGTCGCTGACCGAGCCGACCAGCCAGGAGGCGAGCCGTCCGTGCGGCTTCGAGCCGATCACGATCAGGTCGGCGCCGTCGCAGAAGCTCAGCAGCGCCCGGCCGGCCGGCCTGTGCGGCGCGTGCACGGTCACCTCGCCGGACGGCCCGCCGGGCAGCACCTCGGCGATGATGTCCCGGACCTTCCGCTCGGCCTGCTGCTGGTACGCCTCCAGCGGCGGGGCGAGGCCGCCCCACTCCCCCGGCGGCCGCGGCTCGGTGGACACCTGCCAGCCGTAGACCACGTCCAGCGGGCAGTCGCGCAGCTCCGCCTCCCGGGCGGCCCACCGCAGCGCCTCCCGGGACAGTGGTGACCCGTCCACCCCGACGACGATGTGCCCGTACGCCGGCCCGTCGTCCATCGTCCCTCCGTGTCTGATCCGCTGGTGTTGGGACGTTACCCTCCCGGCGCCGCGAGTGACGCTTCCGGAATCGGGTAGAGCGCGGCAGGCTGTAGGGCGCCCCCGCACGGGCATCCAGGAGGACGAGGATCCATGCATCCGCAGACCACCCGCCGCGTCGTGGTCGGGGTGGACGGCACCGCGCGCACGATCGCCGCGCTGCGCTGGGCCGCCACCGAGGCCCTGCGGCGGGACGCCGAGCTGCATGCCGTGCACGCGTGGGGCAGCGCCCTGCGGCCGGCGTCGTACGCGCCGGTCACCGACCGCTCCACCCCGGACGAGTGCGCCCGCCGGGCCGCCGCCCGGCTGGCCGAGACCGTGAGCGCCGCCTTCGGCGCGTCGCCGCCGGTGCCGGTGCGCGAGGTGGTCGACGACCGCGCTCCGGTGCCGGCGCTGCTCGACCACGGCCGCGGCGCCGAGCTGCTGGTGATCGCGACCAGGGTGTCCGGCGCGCCGGTCGAGTCCGGGCCGGGCTCGACCGCGCTGTCCTGCCTGCGGCAGGCGCCGTGCCCGGTCGTGGTGCTGCCCACGGTGGCCGACCGGGTGGTCCCGGCGCGCCGGCCGGCGGGCGCCGCGGTCCGCTAGAACAAATCGCCCGCCGGTGGTGGTCAGGCCGGCCGGGAGCGGGAAGGCTGGCCAGGCGACCCCGATCCCGGGAGGACCCGTGACGACGACCGGCATCTCCGCCGTGCCCGTGACCGAGCGCACCCGGCCCGCGGGGCCGCCGAGCGACGACGACCTGCGGCTGCTGCACGCCTGGTGGCGGGCGGCGAACTACCTGTCCGTCGGGCAGATCTACCTGCTCGACAACCCGATGCTGCGCGAGCCGCTGCGGCTCGAGCACGTCAAGCCGCGGCTGCTCGGCCACTGGGGCACCACGCCCGGCCTCACCTTCGTCTGGGCGCACTTGAACCGGGCGATCGTGCAGCGCGACCTGATCGCGATGTATGTCACCGGCCCCGGGCACGGCGGTCCCGGCGTGGTCGCGTCGGCCTGGCTGGAGGGGACCTACAGCGAGCTCTACTCCGCCGTCACCCCGGACGAGGAAGGGATGCGGCTGCTGTTCCGGCAGTTCTCCTTCCCCGGCGGCATCCCCAGCCACGCCGCCCCCGAGACGCCCGGGTCGATCAACGAGGGCGGCGAGCTGGGCTACTCGCTGATGCACGCGTACGGCGCCGCGTTCGACAACCCGGACCTGCTGGTCGCCTGCGTGATCGGTGACGGCGAGGCGGAGACCGGGCCGCTGGCCACGTCCTGGCACTCGAACAAGTTCCTCAACCCGGCCACGGACGGGGCGGTGCTGCCGATCCTGCACCTCAATGAGTACAAGATCGCCAACCCGACCATTCTGGCCCGGATCCCGGAGCCGGAGCTGCTCGACCTGATGCGCGGCTACGGCTACCAGCCGTACGTGGTCGAGGGCGGCTTCGACGGCGAGGACCCGATGGCGGTGCACCGGCGGATGGCGTCCACTCTGGACGAGATCCTCGACCGGATCGCCGGCATCCAGCACGCCGCCCGCGTGGACGGTGACTCACAGCGTCCACAGTGGCCGATGCTGGTGCTGCGCACGCCCAAGGGCTGGACCGGCCCCCGCGTGGTCGACGGCGTGAAGGTGGAGGGGACCTACCGGGCGCACCAGGTGCCGCTGGCCGAGCTCAAGAGCCGTCCCGACCACCTCGCCCAGCTCGAGCAGTGGATGCGCTCGTACCGGCCCGAGGAGCTCTTCGACGACGACGGCCGGCCGCGGCCCGAGATCGCCGCCCTCGCCCCGGCCGGCGAGCGGCGGATGAGCGACAACCCGCACGCCAACGGGGGGCTGCTGCTGCGCGACCTGCGGCTGCCGGACTTCCGCGGGTACGCGGTCGACGTGCCGGCACCGGCCACCGCGTTCGCCGAGGCGACGAAGGTGCTCGGCACCTGGCTGCGCGACGTGATCCGGCTCAACCCGACGACCTTCCGGCTGATGGGCCCGGACGAGACGGCGTCCAACCGGCTGACCCCGGTCTTCGAGGCGACCGACCGGGTCTGGGAGGCGGAGATCCGGCCGGACGACGACCACCTGGCGCGCCGCGGCCGGGTGATGGAGGTGCTGTCCGAGCACCTCTGCCAGGGCTGGCTGGAGGGCTACCTGCTCACCGGGCGGCACGGCGCGTTCTCCTGCTACGAGGCCTTCATCCACATCGTCGACTCGATGGTCAACCAGCACGCCAAGTGGCTGGAGACGACCCGGCACATCCCCTGGCGGCGCCCGATCGCCTCGCTGAACTACCTGCTCACCTCGCACGTCTGGCGGCAGGACCACAACGGCTTCTCGCACCAGGACCCGGGCTTCATCGACCACGTGGTGAACAAGAAGGCCGACGTGGTGCGGGTCTACCTGCCCCCGGACGCGAACACCCTGCTGTCCACGTACGACCATTGCCTGCGCAGCCGGCAGTACGTGAACGTCGTGGTGGCCGGCAAGCAGCCGGCCCTGACCTACCTCGACATGGACTCGGCGATCGCGCACTGCACCCGGGGTGCCGGGATCTGGGAGTGGGCGTCGAATGACGACGGTGAGCGGCCGGACGTGGTGATGGCCTGCGCCGGCGACATCCCGACGCTGGAGACACTCGCCGCGGTCGACCTGCTCCGCCAGCACCTGCCAGAACTCAAGGTCCGCGTGGTCAACGTGGTCGACCTGATGCGACTGCAGCCGGAGAGCGAGCATCCGCACGGGATGAGCGACCGCGAGTTCGACGCGCTGTTCACTGTGGACAGGCCGGTCATCTTCGCCTACCACGGCTACCCGACGCTGATCCACCGGCTGACGTACCGGCGGACCAACCACGACAACTTCCACGTCCTTGGCTTCAAGGAGGAGGGCACCACCACCACGCCCTTCGACATGGTGATGCTCAATGACCTGGACCGCTTCCGGCTGGTCATGGACGTGATCGACCGGGTCGGGTCGCTCGGCCAGCGGGTCGCCGGGCTGCGGCAGCGAATGGCCGACGCCCGGCTGCGGGCGCGGGCCTACACGCGGGAGCACGGCGAGGACGTGCCGGAGATCAGCGGCTGGACCTGGCCGTACGGGCCGGACGGGAGCCGCCGGGAGGGCGCGGCGCGGTCGGGCGCAGGCGGGGCGGACACCGGTGACGACAACCAGAGCGCCGGCGGCAATGCCCACCCCGCAGGCGGCGGGACCGCGATGGCGGCGTCGGGGTGAGGGTCCTCGTCGTCAACGCGGGCTCCAGTTCGGTCAAGCTCCGGCTGCTCGACACCGCGGACACCGACGACACCGACGGCATCGGGGCCGACGTGGCTGGCCGGCTTGATCTCGGCGCACCGTCCACTCTGGAGCCGGACGCGGTCCGGGACGCGCTGGACGGGCTGGTCGGCGGGTCCGGAGTGGACGCCGTCGGCCACCGGGTGGTGCACGGCGGCGACCGCTTCACCCGACCGGTCGTGGTGGACGACGAGGTGCGTTCGGAGCTCGAGTCGCTGGTGGACCTCGCGCCGCTGCACCAGCCGGCGTCGCTGGCCGGGATCGATGCCGTCCGGGCCGCGCTGCCGGAGGTCCCCTCGGTGGCCTGCTTCGACACCGCCTTCCACGCGACCATGCCGATCGAGGCGAGGACGTACGCGGTGCCGGCGGAGTGGCGGAAACGTTTCGGCGTCCGGCGGTACGGCTTCCACGGCTTGTCCCACGCGTACGCTGCGCGCCGGGCGGCGCAGCTGCTGGACCGCGAGGCTGCCGGCTTCCGGTTGGTGAACTGCCACCTGGGCGCCGGGGCCTCGCTGTGCGCCGTCCACTCCGGAGAGTCGATCGAGACCACCATGGGCTTCACCCCGCTGGAAGGGCTGGTCATGGCGACCCGGTCCGGCTCGGTGGACCCCGGGCTGGTGGTCTGGCTGCAGGAGCGGCACGGGCTGACCGCCGGTGAGATCGGCGACGCGCTGGAGCACAGGTCCGGGCTGGTGGCGCTGGCCGGGACGGCGGACATGCGGGTGATCGAGTCCCGGATGGACACCGGCGATGAAGACGCACACATCGCCTTCGCGGTCTACACCTACCGGCTTCGGGCTGGGATCGCCACCATGGTCGCGGCACTGTCCGGTGTGGACGCGGTGTCCTTCACCGGCGGTGTCGGTGAGAACTCGCCGGCGGCGCGGGAGGGCGGCCTGGCGGGCCTGGAGTACCTCGGCGTCGCGGTCAACCCGGGCATGAACGAGGCCGCCCGGGGCGACGGGATCGTGTCCGCCCCCGGCTCGCCCGCCGCTGTCCTCGTCGTCACCGCCCGCGAGGACCTCGAGATCGCCGCCCAGGTCCGGCGCCTGCTCGGCTGACCCGGACGGGTCGCCACGCCATCGCCTGCGGGCGGTCCCGGGTGGACAGAGTGGTGGGGGCAGCGACCTGACCGCCCCCACCACCCTTCTTCAGGGGGTCTCGGGCTACTCCCGGTCGTCAGCGCCGAGGGTGACGGTGACGGTCCGCTCGGCGCCGTCGCGCCGGAGGGTCAGCGTCACCTTGTCGCCCGGGGCGTGCGACCGGACCGCGGCGACCAGCTCGTCCGCCTCGGCGATCAGCCGTCCGTCCACTTTGGTCACCACGTCGCCGGCCTTGAGGCCGGCGGCCGCCGCGGGTCCGCCGGACTCGACCGACGCCACCGTCGCACCCGTACCGGACGACGTGGACGACGAGGCCGTCCCGCCGGTCCGCACGCCCAGGTACGCGTGGGTGGCCTTGCCGTCGGTGATCAGCTGCTCGGCTATCCGGGTGGCGGTGTTCGAGGGGATGGCGAACCCGATGCCGATGTTGCCGGAGCCGCTGCTCTGCCCGGGCAAGCCGCCGCCGGAGCCGGCGGTGGCGATGGACGTGTTGATGCCGACCACGCGGCCGGCGAGGTCGACCAGCGGGCCGCCGGAGTTGCCGGGGTTGATCGCCGCGTCCGTCTGCAGCGCGTCGATGACCGCGGTGTCGTCGGAGCCGCCGCGGGTCGCCCGGTGCAGCGCGCTGACGATGCCCTCGGTCACGGTGCCGTCGAGGCCGAGCGGCGAGCCGACCGCAACCACCGTCTGGCCGACCTTCACCGCGTCGGAGTCGGCGAAGGTGGCGGCGGTGAGGCCGGAGACACCGCCGACCTTGACCACGGCGAGGTCCGTGGACGGGTCGGTGCCGACCAGGGTCGCGGCCGCCGTACGGCCGTCGGGGAAGGTGACCGTGATCGAGCCGCCGGAGCCGGCTTCGGCCACCACGTGCTCGTTGGTGAGGATGTAGCCGTCAGCGCGGATGATCACGCCGGAGCCCGTGCCGCTGCCCGAGCCGCCGCGGACAGTGAGCGTCACGACGCTCTTGGACGCCGTGGCCGCGGCGGCCTCGACGGTGCCGCTCTGGCTGGTCGAGGTCGGTGCGGCGCTGGTGTCCCGGGTGACGCCGGGGGTGGTGACCGTCGTGGTGCCGCCCGAGTCGAATGCGGCGACCGCGCCGCCGCCGGCCAACCCGCCCAGGACGGCGGTGATCGCGGCCACCGCGACGAGCTGCCGGCCTCCTCGGCGAGGCCGCTGCGCGGTCGCCGCTGCAGGGCCCGGACCCGTGGGCGCCGCGTACGGCCAAGGCGACCCCGCCGGCTCCGGACCACCGGCCGGCTCCGGACCGGCGCCCGACTGCGGCCCGGCACCCGACTGCGACCCGCCGGCTACCCAGGGCCCGCCGGCCGACTGCGACCCGCCGGCTGCCAAGGGCCCGCCGGCCGACGGCGACCCGCCGCCCGACTGCGACCCGCCGCCCGACTGCGACCCGCCGCCCGACGGCGACCCGCCGCCCGACGGCGACCCGCCGCCCGACGGCGACCCGGCGGCCGACTGGGGCGCGGCACCCGACCGCGGCCCGGCGGCTGCCCAGGGCCCGCCGGCCGGCTGCGCGCCGTGGTCCGGTCCGGGGCCACCCGGCTCGTCGCCAGGCGCGCGGTGCGGCGGCACCGGCTGGGTGGTCGCGGCATCCGGCCGGCGCCACTCCGGCCCGGCGTACGGGTTCCGCTCGGCCGCAGAGGTGTGCGACGGGGCGTGCGGGGGATGCATGGCGGCCGGGGCCTGCGGATCGTGCGCGGCGGGCAGGGTCTGCGGGTCCGGCATCCGCGGGGTCTGCGGCTCCTCCGGCCCGGTGTTCGGCGTCTCGGTCATGCCCCTGACCCTCTGCCCGCACAATGGGACCGTCCTGTGCGCACCCTGGGCAGTCGCTGTGAGCCGCTCCCGAGGCACCCGATCACCCGTGAGGACCGTTCACGATAACCTGCCACGGTTCGTCCACGCGCCCGTAGCTCAGCGGACAGAGCAGGTGCCTTCTAAGCACTTGGCCGCAGGTTCGAGTCCTGCCGGGCGCACTCTGTCCGTCTGACGTGCGGTTTCACTTCTCGGGACGGATCACCCGGCTCCGCACCTCGTTCGGGGTGCTCCGCAGTCGCCGATGCCGGCGACGTCCGTGGTTCAGGGGCGGCCGGCCGGCTTTGTCACCCGGCCGGTCCAGGATCGCCGCATCGGCGCGACATGCATCGTCCAGGAGGCTCCGTCCCAGTACCGCCACTGACCCGCAACGCCCGGGTCCGGATACCAGTCCGGCGAGGGCAGGGCCGTCGCAGCGGTCTGAGTGGCCTGGGTCCGGCCGGTCCCTTGTTCGTGCATTCGGCGCTGCGGACCGCCCTCGGTCGCAAGGAGCCGCATACCGATTGGGCCTCGCGCATCCTCTTCGGCGCTGAATGGTGACCAGTCGTTCGCCGCGCACACAGGACGGCTGAACCAGCTCTCCGGTATTTCATGGGCGCGGCAGCAGTACAAGGAGGCTTATTCAGGCGGCTG
>Ga0210378_10000543_pt1 | contig 19316 bp, 18 predicted proteins | sample PLM1_60_b1redo_FD_155465 | JGI IMG/M metagenome (GOLD analysis project Ga0210378, IMG submission 155465) | Groundwater sediment microbial communities from an aquifer in East River, Colorado, USA - PLM1_60_b1 redo | ecosystem: Environmental > Terrestrial > Soil > Riparian zone | place: USA: East...
CCGCAGCCGGCCCTGCACGGGCTCCTCGCCGGCCGGCACCGGCGCGGTGTCCGCGGCCCCCTCGCCGTCCGCGCCGGCGGCCGTCGGTGGCCGCCGGAGCAGCCGGTCACGCAGCTCGCGCAGCCGGGCCGGCACCCTGTTGACCGGCGTGGCGGTGACCACGAGCACGCCGAACGCGCCGAGCAGGAACAGCAGGATCACCGCCACCTGCGCGGTCAGCCCGCGCTCCAGCGGCCGGGCGGCCAGCGAGCCGACCAGACCGCCGGCGCCCGCCCGGCCGGACCAGGTGTCCGGCGAGCCGGCACCAAGATGGAACAGCCCCGGGATGGCGAGCCCGAGGGCCAGCCAGCCGGTCAGGAGCCGGCCCCGCTCCTCCGGCTTCGGCAGCTGGCGCAGCAGATGCACCCCGGCGCCGGCGAGCAGCACCGGAATGGTCACCGCCAGCGCGCCGACCGCGGCGTGCAGCGCGCGGTCAACCCAGGATCCGATCGGCCCGCCGTCGTGCCACCAGGCACCCACGGCGACGACCACGGCCAGGCCGAGCACCGCCAGGCCGGCCCCGTCGCGCCGGTGCGCCGGGTCGAGCCGCGCGGTGGCCGCCTGCCTGCCGACCGCCCGGGCCGCTCCGCCGGCCGCCCGGGCCAGCAGCGACCAGCACAGCGCGAGCGACCGCCCGACCGGGGCGACCGGCCCCGGACCACGGCCGGCGGCCCGGGACGCCCCGCGCCGGCCACGCGCCGACCCGCCCCGGGACCGGGTCGAGGCGGTGCGAGCGGGCATGGCCCTACCGTAGCGGCGAGAGCCGACGAAACCGGCGATTGCGCACCACCGCGCGGCGGTGTCGCCGACCCGGCCGGCGTGCCGACCCAACCGGACCGTCCCGGGCCGGCGTAGAAGGGACGTGACCACGCTGGGCCAGCCAATGGTCGGTGCCGCCGCACCGGCGGACCCCCAGGGGTTCGCCGACTGGGTCCGACCGCACCTGCCGGCGATGGCAAGGCTGGCTGCTCGGCTCGCGCCCGGCGCGGACCGGGACGACCTGATACAGGAGTCGCTGGTGCGGGCCTGGCTCAAACGCCGGCAGTTCGACCCCGGCCGCGGATCGCCGTCGGCCTGGCTGCTGGCGATCACCGCCGACCGGGCGCGCCGGGCCCGGGTACGGTCCCGGCCCCGCACCGAGGTCCTCGACCGGTACCCGGACGGCGACCCGCCAGCTCCCGGAGCCCGGAGCTCGGACGCCACCGTCGACCTGGCCCGGGCGCTGGACCGGCTCAGCCGGCGGCAGCGGCTGGCCGTGGACTGCGTCTACTACGCCGGCCTCACGGTTGCCGAGACCGCCGCCGTCATGGGCTGCGCGGACGGCACGGTCAAGTCGACCCTCGCCGATGCGCGGAACCGCCTGCGCGACCTGCTGGAGGTGTCGGAATGAGTGAGCGGGCACAGCCGGACGTGGAGAAGCTGCTGTCCGACGAGGGCGCCCGCTGGCGGGCGAGCCAGCCGCCGCCGCCGGAGCCGGCCCTGACCGGGCTGGCCGCTAAACGGCCGTGGGCAAGCCGGCCGATCCGGTGGCAGCCGCTCGCCGCGACCGCCGCCGTGCTCGCGGTCGTCGCCGGCGCGGTGACGGTCGCCAGCCTGCGCCCCTCGGCGGACGACGTTCGCCTGCCGGCGGCCTCGAGCGGGACGGATGCCATGGTTCGCGACGGGGACGTCGTCGTCGGACAGGGTGAGGTGGTCGCACTGCCCGGCCGGCCGGTCCAGCTCTGCCCGCCACGCCCGGTGGTCGCTCTCGGCATCCCGAACCCACCGCCGCCGCCCGCCTGCGAGATCGCCGTCACTGTCGTCGGGCTCGATCTGGACCGCCTCTCCGATCGCCAGGAGCGGGACGGCGCAGTCTGGGGACGCGCGAGGGTCGTGGGCGTCTACCGAGCAGGCACGCTGACCGTCACCCGGCAGGAAGCGGTTGTCGATCCGCCGCGGGAGGACGCGGCCGCGGCCGACGAGGTCCCCTGCCCCGAGCCGGCCGGCGGCTGGCCGCGCCAGCCCGACCCGTCGTCCCCGGACTCGTTGGAGCGGGCGCTCGGCCGTCTCAACCAGGTGATCAACCAGAATTCGACTGTCTTCGGCGAGGTGTACATCCGCTACCCGTATGGCTGGCACCTGCAGGACCAGAGCAACCGCAAGGGCACGGAAGTGTACGTGGTGGGCACGGTGGGAGATCTCGCCGACGCCAGGCGCATGCTGGAGGCAGTGTTCCCGGCCGAGCACCTCTGCGTCACCCGGGCCGCCTGGAGCAAGGCCGAGATGAGCGCGGCGGAGAGTCGGCTGCGTAGCGCCGAGGCGCGCCAGGTCGGCGTGTCGGACGTCCGGCGTGAGGTGCTCACCGACCGGGTGGTGGCCCATCTGGTCGTGCTCGACGAGGCGGCGAGCCGGTTCCTGGCCACCGTGGCCGGCGGTCGGGTGGTGGCCGAGCCGATGCTCCGCCCGGTCGGCTGACGCCGGTGCCAAGCCCCGGCGACAGTGCCGCGCCGATCAGACCTCGATCACGGTTGGGATGATCATCGGGCGGCGGCGGTAGGTGTCCGAGACCCACCGGCCCACCACCCGGCGTACCGCCTGGGCCAGCCGGTGCGTGTCGGCCACCCCGTCGAGAGTGTGCTGCTCCAGCTCCGCCATGATCAGCGGGAGCACCGCCTCGAACGCGGCCGGCTCGTCGCTGAACCCCCGGCCGGACACGTGCGGCGTACCGGTGACCTTGCCGGTGACCGAGTCCACCACCACGGTGATCGCGATGAACCCCTCGTCGCCCAGGATCCGCCGGTCCTTCAGGGACTCCTCCCCCACGTCGCCGACCGCGAGCCCGTCCACGTACACGTAGCCGCAGTCGACCTTCCCGGACACCCGGGCGACCCCGTCCACGAGGTCGACCACGACGCCGTCGTCGGCGAGCACCACCCGGTCCGCCGGGACCCCGGTCAGCTGGGCGAGCCGGGCGTGCGCGCGCAGATGCCGCCACTCGCCGTGCACCGGCAGCACGTTGCGCGGGCGGGTCGCGTTCAGCAGGAACAGCAGCTCGCCGGCCGGTGCGTGCCCGGAGACGTGCACCATGGCGACCTCCTTGTGCACCACGGTGGCGCCCTCCCGGGCCAGCGCGTTGATCACTCGGTACACCGCGGTCTCGTTCCCCGGCACCAGGCTGGAGGCCAGGATCACGGTGTCGCCCGGCTCGACGCGCACCTGCTGGTGCTCCCGGGCCGCCATCCTGGCCAGCGCCGACAGCGGCTCGCCCTGCGACCCGGTGGAGATCAGCACGACCTTCGCCGGCTGCATCCCCGCGGCCTCGTCCAGCGAGACGACCAGGCCGGCCGGAATGCGGAGCAGGCCGAGGTCGCGGGCCACCCCCATGTTCCGCAGCATCGAGCGGCCGACGAAGGCGACCCGGCGGCCGTGCCCCGCCGCGGCGTAGAGCACCTGCTGCACCCGGTGCACGTGCGAGGCGAAGCAGGCCACGATCACCCGCCGGGTGGCGCGGCGCATGATCGCGTCGAGCACCGGCCCGATCTCCCGCTCCGGGGTGACGAACCCGGGCACCTCCGCGTTCGTCGAGTCCGACAGCAACAGGTCGACGCCCTCCGCGCCGAGCCGGGCGAACGCGCCCAGGTCGGTGAGCCGGCCGTCCAGCGGGAGCTGGTCCATCTTGAAGTCGCCGGTGTGCAGCACCAGGCCGGCACCGGTCCGGATCGCCACCGCGAGCGAGTCCGGGATCGAGTGGTTGACCGCGAAGAACTCGCAGTCGAAGGGGCCGAGCCGCTCCCGGCTGCCCTCCGAGACGGTCAGCGAGTACGGCTCGATGCGGTGCTCGCGGAGCTTGGCCTCGGCCAGTGCGAGCGTGAACCGCGAGCCGACCAGCGGGAGGTCGCGCTTCTCCCGCAGCAGGTACGGCAGGGCGCCGATGTGGTCTTCGTGGCCGTGTGTGAGCACGACCGCCTCGATCTGGTCCAGCCGCGGCCGGATGGGGCTGAAGTCCGGCAGGATGAGATCGACACCGGGCTGCTCCTCCTCCGGGAACAGCACCCCGCAGTCGACCACGAGCAGCCGGCCGGCGTGCTCGAACACGGTCATGTTGCGGCCGATCTCGCCCAGCCCGCCGAGAGCGACCACCCGCAGTCCGCCAGCCGGCAGCGGGGGCGGCGGACCGAGCTCCGGATGTGAGTGGGTCAACAGGGCGTGCCTCCGCGGTGTGCCCGCTCGCTCGGTGCCCGCTCCTGCCGTGGGCTCTGGCCCGCGCTCATGCCCGCTCCTCCCGGCTGTCCGGCCCTCGTCCCTCGGGCCGCACAGCCGTCGTCGCTCCCCGCTCGCGCTGCGAGCCCTCGCGCTCGCTCACCGCCCGTCCGCGCTTCGCCGGGTCGGGGCAGGCGGCGGCAGGCGCGCCGGGCCCGGCGCCTGGCTCGCTTCGCGCACTCATGCAAGCGTGTCCTGCAGGAGCGGGACGCCGGCGGCGGTGAGGTCGGTGCGCAGCCGGTCGACCTGCTCGGCGGTGGCGTCGACCAGCGGCGGCCGGACCGGGCCGCCGGGCAGCCCGACCAGCCGCAGCGCCGCCTTGGTGAGGATGACGCCCTGGGTGCGGAAGAACCCGGTGAACGCCGGCAGCAGCGCCCGGTGCAGCTCCAGCGCCCGGCGCACCTCGCCGGCCTCGTAAGCGCCGATCATCTCGCCGGTCCGCGCACCGACCAGGTGGGTCGGCACGCCGACCACGCCAACCCCGCCGACCGACAGCAGCGGCAGGGTGATCTTGTCGTCGCCGGAGTAGAACGCCAGGTCGGTGCGGGCCATCACCCAGGCGCTCGCCTCGAGGTCACCCTTGGCGTCCTTGATCGCGACGATCCGCGGGTGCTCGGCCAGCCTGACCATCGTCTCGGTCTCGATCGGCGTGCCGGTCCGCGCCGGGATGTCGTACAGCATCGTCGGCAGCCCGGTGGCCTCGGCCAGCGCCCGGAAGTGCACGAGCAGCCCGGCCTGCGGCGGCTTCGAGTAGTACGGCGTGACCGCGAGCAGCCCGCTCGCCCCCGCCTTCTCCGCCGCCTGCGCGAGGTGGATCGTGTGGGCGGTGTCGTTGCTGCCCACGCCGGCCACGATCGCCGCCCGGTCCCCGACCGCCTCGAGCACCGCCCGCAGCAGCCGGTCCTTCTCCTCGTCCGTGGTGGTCGGAGACTCCCCGGTCGTCCCGCTGACCACCAGCCCGTCGTTGCCTCCCTCGTCCACCAGGTAGGTCGCCAGCCGCTGGGCGCCGTCGAGGTCCAAGCCGCCGTCTGCGGTGAACGGGGTCACCATCGCGGTGAGCACGCGGCCAAACGGCCGCCGGGTGTGGTCCGTCATAGGGAGAACGCTACCGCCGAGGGCCGAGGCGTCCAGCGGCCGGTCACGACCCGGCCGGGTCCCGGCGGGGTCCTGAACCGTCGCGCCGAACGGTCCCGGACACGCCGTGCTACCCCTCGGTGACCAGGGGGCTGGAGGCGACCTCGGTGCCGTCCGGGAGGGGAGCGATCTCGAAATCGGCGAAGACGTTGGGGGCGACCCGCTTCAGCTCGCGCAGGCAGGCGACGGCCAGGGCGCGGATCTCGACGTCGGCGTGCTCAGTGGCCCGCATGGCCACGAAGTGCCGCCAGGCGCGGTAGTTGCCGGTGACGACGATGCGGGTCTCGGTGGCGTTGGGCAGCACCGAGCGGGCCGCCTGCCGCGCCTGCTTGCGCCGCAGCACGGCGTTCTCCACGCCGGCGAAGCGCTTCTCCAGCCCTTCCAGCAGTGCGGTGTATGCGGCCAGCGACGCCTCGGTGGCGTCGACGAACATGGCGTGCAGCTCGGCGTCGGCGGCGATCACCTCCGGCTCGACCACGGCGGCGTTCCGCTCCGGCACGTACCGCTGGGACAGCTGGCTGTAGGAGAAGTGCCGGTGCCGGATCAGCTCGTGGGTGAGCGACCGGGACACGCCGGTGAGGTAGAACGTCACCACCCCGTGCTCGATCACCGAGAGGTGCCCGACCTCCAGGATGTGCCGCAGGTAGCCGGCGTTGGTGGCGGTGCGAGGGTTCGGCTTCGTCCAGGACTGGTAGCAGGCCCGCCCGGCGAACTCGGCCAACGCCTGACCCCCGTCCGCGTCGGTCTCCCAGGGCACGTCCTCCGGCGGGTCGAAGTGCGTGTAGGCGATGACGCGGGCCGAGAGCGGGGCGACGTCGGGCACGTCTGCGAGCCTACGGCCTGTCCCGCCGAGCCCCGTGCAGACGCACCAGTGCGGCGCCGAGCGGGGCCGCGAGATCGCCGCGACCGGCCACCACGACGCGGTCCAGGCCCAGCCAGCCGGCCAGCCCCCGCAGCTCCGCGGCCAGCTCCGCGGCCACCGGCTCGGCCGGGACACCATCCTCCGCGTGGGCGGACTGGACGAGCAGCAACCCGTTCTTCCGGTCGGACTTCAGGTCGACCCTTGCGACGATGCTCTCGCCCAGCAGGAACGGCAGCACGTAGTAGCCATGCACGCGCCGCGCCGCCGGGGTGTAGATCTCTATCCGGTATCGCATCCCGAACAGCCGCTCGGCCCGCTGGCGCTCCCAGATGAGCGAGTCGAACGGCGAGAGCAGGGCGCGCGCGGTGACGCGGCGCGGCAGCCGCGATCCGGGCCAGAGGTATCCCTGCTGGCGCCAGCCCTCGACGGAGACCGGGACGAGCTCGCCGGCCTCGACCAGCTCGGCCACCCTCGGCCGGGAGTCGGCCGGTCGCAGCCGGAAGTAGTCGCGCAGGTCGGGCTCGGTGGCCACGCCGAGCGCGCGAGCGGCCACCCGGAGCAGCTCGCGCTGCGCCTCCTCGATCGGCGGGGTGGGCGTCGCCAGCACCTCGGCCGGGATCACCCGCTCGGTGAGGTCATACCACCGCTCGAAGTTGGGCCGCGCCGCCGCGCTGACCTCGCCGCAGTAGAACAGCCACTCCAGCGCCACCTTGCCGTCGTGCCAGTTCCACATCGTGCCTGGGCGTCTGCTCCGGTCGACGTCGATCTCGCCGGCCCGGACCGGACCCTGCTCGGCGACCATGGCGCGCACCTTGTCGACCAGCCCGGGGTTCTCCCGGGAGATGCGCGCGATGCCGCTCCAGGCGGAGGTGGCCGCCCGGGCCATCCGCCAGCGAAGGTGCGGCTGCAGCCGCAGCGGGATCAGCGAGGCCTCATGCCCCCAGTACTCGAACAGCTCCCGGCGCGGCCCCCAGGCCATCCGGTCGAGCAACTCCCGCGGATACGCCCCCAGGCGGGCGAAGACCGGCAGGTAGTGCGACCGCACCAGCACGTTGACCGAGTCGAGCTGCAGCAGGCCGACGCGGTCGAGGACCCGGCGCAGGTGGCGCGCGTCCACCCGGCCGGTCGGGCGCGGGTCCGCGAAGCCCTGCGCGGCCAGGGCGACCCGGCGGGCCTGCGCCGCCGAGAGGGTTTCTGCTGTCACGCTCGCCATCCTCCCAAGGGGGTACGACAGAACTGCCGAGACAAGCCCCCGGCCGCGGATGACAGACCGGGAGTTCGCGGGCGCATGGGACGATGCGAGGTGTGACCCAGTTCCTCGAGCACCTCGGCGAGCAGGTGGGCGCGTGGCTGTATGTCGTCGCGGGCGGGCTGGCGTTCGGGGAGGCGGCGATCCTGCTCGGGATGCTGCTGCCGGGGGAGACCGCGCTGCTCGTGGCGGGCTACTTCTGCCACGAGGGCGTGCTCAGCCTGCCGGTGATGGTCGGCGTCGCGGTGGTCGCCGCGATCCTCGGCGACTCGGTGGGTTACGCCGTCGGCCACCGCATCGGCCGCCCGCTGCAGGGCTCCCGGCTCGGCCGCTGGGTCGGCGAGCGGCGATGGGAGCAGGCGACGCGGTTCCTGCACCGGCACGGCGGCAAGGCGGTGTTCTTCGGCCGGCTGACCGCGATGCTCCGGGCGCTGGTGCCCGGCATGGCCGGCATCGCCCGGATGCCGTACTACCAGACGTTCCTGCCCTGGAACGTGGCCGGCGGCCTGCTGTGGGGAAGCGGCTGCGTGCTGCTCGGCTACGGGTTCGCCGCGTCGCTGCACACCGTCGAGCGGTACCTGACGTGGGGGCCGGTGCCGATCGTGGTGGCCGTCGCCGGCGTCCTGGTCTGGTTGGAGGTCAGGAGCCACCGGCGGGAGCGGTCCGAGCCGGCCCGCGAACGCGAGCCGGAACCGCGGCAGTGACCGTCGCCGTACGCCCGGCCGTGGAGGACGACCTGGCCGCGATCGCCGAGATCCGGGTGCGGTCCTGGCAGGCGGCGTACCACGGGATCGTCCCGCAGGGCTACCTCGACTCGATGCGGCCGGAGGCAGACGCGGACCGCCGCAGGGCCCGGCTGGCCAGGTCCGGAGACCCGCGGCGGGACGCGATCGGCACACTCGCCGGCCAGGCAGCCGGCTGGGTCGCCTACGGACCGTACCGGGACGACGACGAGCCGGTCCGGGGAGCCGGCGAGGTCTATGCGATCTACGTCCATCCCGACCACTGGGGACGCGGGGTGGGGCAGGCGCTGATCCAGTACGCCCTGGGCGAGCTGCACACCGGCGGCCTGGCCCCGGTGCTGCTCTGGGTGCTGGAGGCCAACGCCCGGGCGCGTCGCTTCTACGAGCGCGAGGGGTTCCGCCCGGACGGGGCGCGGCACCTGTTCGAGATCGCCGGCGTCCGGCTACCCGAGGTGCGCTACCGGCGCGGCCGGCGGTGGCCCCCGCGGGCCCGCCGCCGGTAGAGGGGGACGCCTTACCCTGGGCGGATGCGTCGAGGCCCGGTCGCCGTCCCGCCGCCGGCGCTGCGGAGGTGACGGGGCTGGGCGGCCCGGCGGTGAGCGTGCGCGCCGCTACGGCCGAGGACGTGCCGGAGATCGCCCGCATCCAGATTGACACCTGGCGCACCGCGTACGCTCGGCTGCTGCCGGCGGCGGTGCTAGCCGCCGCGACGCCCGAACGGGCCGCCGCCGAGTGGACCGCCGCCGTGCTCCGGCCGCCCTCGTCGCGGCACCGGGTCCTGGTCGCCCGCGACCAGGAGTGGACGGTCGGGTTCGTCGCGTTCGGACCGGCCGAAGAGGACCCTTACGGAGACCCGCCGGGCACCGGCGTCCTGCACACCCTGCTGGTCGAGCCCCGCTGGAGCCGGCGCGGTCACGGCAGCCGGCTGCTCGCCGCGGCCGTCGACCACCTCCGGGCAGACGGCGTGACCCGGGCAGTGGTGTGGCTGATCGAGGGCGACGCCGCGGCCACGACGTTCTACGAGTCGGCGGGCTGGCAGCCTGACGGCACCGTGCGCAGGCTCGTCGACGACGGGCAGACTGTGCGCGAGGCCCGGTTCCACGTCTCGCTGGAGGGGGAAGCATGAGGTTCGAGGGGTTTCCCGAGCAGGCGCTGATCTTCTACGAGGGCCTCGAGGCGGATAACTCCAAGCCGTACTGGACAGACAACAAGGCGACGTACGAGTCCTGCGTGCGGGCGCCGATGGAGGCGCTGCTCGCCGAGCTGGAGGCGGAGTTCGGTGCCGCCAAGATCTTCCGGCCGTACCGGGACGTCCGGTTCAGCAAGGACAAGACGCCCTACAAGACGGCGATTTACGGAGTGACCCAGGGCGGCGGGTACGTGCAGCTGTCGGCGCACGGGCTGATGGCCGCCGGCGGGTACCACGAGATGGCCTCCGACCAGGTGGAGCGGATGCGCCGTGCGGTCGCCGACGGCGGGCGGGGACCCGAGCTGGACCGGATCGTCGCGACGCTGCGCCGGGCCGGGTACCTGGTGGACGGCGACCAACTGAAGACCACGCCCCGCGGCTACCCGGCCGACCATCCGCGGGCCGACCTGCTGCGGTACAAGAGCCTGGTCGCCTGGCGGCAGTGGGGGCAGGAGCCATGGCTGCACGGCCGGCAGGCGCTGGCGAAGGTGCGGACGGCGTGGCGGGCGGTCCGGCCGCTCCGGGCCTGGCTGGACACGAACGTCGGGCCGAGCGACAAGCCGGCGCGCTGACCGGCCACGCCCGCGCCGGCCGGCCCGGCCACCCGCGCCGGCCCGGCCCGGGTCAGGGCAGGATCAGGTGCACGTCGCCGAACTCGTGCCAGCGGTAGCCGTGCTCCAGGGCCGCCCGGTACGACGCGCACAGCAGGTCGGCGCCGGCCAGCGCGGCCAGCATGTCCACGTGGGACGCGGCCGGAGCGTGCCAGCCGGTGAGCAGACCGTCCACACTGGTCAGACGCCGGTCGGGCGTGACGACCAGATCGGTCCAGCCTTCCCGGCGGCCGGTCGCGGCGACCGACTCCAGCGCCCGCACCACGGTGGTGCCGACGGCGACCACCCGGCCGCCCGCCGACCGGGTCTCCTGCACCGCCCGCAGCGTCGACTCACCGACCGAGTACCACTCGGCGTACGGCGGCTCATGACCCTCCAACGAGGACACTCCACAGTGCAGGACGAGGCCGGCGGTGCGGATGCCGCGGGCGCGCAGCCGGCGGAAGGTCCGCGCGGTCAGCGGCCGGCCGGCGCTGGGCATCTCGGCGCTGCCCGGAGTGTCCGCATAGCTCGTACGGTAGGCCGACAGTGGCCACGGCGCGGTCACGTACCCGTACCTGATCGGCTCGCCCACCTCGGTGAGCCACCCGCGCAGTGGTCCGGGCACGGCCAGCTCGGCGGTCCACAGCCGGGCCGGGCCGGTTCGGCGAGGGTACGGCGCGTCGATGCGGAGCAGGCCGCCGCCGCGTAGCCGGATCTCGGCGCCGGCACGGTCGGCCGTCGCCGGCTCCCCGCCGTGCCGCGGGGAGCGGCCGCGCACCTCGACCACCCAGCGGGAGGTCGACGCACGCAGCGCCGCGGCCGGTGCCGTCCCGCTCGATGGATCCACAGTGGACAGGTGCGCGGTCACCGCCGCGCCGTCCGCCGGCACGCCGGACAGCGCCGCCGGGAGGGTGTCTGAGGTGTTGAGGACCAGCAGGTCGCCCGGGTGCAGGGCGGCCGGCAGGTGGTAGGCACGACGATGTGCGAGGCCGTCGCCGGCCGACGCGACCAGCATCCGTACGCCGTCCCGCGGCAGCCCGCGGGCCTCCGGCGGCGCGGTCGCCACCAGTTCGTCGGGGAGCGTGAACGACAGCGCGGGCGAGCACTGCAGGCAGCCGGCTGCCGCCGGGACGACGGTCTCCTGCGCGGCGGTCACCGGACCTCCCCCGCGCTCGCTGGGGCCAGCCGCGCATCGGGAACATCAGCCTGCCGGGTGTCAGCGGGCCGGGCGACCAACTCCGCGGCGACGTACCGGCCACTTGGCGGCCGGCCGTCGATGAGGCGGCGCAGGGCCGGCACGACCGTCTCCGGCTCCGGCCGGTCGCTGATGTCCTCGCCGGGGAACGCCTCGGCGTGCATCCGCGTCCGCATGTCGCCGGGGTCGACCGCGTACACGGCCAGGCCTGGCTCCTCGGCGGCCAGGACGCGGGCAAGCTGGTCGAGCGCAGCCTTGCTCGCGCCGTACCCGCCCCACCCGGGGTATCCCTCGACCGCGGCGTCGCTGCTGACCGCGATCACCGTCCCGGCCGCGGCCCGCAGCGCGGGCAGAGCGAGCTGCACCAGCGCCAGCGAGGCCACCGTGTTGACCTCGAGGACCGAGCGGAACTCGTCGAGGTCATAGCCGGCCAGCGCCGGCAACGGGGCCTGGCCGAGCGAGGAGGCGTTGAGGACGAGGAGGTCCAGGCGGTCGCCTGCCGCCGCGGCCAGTTGCAGCCGGTGGGCGGGGTCGGTGAGGTCGCCGGGCAGCGCGGCGACGCGCCCGCCGGCCGCGGCGAGCTCCGCCGCCGCGGCGTCCAGGTCGGCCACCGTACGGGCATCGACGACGAGCCGCCAGCCGCCGGCGGCGAGAGAGCGGGCGAGGGCGAGCCCAAGCCCGCGGGAGGCTCCAGTGAGCAGTGCGGTGCGCATGCCCCAACACTCGCCCCGCGCCCGGCCGCCGGCATCGGCCACCGGCCGGCCCGCACCCCCGACCTTGGACCTACGCCCACCGGCCCACCCGCCCCCGCCCGCGGCCCCGCGCCGATCTCTTGAGGTTGCGCACGCCGTCCGTACCGCCTTTGCTCGGCTCCGGGCTCGCTCCGCTCCTGGCTTCGCTGCGATGCTCACTCGCCATCGCCTCGCGGGAGCGGGTGGTGGTGCATAACCTCAAGATCGGCGAGAAGAGGTGAGCGGGCTACCCACCGGCGTCGTCGACGAGGCCGTGGTGGACGGCGTGCAGCGCGGCCTGGGTGCGGTCGGCGACGCCCAGCTTGGCCAGGATCGCGCTGACGTGCGCCTTCACGGTCTTCTCGGACAGCACGAGCTCGCGCGCGATGAGCCGGTTGGACAGGCCGCGGGCGAGCAGCCGGAGCACCTCGCGCTCCCGCGGTGTCAGCGGGTCCCGCGCCGGCTCCAGCACGCTCTGCATCACGGTTGCGGCGACCGCCGGGTGCAGCGGTGCGCCGCCCGCGTACACGGCGCGCAGCGCGTCGGCGAGCTCGGCCGGGCCGACGTCCTTGAGCAGGTACCCGGCGACGCCGGCGCGGACGGCCGGCAGCACCGCGTCCTGCCCGGCGAAGCTGGTCAGCACGACGACCTTGACGGCCGGGTGGTTGGCCCGCAGCCGCTGCGCCGCCTCCACCCCGGACATGCCGGGCAGCGCGAGGTCCATCAGCACGATGTCCGGGCGCAGCCGCGGCACCAGGGCCAGCGCCTGCTCGGCGGTGCCCGCCTCACCCACCACGGTCATGTCCGTCTGCAGGCCGAGGAACGTCCGCAGCCCGGTGCGGACCATCTCGTGGTCGTCGACCAGGAGCAGCCGGATCGGGCCGTCCGGCGGCGGGCCCGCCGGGCCCGCCGGCCGGTCAGCAGGCAGCGGGCACCTCCAGGGTCGCCCGGGTCCCCGCTCCCGGCGCGGTGTCGATGTGCAGCACCCCACCCAGTGCCTCGGCCCGCTCCCGCATCGAGGTGAGCCCAAGCCGGTGCGAGGCCCGCACGGTCGCCGGTAGGTCGAACCCGGCACCGTCGTCGGCGACGGTGAGCCGGACCGAATCCCCGCCGGTGTCCAGCGCCACGTCGATCCGGCCGGCGCCGGCGTGCTGCAGGGCGTTGGACAGCGCCTCGGTCGCAACCCGAAGCACTTCTCGCTCCAGCGTCCGGTCCCGCAGCCGGGCCGGCCCGCGCAGGGTCAGTCCGATCGCCACCCGATGCACCCGGCGCAGCAGCTCGACCCGCTTGCGCAGCGCCACCGCCAGTCCCTCGGCATCCAGGTCGGGCGGCCGCAGCGTGCCGACCAGCGACCGGGTCTCGGCCAGCGCCGAGCGGGCCAGTTCGCGGGCCCGGTCCAGCTGCTCGGCCAGCCGCGGGTCGGTCTGCGGACCGGCGAGCGCGGCGGCACTCTCGGCGGTCAGGGAGAGGCTGAACAGCGTCTGGGTGAGCGAGTCGTGCAGCTCCCGCGCCAGCCGGGTGCGCTCCTCGGCCACCGACAGCTCGCGGGCCCGCTCGGTGCGCTGGGCATTCGCGACCGCCAGCGCGGCGTGCGCGGCGAGCGTCTCGATCAGCTGCTGGTCGGCCTCGGTGAACCCGTCGCCGCCGCGCTTGTCGGCCAGGAACAGCTCGGCGAGCACCTCGCCGCCGGCCACGATCGGCACGCCGAGGAACGCCCGCATGTCCGGGTGGGCGGGCGGCCAGCCGCCGAACCGCGGGTCGTCCCGGATGTCGGCCAGCCGGATCACGGTCGGGTCGTCCAGCAGTGCGCCGAGCAGCCCGTGGGTGCGCGGCAGGGCGCCGATCGCCGCCCAGGTGGCCGCGTCCACGCCGGCCGTGAGGAACAGCGCGAAGCCGCCGTCGCCGTCCGGCACGCCGAGTCCCGCATACCGGGCGTCGGCGAGGTCGCGGGCCGCGTCGAGGATCACCCGCAGCACGGCCTCGGTGCGCCGCTCGGCGCCCAACGCCAGCGCCACGTCGAGCAGCCGCCGCAGCGCGCCGGTCTCGGTGCCCATCGCATCCCATCGTGCCACTCAGCGGGCTCGCACCGACGCAGCCCAGCAACCAGCCGCCCATTCGCGCCGGCGGGCCGTGGCGCGCGGCTCGAGCCGCTCGTAGCCGGTCGCGGGGGTGGGCGGCGGCGACGAGGCGAGCCAGTCACGCCCGAGCGGACACGCCTTGGCCGGTCACGGGGTGGGCGGCGTCGAGGCCGAGCCGGAAACGCCCGAGCCGGACACGCTCTGGCCGCTCATGCCATGGCCGCTCACGCCATGGCCGGACACGCCATGGCCGGACACGCCCGAGCCGGACGCGCTCTGGCCGGTCATGCCCTGGCCGGACATGCCTACGCTGAGGCCGAACTCGCGGTGCAGCCGGGCCCAGAACCCGTCCCGCAGCGCCCGCCGGGCGTCCTCGTAGGGCCGGAGCGACCGGTTCAGGTGCTGCTCGGCTTCGACCAGCAGTTCCTTGTCGATGACGGTGGGCAGCACCGGGCCGGGCAGCAGGTCGGCCACGTTGTCCCGGCCGCGGGTGACCAACCACCGGCCGGCGATGTGCTCGCCGATCTCCTCCATGGTCTGCCGGTCCGGCCCGAGTCGGGCCGGCGCCGGGGAGGGCCGCCGGGTGGCGAACACGCTGGCCGGGGTGGGCACGATCGGCCGGCCGCTGGACGGAGCCGCCGGCAGCAGGGCGGACTCCTCGGTCGCCGGCGACACGGCCCGGGCCGCCACGGTGACGCCTGGCTCGAGCGTCACGTACGGCCGGCAGAACTCCACGTCGAGTTCGTCGACGGTGTCCGCCTCCCACACCAGGCGCTCGGCCTGGTTCACCCCGTACGGTGGCTCGACGCCCCAGACGTGCACCCGCACCCCGTACGCCTGGGCCGCCTCCACCGCGGAGACCATGTCCTCGTCGCCGGCGATCAGCACCGCGTCGGACACCGCGCGGTGCCGGGCCAGCACCTCCAGGTCCTGCCGCACCTGAGCGTCGACGCCCTTCTGCTGGCCGGCCGAGTTGAGGTTGCCGAGCCGCACCTTGACGTGCGGCAGGGCCGCGATCTGGCGCTGCTCCACCGTGGGCACCCGGTCGCGGGCCGCGTCGTACCAGTACATCCGCAGCAGTTCGCCGGGCACGCGCTTGGCGGCGCGCTCGATCAGCGCGCTGATGAACGTGTCCGCGGCCACTCGGAACGCCCGGCGGGAGGTCGTGCCGAGCACGAGCAGCCCGACCGCCGCGTAGAGATACCCGACGTCGACGAGGACCGCGTGCCGGCTTCCGGCCAACGGACGGTCGGCGGGGAACGGCTCGGACACCTGCGCCTCCGCTCGGACGGCAGTGATGCTGACCCGGGCGTCATCACTGTCTGTCACCCGTCCCCAGGAGACTACAGTGACCGGAGTGACATCGAAGGACGCGCCGGCCTCCGCTTCGAGATGGGCTGGTCAGAGGCCCAGCAGCGACCCGATCCCGACGGTCAACCCAGGGCGGGACAGCACTGATCGTACCGCGAGCAGCACGCCGGGCATGAAGGAGGCTCGGTCCAACGAGTCGTGCCTGATAGTGAGCGTCTCGCCCCGGGTTCCGAACAGCACCTCCTGGTGGGCGACCAGGCCGGCCAGCCGGATGGAGTGCACCGGCACCCCGTCAACGGTGGCTCCGCGGGCGCCTGGCAGGCTCGTCGTGGTGGCGTCCGGCGCGGGCTCCCGGCCGGCCGCCGCCCGAGCTTGGGCGACCAGCTTCGCGGTGCGGGCGGCGGTGCCGCTGGGTGCGTCCACCTTCGCCGGATGGTGCAGCTCGACGATCTCGGCCGACTCGAAGAACCGTGCCGCCTGCTCGGCGAAGCGCATGCACAGCACGGCACCGATGGCGAAGTTCGGCGCGATGATCACCCCGACCTCGGGCGCTTTCTCGGTCCACTCCCGCACCGTGGCCAGCCGCTCGTCGTCAAACCCGGTCGTGCCCACCACACAGTGGATGCCCTCGTCGATGCACCACCGGATGTTGTCCATGACCACGTCGGGGTGGGTGAAGTCGACGACCACCTGCGCGCCCGCGTCGGCGACGCTGAACAGCCAGTCGCCGGCCTCGACCATCGCGACCAGTTCGAGATCCTCGGCCTCGTCGACGGCCCGGCAGGTCTCCGCGCCCATCCGGCCGCGGGCGCCAAGGACGCCGACCCGCAGCGGCTCGCCGTGTGACCGCTCACTCAACGCCGGCTCCTCCACCTCGATCGCGCACATGCCACAGCTCCCCGATGTCCCCCGAGCTTAAGGGGTGTCTCGTGGATCTTCGGCGGCGCCCACGACGCCCAGACGACGACCGGATGGCCCAAGGCGCCGCGGGCGCGAGCAGGCATTGTCGTCGGTCGACGCACAACCCGGTGCGCCTCCCTCCTCCGCCTTGCCGGACGCCGCCTGGACGCCGCGGGCATCCACCAAGACCCACGAGACACCCCTAGTCGAGCACTCCGGCGAAGTCGGCTTCGGCGAACGGGCCCACAACCCCGAGGCAGAGCGGCTGGCGGAGCAGGTCGGCGGCGATGGCGCGGACGTCGTCCGGGTCGACCGCGTCGACCCGGGCCAGCAACTCGTCGACCTCGAGCACCTCGCCGTAGGCCAGCTCGCCCTTTCCAATCCGGCTCATCCGCGAGCCGGTGTCCTCCAGCCCGAGCACCAGGCCGCCCTTGACCTGGCCCTTGCCGCGGGACACCTCCGCGTCGGCCAGACCGTGCTCGGCAATGTCGGCCAGCTGCTCGCGGACGATCGCCAGCACCTCGCGCACCTTGCCCGGGTGGCAGCCGGCGGAGACGCCGAACTGGCCGGTGCCGGCGTACTGCGAGGCGTACGAGTAGACCGAGTACGCGAGCCCACGCTTCTCCCGTATCTCCTGGAACAGCCGCGAGCTCATCCCGCCGCCGAGGGCGTTGTTCAGCACGCCGAGGGCGAACCGCCGCTCGTCGTGCCGGGACACCCCGAACGTGCCGAGCACCAGGTTCGCCTGCTCGGTCGGCCGGCTCCGCACAACGATTCGGCGGGCCGGCGCCCGGCCGGCCCGGCCGCCCTCCCGGGCCGGCAGCGGCGCCGCGTCGTCCGACAGCACCGGCCCGAACGCCTGCCGGACCTGGCGGACGACCGACCGGTGGTCCAGCCGACCGGCGGCGGCGACCACCATGGCCTCCGGCCGGTACCGCCGGCGGTAGTAGCCGGCGACCTGCTCCCGGCGCATCGCCTCGATCGTCGCCACGGTTCCGATCACCGGCCGGCCCAGCGGGGTGTCGCCGAACAGTGCCTCGCCGAACAGGTCGTGCACCGCGTCGGAGGGGTCGTCGTCGCGCATGGCGATCTCCTCCAGGATGACGCCGCGCTCGCTCTCCACGTCCGCCGGCGCGACCGTCGCCGCGGTGACCACGTCGCAGACGACGTCGACGGCCAGTGGCAGGTCGCTGTCCAGGACATGCGCGTAGTAGCAGGTGTGCTCCTTCGCGGTGAACGCGTTGAGCTCGCCGCCGACCGCGTCCATCGCCACCGCGATGTCGAGAGCCGACCGGCGCCGGGTCCCCTTGAACAGCAGGTGCTCCAGGTAGTGCGAGGCGCCGGCCAGCGCGGGCGTCTCGTCCCGGGAGCCGACGCCGACCCAGACGCCGAAGGATGCCGAGCGCATCCCGGGCATCTCCTCGGTGATGACCCGCAGGCCGCCGGGCAGGACGGTGCGGCGCACCGCGCCGCCGTCGGCTCCGCGGGTCAGGGTGCGCGTCGTCCCCGCCCGCTGCAGCGCGGGCGTCGGGAGTCTAGCCACGGTTACCCGCGGCCGGAGTCGGCGCCGGCGACGTCCTCGCGCACCGGGATCAGGCTGATCTTGCCCCGGGAGTCGATGTCGGTGATCTCCACCTGGAGCTTGTCGCCGACCTTGACGACGTCCTCGACCTTGCCGATCCGCTTGCCGTTGCCGAGCTTGCTGATGTGCACCAGCCCGTCCCGGCCGGGCAGCAGCGAGACGAACGCGCCGAACGCCGCGGTCTTCACCACGGTGCCGAGGAAGCGCTCGCCGACCTTCGGCAGCTGCGGGTTCGCGATCGCGTTGATCCGGTCCACCGCCGCCTGGGCGGACGGCCCGTCGGCGGCCCCGACGTAGATCGTGCCGTCGTCCTCGATGGTGATCTCGGCCCCGGTCTCGTCCTGGATCGCGTTGATGACCTTGCCCTTGGGGCCGATCACCTCGCCGATCTTGTCGATCGGGATGCGCACGGTGGTGACCCGCGGCGCGTACGGGCTCATCTCGTCCGGCCCGTCGATCGCCTCGGTCATCACGTCCAGGATGAACAGCCGGGCGTCCCGGGCCTGGGTGAGCGCCTGGGCCAGCACGTCGGACGGGATCCCGTCCAGCTTGGTGTCCAGCTGCAGCGCCGTGACGTACTCCCGGGTGCCGGCGACCTTGAAGTCCATGTCGCCGTAGGCGTCTTCGGCGCCGAGGATGTCGGTCAGCGCCACGTACTCGGTCTTGCCGTTCACCTCGTCGCTGACCAGGCCCATCGCGATGCCGCCCACCGCCGCCTTGAGCGGCACGCCGGCGTTCAGCAGCGCCATCGTGCTGGCGCAGACCGACCCCATCGAGGTAGACCCGTTCGAGCTGAGCGCCTCGGAGACCTGCCGGATCGCGTATGGGAACTCCTCCCGGCCGGGCAGCACCGGGATCAGCGCCCGCTCGGCCAGCGCACCGTGCCCGATCTCGCGCCGCTTCGGCGAGCCGACCCGGCCAGTCTCGCCGGTCGAGTACGGCGGCATGTTGTAGTTGTGCATGTACCGCTTGGTCTTCTGGGGCGAGAGCGTGTCCAGCTTCTGCTCCATCGAGAGCATGTTCAGGGTCGTCACGCCGAGGATCTGGGTCTCGCCGCGCTCGAAGAGCGCCGAGCCGTGCACCCGCGGCACCACGTCCACCTCGGCGGCCAGCTGCCGGATGTCGGACACCCCGCGGCCGTCGATGCGGATCTTGTCCCGGAGGATGCGCTGCCGGATCAGCTTCTTGGTCAGCGCCCGGACCGCCCCGCTGATCTCCTTGTCCCGGCCGGCGAAGTCGGCGCCCACCCGGTCCACGGCCAGCCGCTTGACCCGGTCCAGCTCGGCCTCCCGCTGCTGCTTGCTGGCGATCGTCAGGGCCGCCGCCAGCTCGTCGGCGACCGCGCCCTGCACGGCCGCGAAGACGTCGCCGCCGTACTCCGGGAAGACCGGGAACTCGCCGGTCGGCTTGGCCGCCAGCTCGGCAAGCTCGCTCTGCGCTCGGCACAGCTCCCGGATGAACGGCTTGGCGG
>Ga0210378_10000545_pt1 | contig 19287 bp, 13 predicted proteins | sample PLM1_60_b1redo_FD_155465 | JGI IMG/M metagenome (GOLD analysis project Ga0210378, IMG submission 155465) | Groundwater sediment microbial communities from an aquifer in East River, Colorado, USA - PLM1_60_b1 redo | ecosystem: Environmental > Terrestrial > Soil > Riparian zone | place: USA: East...
CCGCCCCGGTCCAGCAGCACCGGCGCCCCCCCCGGCTGGTAGGACGTGAGCCGGCGGACGTCGGGGCAGCCGGCCAGTCCGCAGCGCGCCCAGGCCGCACCAATAAAGAAGATACCGGCCACGCCGGCCACCATGGCGACCCGGACGGGCCGCGACCGGCGGCGCCAGAATCCCACCAGCCGGTCTCGAAGAGGGGGACGGGTCGCCGGTTCCACACCGCCCTCGCAGCAAGGCCCTTGCCAACGCACGCCGGCCCGAACCACAACGGGATGTGACCCGGTAACATGGATCCGGAGGCGGCTCGCCGATGGGGCTGAAGGAGTACTACCGCAAGCGCGATTTCGGCATCACGCCGGAGCCCCGCGGCAAGGAAAAGAAGGCCAAGGGCCGGTCCTTCGTCATCCAGAAGCACGCCGCGACCCGCCTGCACTACGACTTCCGCCTCGAGATGGAGGGCGTGCTCAAGAGCTGGGCGGTGCCCAAGGGACCGAGCCTCGACCCGAAGGACAAGCGCCTCGCCATGATGACCGAGGACCACCCGGTCGAGTACGGCGGCTTCGAGGGCATCATCCCCAAGGGCCAGTACGGCGGTGGCACCGTCCTGCTGTGGGACCGCGGGACGTGGGAGCCGATCGAAGACCCCCACGCCGGCCTGCGCAAGGGCAACCTGAAGTTCCGGCTGAACGGCGAGAAGCTCCAGGGGGGCTTCGCCCTCGTGAAGATCAAGGGGCGCGACGCGCGCGACTCCGAGAAGACCTGGTTGCTCATCAAGGAGAAGGACGAGTTCGTGCGCCCCGGCTACGACATCACCGAGGCGCGGCCGGAGAGCGTCGCCACCGGGCGCACGCTGGAGCAGATCGCCGCGGACCGCGACCGCATCTGGGACTCCGGCGTGGGCGAGGTCAAGGTCAATAAGGCCAAGGCGGCCGGCGACCCGTCGAAGCTGCCGGGCGCGCGCAAGGCTCCCCTGCCGGCCTCAGTGCAGGCCCAGCTCGCGACACCGGTCACGAACCCGCCGGCAGGAGACGAGTGGCTCCACGAGATGAAGTTCGACGGCTACCGCATCCTCAGCCGCATCGAGAAGGGGCGGGTGAGGCTCGTGAGCCGCAACGGCAAGGACTGGACGGAGCGCTTCACGGCGCTGACGGGCGACATCGGCGGCCTCGCCGAGCGGGCGGTGCTGGACGGCGAGGTGGCGGTGCTCCTGCCCGGCGGCAACACGAGCTTCCAGGCCCTGCAGAACTTCATGAGCGGGGCGAAGGGCGGCCAGCTCGTCTATTACGTCTTCGACCTTCTCTACCTCGACGGGTACGACCTGACCGGGGTCGTCCTGGAGGAGCGCAAGGCGACCCTGCAGCGGCTCCTGGCCGGCGCGCGGGGCGGCGCCGTCCGCTACAGCGACCACGTCGTGGGCCAGGGCCGGGAAGTCTTCGAGAACGCCTGCCGCATGAAGGTGGAAGGCATCGTCTCCAAGCGCCGGGACATGCCTTACACCCCCGGGCGCACCCGCGGCTGGCTCAAGGTCAAGTGCCACCTGGAGCAGGAGGTCGTGATCGGCGGCTTCACCGAGCCCGAGGGCACCCGCACCGGTCTCGGCGCCCTCCTCATCGGCGTCCACGACGCGAAGGGCCGCCTCGTCTACGCGGGCAAGGTGGGCACCGGGTTTACCGACAAGGTGCTGACGGACCTGCGGCGCAAGCTCGAGGCGCGGGAGCAGACGACCTCGCCCTTCTCAGCGGGGACCGGGCTGCCACGGAATGCGCACTGGGTGAAGCCGGAGCTGGTGGCGGAGGTGGCTTTCACCGAGTGGACGAGCGACGGCCACCTGCGCCATCCGACCTTCCGCGGCCTGCGCGAAGACAAGCCGCCGGCGCAGGTCGTGCGCGAGACGCCGGAGCCGACCGCGCAGGCGGTCGCCGAAGCGGAGGAGGAAGTGGCGACATCACGCAAGGCCGGCGGCAAGTCGAAGCGAACGACGACTGCGCGGAAGAGCAGTGGGGGGTCCGGGGGGGCCGGAGAGCCCCCCCGGCTGAAGGAGCGAGCGCGGATTCATTCCGCGCGAGCGAAGACGACCAAGGAAGAAGTGGTCGTGGCCGGCATTCGCATCAGCAATCCCGACCGCGTCGTCTACCCGGGGCAGGGCCTCACGAAGCGCGACATTGCCCTGTACTACGAGTCGATCCACGAGCACATCCTGCCGCACCTCGTGGGCCGGCCCACGACACTCGTGCGCTGCCCCGAGGGGATGGGCAAGCCTTGCTTCTACCAGAAGCACATCGGCTACTGGGCGCCGGACTCGCTGCGCCGCGTGAAGATCCAGGAGAAGAAGAAGGTCGGCGAGTACCTGGTGGTCGACGATCTGGCGGGGGTGATCGGCCTGGCCCAGATGGGCATCCTCGAGATCCACACCTGGAACTCCACCGTGGACCATCTCGAGCAGCCCGACCGCCTGGTCTTCGATCTCGACCCTGACCCCGCGGTCGGATGGGCGGCGGTCGTGAAGACGGCCGAGCGCGTGCGTGACCTCCTCGACGGGCGGGGCCTCGGCGCCTACGTGAAGACGACGGGGGGCAAGGGCCTGCACGTCGTGACGCCGCTCCGCCCCGAAGCCGGCGGGGACGAGTGCGCCGACTTCTCGCGCGTGCTGTCCGAGGCCCTCGCCCGCCAGCATCCCGACGAGTACCTCACCGAGGCATCCAAGGCCGCCCGCAAGGGAAAGATCTTCATCGACTGGCTCCGCAACATCCGCGGCGCGACCTCGATCGCGGCGTACTCGACGCGCGCGAAAGCGGGCGCCCCCGTCTCCGCCCCCGTGACCTGGGAGGAGCTGCCGAAGACGCGGCCCGACCAGTACACGGTGGAGACGCTGCCGCGCCGGCTGGCGTCGCTGACGAAGGACCCCTGGGCGGGATACGAGAAGGCCGCCAAGCCCCTCAGCGCCGCGCTGAACCGCGTGGGGAGCCTCGGCTAGCCGCTCACTCTCCCATCACGTGGACGACTACGTCCCGTCGGTGGCGGCCGCTACGGTGCTCCCAGACGTACAGTCCCTGCCAGGTGCCGAGCACGAGCTCTCCCGCGCGCACCGGCACCTGCTCGGAGGTCCGCGTGAGGGCGGCCTTCACATGGGAGGACATGTCGTCGTCGCCCTCCGCGACGTGGGTGTAGAGCGGATCGCCGTCGGGCGCGAGGCGGCTCAGGAATGCCTCGAGGTCGCGCTGCACCGCAGGGTCGGCGTTCTCCTGGATGACCAGGCTGGCCGACGTGTGCCGGATGAACACGGTGCAGAGCCCGTCCCGGACCCCCGAGGCCCGAACGACGCCCTGCACGCCGCCCGTGATCTCGTTGAGGCCCCGGCGAGTGGGCACGCTGAGGGTTTCGGTGCGCTGTTCCACTCGATCAGAGTGTAGTTCTTTCGAGGGGTGCGATCAGCTTCGCGATCGCCCTCTGGAGCGCGGCGCCCCCGACGAAGATCCCGCGGGCGACTTCGCGTGCATCCGCCGCCGGCACCACCCCTTCCTCCATCAGCATCGAGGACAGCCCCATCACCGCCGTAAGAGGGGTGAGGAACTCGTGGGGCATCGCTCGCGCCAGGCCGGCGCGGAGGGCATCCAGTCGGCGCAAGCTCTCTCGACGCAAGGCCACGGTTCGGTTGAGCCGGGCGGCCACGGTTCGGAGGAGACGCTCCGCGGCCACCGGCTGGGTGAGATAGTCATCCGCCCCCCGCTCCATGCCTTGGCGAAGGGCGGCGGGTTCCCCGACGCCGGTCAGGAATATGAATGGGATCGTTGCGCTGAACGGGTCCTCACGGAGCGCCGTCACGACCGCGTATCCGTCGAGGCCGTTCGTGACGATCTCACAGATGACGAGGTCGAAACGTCGCTCCCGCGCGAGGGCCAGGCCCGCGGCTCCGTCGGCCGCGGCGTCGACCTGATAGCCCTCCTCCCGGAGAAGCGCGACCGTGGCGGATCGCAGGGCCGCGTCGTCCTGGATGACGAGCAGCCTGCACTGGCGCACCACCTCTGGCCGCGGCACCGACTCCGGGAGTGCGGGCCACCCGCTCGCCCGGCGCACCTCGTTCACGACCCTCTCGACGTCCTCCAGGGTGAAGGGTTTGGCCAGGCTGGGACAGCCGGTTCGCTCCAGGAAGTCCGTAGTGCGACCGGCAAAGGTGTCGCCGGTGACGAAGACGAAGCGACGCTCCAATCCAGGAAACCGCCGTTGCACCTCGGCGTAGAGAGTGGGGCCGTCCATTTCCGGCATCCGGAGGTCGCTGAGGATCACGTGATAGGCCTGGCCGACCAGCTTCTCCAGGGCTTCCCGGCCGTTGCGGGCAACGTCCACTTGATGGCCTCGAGCCGAGAGCAGCTCCGCCACCACGTCCGCCAGCTCCACTTCATCCTCCACGACGAGAACCCGGGCCGGGATGACGCCGCCCGTGGCCGGCTCGGCCACGGCGGGTGCCGCCGCGCCCGCGCCCCGGCCGACGGGCAGCTCTATCCGGAGCAAGGTGCCCTCGCCCGGCGTGCTTTCCAGGTTGATCGTGCCCCCGTGGCTCTCGATGATCCCGCGACAGAGCGACAGACCCAGGCCCGTGCCCTCGCCGGGGGACTTGGTGGTGAAGAACGGCTCGAACACGCGGGCGACGACGGCGGCGGGGATCCCGGGACCATTGTCGGCGATTTCGAGGAAGACCCTGTCCGCATCGCGGCGGCCGAGGGTCAGGACGAGCCTTCGCGGCGAAGGACGGCGAAGCAGGGCGTGCTGAGCGTTGGTGATCAGGTTGACGACCACCTGGTGCAGTTGATGGGGATCGGCCCAGAGACGGGGCAGCTCGGCCGCGTGATCGGTGACGACCTCGATGCCCGCAGAGGTCAGGGAATACGCCACCAGCTCGAGCGCTTCCTCCACGACCTGCTTGAGGCTGGCCCAGCCACGCTCGGTGGGCCGCTGCCGCGCCAGGGCCAGGAAGTTCCTCACGATGCGAGCACAACGGTCCGCCGCGGTGGCGATCTTCGCGGCCCTTCCCGCCGGCTCGCCCTCCAGGCTGCGGCGCAGCAGCTCCGTCTGGCCCGCGATCACCCCCAGCGGATTGTTCAGCTCGTGGGCGACGCCGGCCAGCAATGACCCCATGGCCGCCAGCTTCTCGGTCTGGGCCAGCGCGGCCGCCTGCCGGCGCAGCTCCGCTTCTGCGCGCTTGTGATCGGTGACGTCCGTGGCTGTTCCCAGCGCCGCCGGCTTGCCTTCGAACTCCACCAGGGATGACGAGACGAGCGCCCACCGCTCCTCGCCCGCTTTCGTGAGCAGCTTGACCTCGTAAAGCGTCGGTACGTCCTCGCCCCGCTGCCGGGCCAGGATCCTCTCTCGCACCTCCTCCCGGTAGTCCGGATGGACGAAGCCCCAGAAGTCGCGCGCCAACAGCTCGTCCCGCGTGTAACCCGTCACCTGCTCGGCCCAGCGGTTTACGTAAACGCGCCGCGCTCCCTGGTGGATGAAGAGGGCACAGGGGATCGTCTCCGCCACCGCTCGGAACTGCGCCTCGCTGCTCCGCAGCCGCCGCTGGGCCTCCCGCTCCTCACGCTCGGCTCGGGCCCGGGCGCGCTGCGCGTGCCTTTCCTCGAGCGCGCGCTGGATGGCCGGCACCAGCCGGTTCAGCCGCTGCTTCAGGACGTAGTCGGTAGCGCCCTGCGTGAGGGCCTCGATCGCCCGCTCCTCGCCGATGGTGCCCGAAACGAAGATGAAGGGGAGATCGGGGCGCCGGCGGCGGCCCATGGTCAAGGCCGCGATGCCGCTGAAGGAGGGGAGGGTGTGATCGGAGAGAATCAGGTCGAAGTCTCCATCGGCGAGGGCGGCCGAGAACGCCTCCTCGGTCTCGACCCTGAACATGGTGTGCTCGATGCCTCCCTGCCGGAGCATCAAGGAGACGAGCTCCGCGTCGAGCTCGTTGTCCTCCACGTGCAGGATCCGGATCGGCGGCCGGCCGAGCGACGCGAGCTTGCGATCCGCGGGGCGGCAGGGCGTCAGAGCCTGCGATTCCACCGACTCAGTCCCAGTGCACCGACGGCGGGTGGCTCTCCGGCCTCGCGAACAGATACCCCTGCAGCAGCTCACAGCCGGTGGCGCCCAGGGCATCGCGCTCGGCCTTGGTCTCGATCCCCTCCGCGACCACGTGCATGCCCAGGTCGTCGCAAAGATGGGCCATCGAATGAACCAGTTTCTGCTTGGTCGGTGTCCCGTCGATCCCGCGAATGAGGGACATGTCGAGCTTCACGTACTCGGGCTCGATGTGCGCCATCGAGCTCAGGCCCGCGTAGCCGGCGCCCAGATCGTCCACCGCGAGCCGGAAGCCACGCGCGCGCAGGTCGATGAGGCGCTGCGAGAGCGATGAAACGCCGTCCAGCGATGCCCGCTCCGTGATCTCCAGCACCACGCGCGAGGCCCACTTCGTGAGCGGGCCGTCCTCGTAGAGGCCCGGGTCGTTCAGATCGACGGGATGCAGGTTCACGAAGATGGTGGCGTCCGGCGGCAGAGCGGACACGGCGGAGGCCGCCTCGGCTCGGATCCCGCGCCCCAGCTCGACCAGGCGCCCGAGCCGCTCCGCGGCTTCGAGGAGCTCCGCAGGCCGCGGCAGTGATCCCTCGTGCGAGCGGACGAGAACCTCGTAGCCGTGGACGCGACGGTCGGGCCACGACACGATCGGCTGGAACGCGATCCACAGATGCCCGAGGGCCGACTCGAACCGTCCTTCGAGCGCCGCTCGGTCCCCCGGGGTATCGATCGAGCCGCCGGCCGAGGCCAGGGCGTATCTCTTCAGCTTCGCGAGCTCGTGATACCGTTCCGCTCGCCGCAGCATCTCCTCGAGCGCGTCCATTGGCACCGACTTGGGAAGATACCGGTACGCGCCATACTCGATCGCCTCCGTGGCCGTCTCGACGGTGGGATTGCCCGTCATGAGCACGACCGGTATGTCGAGGTCCACCTCCCGGACCGCCTTGAGGAAATCGATGCCGTTCATGCCCGGCATGTTGATGTCGGACACGATCACGTCGTACAACGCGCGGTGGACGAGGGCCAGGCCTTCCTTGGCGCTCGCCGCGACGTCCAGCTCGATGCCCCTGCCGGAGAGGCCCGCCTCGTAGGCTTTCCGCACGAACTCGCAATCGTCAACGAGGAGCAGCCGCATCGTCGTTCTCCTTCGGGTCACCGCCCGGTCAGGGATGATCCCAGGCCTGCATCAACGATGGCGGGGTTGGGGAGGGAAGGGAGCCACGACGACTTGCGGGCTGCATGACACGTGCCCGAGCGCCGAAGGCGCCAAGTCATCGACTTACGTCGATGACAGGGACCAGGGTGCGGGAATTTCTCCAGACGTCGGAAATGGCGCCCGAGGCTCTACAACTCGACGACGAAGATCGATCCCCGGGGCTGGTTGTCCGTCACGGAGATCCGTCCGCCATGTGCCTCGACGGCCAGCTTGGAGAAGCTCAGACCCAGGCCGATCTGGGAAACACCTGGCTTCCGCTGATCGACGATCTGGAACTGCTCGAAGACCCGCTCCTTCTCCGCGTCCGGAATGCCGGGGCCCTGGTCGTGGACCTCGATCCGGACCCCCGCCAGATGCGAGCCCTTCTTGTCCACATACTTGACGACGAGACGAACCGCGTCCCCCCGGCTCGAGTACTTGACGGCATTGGAGAGGAGGTTGTCGAGCACACGTCCGAAGAGCGTCGGATCGAGCATGACGTATCTCGCGTTGGCGGGATGCTCGAGGGCGAGGGAGATGCCCTTCGAGTCCGCCACGAGGCGGTGCTCGGACTCCAGGGCGCGGACCAGCTCCCGGACGTCCACCGCCGCTCGAGCGAGGATGAGCTTGCCGGCCTCCAGCTTTGCCAGCATGAGCATGTCGTTCAAGAACGTGTTGATCCGTTCCGACTGGGCGCGGATGGCATCGGCCCGCTTCTTCCAGTCCGCCTGGTCGGCGCTCTCGGCCATGGCCAGCGACGCGGTGTGGACCAGGATGACGCTCAGGGGCGCCCGCATGTCGTGAACGATCATGTTGGCGAGGTCCTCACGCATCTTGAGCGTTCCCTTGAGCCGGTCGTGCTGGCGCTTGATCCGTAGCATCGACCTCACGCGGGCCCGCAGCTCGACCGCGCTGACGGGTTTCGTCAGGAACTCGTCGGCGCCGGCGTCGAGACCCCGCACCAGGTCCTCCTTGCTTTCGAGGACGGTGACCAGGACCACCGGCACGTGGCGCAGGCGGTGATCGGCCTTGATCCGGCGGCACACCTCGTATCCGTCCATGTTCGGCATCATGACGTCCAGCAGGATCACGTCGGGAATCTGCTTTTCCAGCTCCGCCAGCGCCTCGGCGCCGTTGGTGGCGAACGCGAACTCGTGCCCGTCCGCCAACAGAATCGCGTGGAACGCCTCGCGCACCGCCGCCTCGTCGTCGATGATGAAGATCTTGGCCGTATCGCTCATCCGATCCCCCCGCAGCGGTCGATCCATGCGCTCAAGTTTGCCAGGCTCAACGGCTTGCTCACGTACTCCGTGGCTCCGGCGGCCAGGCAGCGCTCACGGTCTCCCGGCATCGCCAGGGCGGTCAAAGCCACGATCGGTGTCGCCTCGAGTCCGGGCGTGGCGCGGATCCGGCCGATCGCCTCGAGGCCGTCCATCCCCGGTACTTGAACGTCCATCAGGATGACATCGGGACGCTCTCGAACCGCCATCTCGAGCCCCTCGGTTCCGGTTCGAGCGCAGAGGACCTGATGTCCCCGCCCCCGCAAGTAGTCTGTGAGCATGGACGTCAGATCGGCGTGATCCTCGACGAGGAGGATCCGGCGCGCGTTCGCGCTCTCGCGAGGGAGCCCCGGCTCGGTCGGGGCCTGCGCGGCGGAGATGGCGGCCACGGGCGGGACCGAGCTCGCGGGCGCGGGGTCGGGACGGCCGGCCGGGAGCACCACGGTGAAGCGGCTCCCCTTGCCGGGCTCGCTTCCGATCAGCACCCTCCCACCATGAAGGTCCACCATCCGTCGCGAGAGTGCGAGCCCGAGGCCGGTCCCGCCGTGCTGGCGGGTGAGGCTGCCGTCGAGTTGGACGAAGGGCTGGAACAAGCGGCTCATGTCCTCCTTGCGTATGCCGATGCCCGTGTCCCAGACCGTGAAGCGGACCACGTTTTCCGATCGGTCGCCGATCACCTCGAGGCCCACCGCCCCTCCCGCCGGGGTGAACTTCAACGCGTTCCCCAGCAGATTGACGAGCACCTGCTTGACCCGGCGCTCGTCGCACCTCAAGGTGGCGATCGAACCGTCGGTGGTGAACGACACGCGCACGCCCTTCTTCTGGGCCGCCTCCTTGACGAAGCGGAGGCTTCCCTGGCAGATGGCGTCGATCGAAACGCCCTCCTTCGCGTCGAGCGTCATCTTACCCGCCTCGATCTTCGCGAGGTCGAGGATCTCGTTGATCAGCGAGAGCAGGTGCCGGCCGCTCTCTTCGATCGTTCGGAGGGCCTTTCCCTGCTTCTCCGTCAAGGGGCCCTGCACCTCCCCGAGCAGCGCCTCCGACAGCCCCAGGATCGCGGTCAGGGGAGTCCGGAGCTCGTGAGAGACGTTGGCCAGGAAGTCGTCCTTGAGACGAGCCGCCTTCGCCAGCTCGTCGTTGGCTCGCGCGAGCTCCGAGGTACGCTCCTCGACCTTCCGGGCGAGCTGGGACCTTTCCTCCTGGAGGGCGGCCTCGCGGAGCTTGCGCTCGGTGATGTCGATGCACGAGCCGACGAAGCCGATGGCGGCGCCCTCGGGCCCCATCCGAGGCTGGCCACGCTCCAGCATCCACCGGTACTCCCCGTCGAAGCGCCGCAGGCGGTATTCGGCCTCGAAGGCCCTTCCGTCTCCGCCGGCGGCCTCACCTCCTTCCAGACGCCGGCGCGCATCGTCCGGGTGAAGCCCGCTCGTCCAGCCGTTCCCCAGCTCGTCCTTCAGGGAGCGGCCCGTGAACTCGAGCCACCCCTCGTTGACGTAAGTGCGCCGGCCGTCCGGAGCCGAGAGCCACATGAGAACGCGGGCGGAATCCACCAGCGCGCGCACGTCATCCTCGCTGGCCGTCTGCGCGGCGGCGGCCGCGAGGCCATCCGCATCGAGGCCGCGGCGGCCTGATGGGCCGTCCCCGCCGCCCGAAGAGAGCACGACGAGGCCCAGGGCCGCGATCGTGAACAGGAGACCGAGGAGCAGCGCGGCCCAGCCGTCTCCGCCTGCCCACCCGATGAGCACACCGAGGGCACCCATCGCCGTCGCGGCGAGGACGAGATAGAAAGGAAGCGGAGAGCCCGGCCGGCGTGCCGGCATGCGCCTATCCCCCTAACGATGGCCCAGCTTCCAGGCGAGCGAAAACTGCGACCGGCTTGCGATTTCGAGATCGTAGTGCTCGAGGGTGAGCAGCAGCTCGCCTCCCCCGCCGACGGGAAGGGCGACTCCCCCGAACACGTGACGCAGCGACTGGGTCGCCTGCTCGTCGAGAAGGCCGAGGACGGAAGGACTGGAACGTCCCACGGAGCCTCCGACCTGATACCGCCGGCTACCCGCGATGTAGACGACCTTGCCCATCCCGAGCCGGGTGCCGAGCGTGCCGCGGAACGAGAAGAAGTATCCCGCCTGGAAGATCAGAGCCGGCCGGGGGAGGAAGGTCAGACCGGCCTTGGCCAGCCCTCCGTGGGCGGACCGGCCCCCGACGTACTGACACTCGAGGTCGCCCATCAGCCGGCGCTCGACGAGCGGCTGCGATCCGTTCCCGCGGAGCTGCACGTAGCTCCCGTCGATGTTGCTGTGGCCGACGGTCGCATCCGTGGCCACGATGGTTCGGCCGACGGTGAACGTCGCTCCCGCGGTCCCCGATCCCCACCGCGTGTCCGGAAGGGCGAAGGCGGACAGGCCGAGCTTCAGCGTACGGCGCGGCGCCGGCGAGCGGTACCACTCGACTCCCCCGCCGCCCCCGACACCTCCGGTCGAGATCCTCTCCACCCGGCCGGAAAGGTAGACGTCGTCCGCACCGGCCGCCCCGGCCGCGAAGAGGAGGGCCGCCGCGGCCGACCTCACTCTCGCGCCTCGCATCGTCCGCGGCCCGCCTCCTTGGCGGCGTAGAGGGCTTCATCCACGCGGATGAGGAGGTCCGGCAACCGGTCGCCGGCGTGGATCGACGCCACGCCCGACGAGAACCCGAGGACTCGCGATTGGCCTCCCGCCTCCAGGGGACGCTTCGCCAGGTTGCGATAGATGCGCTGGATGACCTCGTAGGCCTCGGCCGCGCCCGTGTCGGTGAAGATCACGGCGAACTCGTCGCCCCCGAGGCGGGCGAAGATGTCGGCCGTCCGGAGCTGTTCCCGCACCGTCTTCGTGAAGAGCACGAGCGCCTCGTCGCCGGCGGCATGGCCCAGGTCGTCGTTGATCTCCTTGAAGTAATCCATGTCCAGGGACGCGAGCGCCGCCCGGGCGCCGCGATCGACGCGGGCGATCACGCCCGGAAGAGCCTCCTCGAAGAAGCGCCGGTTGTAGATCTTGGTGAGAGGGTCGTGCGTCGCCATGTCGTAGAGCTTGTCTTCCTCGGTGGTGGACCTCAGGGTGGCGATGGTCGCCCAGGACTTCCCCCCGGGGAGAGTGGCGCCGATCATCGACGCGCGATAGGACTGGCCCCGTAGGCGCACCTTCTTCTCCGTCTCCTCGGGGCCGGATGTGCGCCACCAGCCCCGCTCCTCGTGGGCCGAAAGCAGCGCGGCCATGTTCATGCCGAAGTGGGCCTCCGGGAACAGGCGCGTGGTGAGCTCGTTCGCGTAGAGAAGCTTTCCCTCCTCGTCGAGCACCAGCAAGGCGTCTTGCATGCCGTCCAGCACCGCGTTCAGGTAGTACATCTCGGTCAAGTCGCTGAACCCGAGATAGGCGTAGCTCGTGCCCCCATGGTCGATTCGAAAGACGCGCACGCTGGCGATGCGGGCCTCGCTTCCCACCTGGTGACCGCACGAGCCGAGCTCGCCTTCGCCCCGGGCCAGGATCTCGCGGACCCGCTCCGGCTCGTGAAACCGCACGACGTCGAACAAACCCTTCCCGAGAAGGTCCGTCGGGCTCAGCAGGAGCTGCTGGAGGAAGCTCTGGCTGGTGTAGAGGATCTGACCCGTGTCCCGGTAGACGATCACGCTCGGGGACGGATCCGCGTGCATGACGGCCTGGAAGAGGCCCTGGGCCTCCTCGCGCAGGTCGTCGGCCGTCCGCAGACGGTCCGAAAGCCTCAGGACGAGGCCCGAGATGGACTCGGAAAGCGCCGCCGCCGACAGCTGGAACACCGCGAACATTCCGAGCGAGACGAGCAGCTCCTCGGGAAGGACCTCGGCCCCGGGGAACGGCCGCGGACGCCGGGGCATCCACGCCGGTCCCTCCCACGAGAAGCCCTCGAGCGGCAGCCCCCACAGCGACACGTACCATCGCAGCTCCGGAGACTCGGCCAGTGAGACCAAGGTCACGGATACGACGGCCACCAGCGCCATGACGTAGGGACGCCAGTCGCGCATCACGATCCCGGTCGCGAGCACCGGCAGCAGGAACGCGAGCAGGAAGACGCGGGCCTCGATTCCCCCCACGAGATGCCAGAGCAGGGCCAGGAAGAGGATTCCCGAGCCGTGCAGCAGGCTGGTGGCGAGGAGGATCGTGCGCGGCGTCTTCAAGCGGTCCAGGGAGCGGGCGGCCGCAACGTAGAGGAGGGCGTAAACGAAGACGCTGGCGGCGACGGGCGTGATCTCGATCTGGAGCAGCCGCACGAACCACGCCGCCCCCACGGCGAGCGCCACCACTACGAGAAGGAGGAGCCAGGAGACGTCGAGGAGGCTTCGGCACTCCTGGATCGCAGCCACGCCGGTGAGCAGGGTGCGCTTTCCCGGAGCCACCGGCGCTCGCCCCCCCGCGAAGGCGGGCGGCGGGGCCACGGTGTCACTCGACGTAGCGACCTCGCCTCGGGTCGTCGAACAGGTTCCGCTCCAGCACGTTGTCGCTGAGGAGCGGGTGGGCGGCCCGTATCGCGCCTCGCCGGCCCTCGAAGTCGTCGATGCGTATGCCGGCTCTCCCGCTCGTGCGCACCTGGTTTCCCGACACGACGGGAGACCCCCCGATGACGTACACCCCGTCGAAGGACTGCTGCCACACGAGGTTCTCGGCCACTCGGCTCGGCCGCAGGGGATCGCCGAACACGACGACGATGCCGAAGCCGTTCCCATAGACGCGATTGGCCCGGACCACGGTGCTGAGCGCGTTCTTCAAGAGGATCCCCACCGCCTCGTTGTGGTCCGTCTCGTTCTGCTCGATCACGGTGGCCTCGCTCGCCACCGCGCAGATTCCATACGAGCGGCCGGCCCGAATGCGGTTCCGGCGGACGAGGTTGTCCCGGCCGGAGACCAGGATGCCGGCCTCGCGGAAGCCCGAGACGTGGTTGTCCTCGATCCGAGCCCCCACGTTCATGGCCACGACGGCGATGGTATCGCCCTCGAAGCGGTTCCTCGAGATCGTGAGCTCGGCGCCTTCCCGACTTACCGGCGCCACCGCCCACACCCCCGCTCGGCGATGCTCACGGAACACGTTGTCGACTATCTTCGCGCTTTCCATCCAACCTTCCACCGTGACGCCGGTCTCGTTGCCTTCGAACCGATTGCTCGTGACGTTCAGTCCCCGGGCTCCCCCCAGGGCGTGCACCCCGCTTCCACACCCCACCAGGGCGAGGTTCTCGAGTTGCACGTGGGGAGACCGGACGAGGATTCCCTGCCCGGCGCCATGGAGGATCTCGAAGCCCCCCAGGCTGCTGCCGGGGGCGATGACGTCCAGAACCGGGCCCCCCTCGAGGGCCGCGGCGTCGATCCCGCTCCCGCTCCGGCCCTGGATGACGGTCCCGTGGGGATTCACGAGCGGGGGAAGGGGCGTTTCGAGCGAAATGCGGTGGCCGGGCAGGAGAATGCGAGCCCGCCCAGCGGTCTGGTTTGCGGCCACGATCGCCTCCCGCAGGCTGCCCCGTCCGCCGTCCGCGAGGACGGTGACGTGATATTCCCTCTGGGCGAGGGCGAGCAGCGGCGGGGGGCGCAGCTCGGTCAACCACGGCAGTGAGAGGAGGCACAGACCGAGGAAGCCGACGACCGCCCAGCGGATCGCCCCTCGGCGGCCCGCGGCCATCAACCCGCCACCGCCGTCAGGACGAACACCTTGTGCCACGAGGGACGGACCCAGAGCCGGCCCAGCAGCACGTCGACGGGCAGCGACAGGCCCGTGACCGCGGCCAGCAGGGCCTTCCCCGCGGGTACGGGGAGAGCACGGTAGTGGGGCAGGAAGAGCACCCGCAGCGGCGAGGGATCCACTCCGCCGACCGCAAGGCAGCGGAGGCCGGCGCCCTGAAAAGCCTCGAGGTACTGAGCCATGGGGCGTGCCTGGAACACCGGGCTATCGCAGCGGCTTGACGGACGCGAAGGAGCCGCCTCGAGAGCGACGAGGCGTCCTCCGGGCGAGAGGTGCCCTCGGAGGCTCTGCACGGCCCGGCGGAGTCCCGTTTCTCCGACGACGTGCTGGAGCACCGTGACGCACAAGATCGTGTCGAAGCGCTCGGCCAGGTCGAGATCCGTGACGTCTCCCACGAGGAAGCGACAGCGTTCCGTCAGCCCTTCGAGCGCGGTGCGGCGCCGGGCTTCAGCCAACATCGTCGGCGAGAGGTCGACGCCGGTGACCCGGGCCCCGCGCGAGGCCAGGCGCCGGCTCCAGCGGCCGACGCCGCAGCCCACGTCCAGGACCGTACCCCTGGCGGCACCCCTCAGCCATCTCCGCAGCGCAAGCCGCTGGCAGACGTCGATCGCGCGGTTGTGATAGTCGGGCATGCCGAAGGAGCAGACCGCGGCCCGCCCTTCGTTCTCGCGGGCGAAGCGGGAGGCTCGCCGGTCCCAGTAGTCGGAAGGGGGCGTCGCCAAATCGCTTCCTCAGCTCGACGCGGCCATCTGCCTTCGCATGAGGACCTCGTCCGCCTGATAGTGATCTCGGTACACCCGCCGGCCGAAGAACCGCAGCCCGAACCAGTTGAGGTAGCCGAGCGTGGTTGGCACCGTCTGGAGCACCGCATAGAAGAAGTAGAGGGGGATCACGCGCACGACGCGCCGCAGCTCGCCCTTCTTCAGCACCAGGAACATCTGGGCCACGGTCAGGAGCGTGTATTGGAAATAGGCGAGGGTCATGTAGAGCGGGTTCGTCCAGCGGGTGTCGGGGATCGATGCGAGGCCCGCCAGGTTGTCAATGCCGTTCGCGAGGCTCAGGCCGAGGATGACGAGACCGGCGACGCGCAAGGGGTGCAGGACCAGACCCAGCAGGCCCGTGTAGACGACAAAGTGGTAGATGAGGAACGGCCGGGCGGCGGTCGCTTGCAGGATCCGCGGGAAGTCCCGCAAGTAGATCTGGATCAGGCCGAAGGCCCATCCCACTCGCTGGGAGAACAACGCGCCCAGGGTCCGTTTTCCGTCGGTCGCGAACACCAGGCGCCCGTCGTAGTAGATCCGCTCGTTGACGCTGAGGAGGATGAGGGCGTTGCTCAGGTCCTCGGCATAGACGGACAGCGAATGGAGGGACAGCGCCCTTTCGAGGGCGTCGCGGCGATAGATCGACGCCCCCGAGGTCAGCGCGTGGTCGCCGAGGCCCTTGCGTCCGATCTCGAGGGCCATGGAATATTCCAGGTACTGGAAGTCCGCCCACAACCCGTCCGGGCGCACCACGATGCGCGGGCACGCGGCGGCCATGCCGCTCCGCTGGAACTCGAAGAGGACGCGCTCGAGGTTGGACACCCCGGCGCCGCCCGCGTCGCCGTCGATCTCCACGTCGGGGTCGACGATCACGATCGTGACGATCTCCGGCGGCAGGCGAGCCAGCAGCTCTCGGATGGCCCCCGGCTTCTTCCGATTTGGCGTTCCTCGAACATGGCGGACGCCCAGCCGGTCGAGGTGCGGCACGGTGTCGTCGGTGGAGGCGTCGTCGATGATCCACAAGTGCTCGCGAAGGGTCCCCAGGCGGGAGACGAATGTCTCGGCGCGATCCGACAAGTTGTGGATCGAAGCCAGGATCGCGAACGGCCGGAGATGGAGCCGCATCTGGTACGGCGTGAAGTGGCCGACGTCGAGCGGCACCGACGTCTGCACGGACCGCTCGCCGCCCCGGGATGCGGGGGCATGCACGCGGCGGAAGAAGAGCCGAACGAGCAGATCGAGCGTGTCCGACAGGACGAGGGTGCTCGCCACGGCATAGATGGCCAGATGAAAGGCGGCCTCGGCGACGGCTCCTTCAGTCATCCGGGTCCCAGGTGGAAAAGAAGCGTTGCATCAGGGCGTCGCGTCGACCGCGGTCGATCGTCCCGTACAGAACGACCGCTGGCGGGAGGTGGAGGCCGGGGAGCACCACGGAACCCGGACAGAGCAGCGTGGACGCGCCGAAGCGCACCCCGTCCCCGACGAGCGCGCCGAAGTGGGTGCGTCCCGAGTCGATGAGCTGACCGCGGAACTTCATGCGGACGGATCCATCCTTCCGGACCTTGGTGTTGGCCACGAACACGTTCCCGGCGACGGTGACGTCCCGTCCGAAGATGCTGTCACCGGCGTAGACGTAGTGACCCAGGTAGCTGTTCGGCCCGAGGACGACCGTACGCGCCAGCTCGCAGTGCGCGCCGATCACGCAACGCGGGCCGACCACGACCTCCTCCCGCAAGATCGCTCCCGCGCGCACGCGGCTTCCGGGCCCCAGCACGAGGCGGCAGGACTCGTGGACGATCGCGCCCGCTTCGACGACGCTGTCCGCGCCCAGCGAGAGGATCTCGCCCCTGACGATGGCGCCGGGGTCCACGAAGCCCGTGGCTGCCCGCGGGGTCTCGGCGAGGAACGCCTTCAGGGAGGAGTGGAAGCCGGCCAAGGCGGCCGCGTCGCGCGGCAGCAGGTGCTCCAGCCGCGCGTCGTCGGGGGGTGCCCACAGGCCGCGAATCGTCGCCCAGAGGTCATCGCGAAGCGTCACGAGCGGTCTCCTGAAGCCGCCTCGAACGCGTCTCGTGCTCCCTCACGCCGGCATGCTCCGCGACCTTCTCCATGAGGTCCCCGTGGGCCCGATCGATCGACCGGACGAGATCGCGATGGACCCCCGCGAAGATTTCCTCGCGGCTGCGGTCGCCCTCCGCCCAGTTGAGGGGGTGCAGGCAGATCTGAAGGCGCTCCGGCACGGGGCCTTCGGACAGGATCTGCCACCCCTGGTCCCGCCAGGCCCGGCAGGAGTCCGAGACGTAGGTCGTCTCGCGGGTGAATCGTGGGTGGTAGGCGTTCACGTAGTCCGTCCGGAGCGCGAACGGGTCTTCCCCGTTCAGGGCGGGCTGGTGCATGGCGATCGACGACACGGCCTCGCCGCTGAGCGTCGCGAGCAGTCTGGCCTGGGCATCCAGGAGCCGGTCCCACTCGCCCCGGGGGAACGGGCGCAGGAAGCCGACGTCGTAATGCAGCCCGACCTCGTGCCCGAGTTCGACCAGCCGGCGAGGCAATCCCGCATGCTCGGGGTCGAGAAGGTTGTAGTAGGGCCCGTTGGGAAGGAGGAAATAGGTGGCCCGCCATCCGGCTTCGGCTTCCAGCGTGGCCATGCGGATCGCCGCGCCGGGCGAGTAGTCGACGTCGTGCCTCAGGATGAAGAAGGGGTGCGATGGAAGACCGTGCCTCAGCTCGAAGAACCGGACGAGGACGTGCGTCCGGGACAACCTCTCCAGGAGCGCCCGGTAGTCCGCGTAGGTGAACGAGTCACGCATGGAGCGCGTTCTCCGAGGGGGCGAGCAGGGAACGCATCAGGCTCTGCTTGCGAGTCCTCTCGACGGCCGAAAGCCGGGCGACGAGCGCCCGCACGACGTCGGCCAGGGGAGGCATCTCGAATCCCCGTCGCGACAGCTCCGGAACAGCGCAGGCGGCCCACAGGAGCGAGCGGACTCGGGAGGGAAGGTGCACCCCTTCGGCGCCGATCAGGGGCAGCGTCCGGTCGAAGACCCGCTCGATGGCCAGGATCGCCTCCCGCGCTTCGGGATCCAAGGGGAGGATCTTCGCGGGTTGGTCCCAGCGAACCGGCGTACCGGCGATCGAGCGCGTCGTGGAGACGGTGTGGGCGCGCAGGCCGGCATCCGACGCCATCGCGGAGCCGGAGAACGGGATGACGTAGGGATAGACGCCGACTTCACACCCGGCCTCCGTCCATCGATAGGCAGAACGGATCGTCTCCGCGAGATCGTCGAGCCGGCCGCGCGGCGACGTGAGGATCAGGTCGAGGAAGGGGGTGATGCCCAGGGACAGCGCCGTCCGCAGGACGGGCTCGATGAATGGATGGATCCGGCCCTTGTGGAACTCCTCGAGCACGTTCCGGGAAAAGCTCTCGACGCCGAAGCCGAGGACCCGAAACCCGCTTCGGCGCATGAGGGCGAGGCGCGCCTCGTTCATCGCGTCGATCCGGTTCGTGCTGATGAACTGGAGCTCCACGGGCAGGGCGCCCGACTTCTTCGCGGCCAGGATCCCTTCGCACAGCGGGACCAGGCGCTGATCGGCGGTGAAGACGAAGATGTCGTCCTGGAAGATGATGGTGCGCACGTCGGGATACGCGGATGCGATGCGGCAGAGCATCGCCAGGCATTCCTCAGCGTCCAGCCGGGCGATCTTCGCCACGCCGTCCTGGGCGGCGTTCAGGAAATTCGTCGAGGAGCAGAACGTGCAGCCAAGCGGGCAGTAGTTGAGCGTGATGAGACGGACCGAACGGATCTCCGCCAACTGCGCCTCGCGCTGAGCCTTGTAGGGCAGGGCTCCGACGCCGTAGGCGGTCTCGAGCCGGCGCCAGTAGTTCCGAAACGGCATCCTCTCGTAGGGTGTCTTGAAGATCGCGTCGCGAAGCTCCTCCCGGGTGAGCGCTGCCTGCGGCCGCCGCTCCAGCGTGCCATCGGGCAGACGGCGAGCCGTACCGGGAATGCCCTCGAGGGGAGATCCGGCCCGCAGCCGCGCCGCCAGCTCCAGGAGCGGCCGCTCCCCCTCGCCCAGCACGACCATGTCGAAGGGCCCGAGATCGAGGACGGCGTCGGGCCGAAACGTCGCCTCCATTCCTCCCGCCACCAGGAGCGCTCGCGGAAGGAGGCGGCGCGTGAGGTGGGCGAGGGCAAGGTCGAATCGAAGGGTCATTCCCGTCGTGGAGAAACCCACGACGTCGAACCGGGCGCTCCTCAGCCGCGCTTCGAGCTTCGTCT
>Ga0210378_10000546_pt1 | contig 19285 bp, 23 predicted proteins | sample PLM1_60_b1redo_FD_155465 | JGI IMG/M metagenome (GOLD analysis project Ga0210378, IMG submission 155465) | Groundwater sediment microbial communities from an aquifer in East River, Colorado, USA - PLM1_60_b1 redo | ecosystem: Environmental > Terrestrial > Soil > Riparian zone | place: USA: East...
GTGCGGTGGGAAGGGGCGTACCGTCAGCGCCGTGGCCGAGGTCGAGGTGACCGGTGACGCCTCGGTCGAGGTGGGCGTCGGCGATGAGGTGGTCATCCGGCTGCCGGAGAACGCCACCACCGGGTACGTCTGGTCGGTGCACACCGCCGGCGACGGCCTGGAGCCGGTGCAGGACTCCATGGTGCCGCCGGACGTCGCAGCGCCCGGCGCCGGCGGCGAGCGGTTCGTGCGGGTGCGCGCCACCGCGCCGACCCACGCCGAGGTGGTGCTGCGCCTGGCGAGGCCGTGGGAGGGCGAGCCGATACAGGAGCGACGGGTGACCGTGACGGTAAGGCCGTGACGGGGTGGATGGACCATTGCACCACTAGAAGCGTGCATATGGTCCATCCACCCCGGGGGTCAGGCGGTCACCACAGGTAGATCTCGTAGATCATGCCGTCCGCTTCCTCCCGGAAGTTGACCGGGCGGTTGGTCTGCCTGGCCTGCGACGCGAGCGTGGTCAGGGCCTGGAAGGCGCCGTCGCGACTGTTGTAGATCTTCCGCCAGCCCAGGCCGACGACGTGGACCCAGGCGTTGCGGGGCTCGTCGATCGTCCACAGGGCATCGATCTTGACGTTGCTCCGCCAGGTCCCGGTGATCGCCTCCGCCGCCCCGGCTGCCGCCGTCGGTGGCATCAACGTCGGGCCGGCCAGCGGGGTCGACCCCGCGACCAGGGCGGCGAGCTGCGCGTCGCTGACCGCGGTCGGAGACGAGGTGCCGGGCACGTCGAGATCGGAGCTCGTGCTGAGGTCCGGCGGTGTGAGAGTTGGGCTTCCCTTGCGAGTGTTGGCCACGATGTTCCCCTACCAGGCGTAGATCTGCTTGACGCTGTTGCTGTCCTCGAACAATCCGACCGGCCTGCTCAGCGCCTTGGCCGCCGCCAGCTCGGAGAGCATGCCGTGCGAGGTGACCGGCGAGCCGCTGTCCAGCCTGACCCAACCGCGCTGCGCGCCGTATGCGTAGACGTTGCCGTCCGACTCGTTGCTCCACAGGCCGAGGATCTGCTGGTCGGGCAGCCACGCACGGATGCTGACGCCGTACACGGCACAGGTCTGGAAGCTCTCGATGCCGCACTCGCCGTAGCCGATGCGGAAGTACCCGCCGTCGCCCCAGCCGGTGGTCCAGCTGTTGCGGCCGATCCAGCAGCCCGCGGCGTCGTCGTAACCGATCAGCACCACGCAATGGCCGCCGGCGAGTGATCCGGTGACGTGCCGGTAGACGCCTGTCTGGTAGCTGAAGAAGTCCTGGAAGACATTGAAGCACGCGGTGACCGAGCCGTATGCGGAGATCGACTCCTTCATTTTCGCGGCATTACCGGAAATGTTCTCGAATGCCGTGACCTTGGCCAGGCGGTTCGGCCAATCGGCGTTGAGATTCGAGCAGTTCTGGTCACCGGCTGTGTACGGGTAGTAGTCCTCGAATGTGATGCCCTTGTCGCGGGCATTGGTGAGCGCGCGGTCCGGCCACCAGCCGGTGCTGCAGGTGCGGCCCTCGGCACGGGCGTGGCAGTAGAACAGCTGCGCCTCGGACAGGTCTATCGGTGTCGTGGTACGGCGGGTGAACCGGAAGACGTTCTCCATGACGGCGGCGGAGCCGAACGCGACGCAGGAGCCGCAGTTGCCCTGGTCCTTGACGGACGTGTCGTAGTTGACGCCACCGACATTGCGCAGGTCGAACGCGGCCGGCGCGCCGAACGCCTCGGCGATGGCCGCTGCGGCCGACGCTGCCTCGTCGTGGGCGGGAAGCTCGGGTCGAGGTGGTACGCCAAGGCGGACGACTCGCTCGTCCTCCTCGAGGGCGGTCATGGACGTGTGCCCGCTTACCCACGGCATGCCGGCGTCCGAGAGCGCGGTGCGCAGCGCGTCGAGGTCGAGTGGCTGTCGTGGTTGGGTGGTTTCTGGCATAGCAGATCCCCACTGTACTTTCGGTAGAGCGACACTTTCGGTAGAGCGACACTTTCGGTAGAGCGACACTTTCGGTAGAGCGACGAGGTTTTGCCACCGACGTGGTCACGAATTCGAGTTCGTGATTTTCGGCCCGGTGGCATGCGTTGGACGGTCGAACGGGCCGTCACGGCTGCGGTGACTTATCGGGCTTCGACGTCCGGCAGAGTTGCCGTTGAAATACCCATCAATATTTCTACACGTTTTGACGCTGCTTGCCAAGTTTTCGTGAACGCTTGCCCCGAATGCCGGGAAATTCATTCGGCCGTGCCGGGCCATGACCGACCACACCGACGCGCGCCGAGGCGATGGTGCGCCCGGCACGCGTCGGCAGAGGTCGCCCCGCTTTCAGGCGGCGGTCAGGCCGCGGTCAGGCCACGGTCAGGTCACTGTCACCACAGGTAGATCTCGTAGATCATGCCGTCGGCCTCCTCGCGGAGGTTGACCGGACGGCTGGTCTGGCGGGCCTGCGACGCGAGCGTGGTCAGCGCCTGGTAGGAGCCGTCGCGGCCGTTGTAGATCTTCCGCCAGCCCACGCCGACGACGCGGACGAACGCGTTGCGGGTCTCGTCGATCGTCCACAGGGCGTCGATCTTGACATTGTTCCGCCAGGTCGCTGTGACGGCGCCGGCGGCATCGACGCCGACCGCCGGTGGCGCCACGGTCGGGCCGGCCAGCGGGGTCGACTCGGCGACCAGTGCGGCGATCTGCTCGTCAGTGATCTTGCTCGGCGACGAGGTGCCGGGCACGTCCAGGTCGGACGTGGTGCCGAGCTCCTCCGGCGGCGTGACGGTCGGGCTTGCCTTGCGAGTCGTTGCCACGATGCTTCCCCTACCAGGCGTAGATCTGCTTGACACTGTTGCTGTCCTCGAACATCCCGACCGGCCGGCCAAGCGCCTTGGCGGCGGCCAGCTCGGAGAGCATGCCGTGCGAGGTGACCGGCGAGCCGCTGTCGAGCTTGATCCAGCCGCGCTGCGCGCCGTAGGCGTACACGTTGGCGTCCGACTCGTTGCTCCACAGCCCGAGGATCTGCTGGTCGGGCAGCCAGGCGCGCAGGGTCACGCCGTACACCGCGCAGGTCTGGAAGGTCTCGATGCCGCACTCGCCGTACGCGATGCGGAAGTACCCGCCGTCGCCCCAACCGGATCCCCAGCTGTTGCGGGCGATCCAGCACCCGGCGCCGTCGTCGTACCCGATGAGCACGACGCAGTGGCCGCCGGCGAGCTCGCCAGTGACGTGCCGGTACACACCCGACCGGTAGCTGAAGAAGTCCTGGTAGACGTTGAGGCACGCCGTGACAGAGCCGTACGCGGAGATCGACTCCTTCATCTTGGCCGCGTTGCCCGAGATGTTCTCGAACGCGGTGACCTTGGCCAGGCGGTTCGGCCAGTCGGCGTTGAGGTTCGAGCAGTTCTGGTCGCCGGCCGTGTACGGGTAGTAGTCCTCGAACGTGATGCCCTTGTCGCGGGCATTGGTGAGCGCGCGGTCCGGCCACCAGCCGTTGCCGCAGTTGCGGCCCTCCGCCCGCGCGTAGCAGTAGAACAGGTGCGCCTCGGACAGGTCGATCGCGGTCGTGGTGCGGCGGGTGAACCGGTAGACGGTCTCCATCGCGGCCGCGGACCCGAATGCGACGCACGAGCCACAGCCGCCCTGGTCCTTGACGGGTGTGTCGTAGCTGACGCCACCGACGTTGCGCAGGTCGAAGGCGGCCGGCGCACCGAAGCCGTCGGCGCTCACCGCCATCGCGGCCACGGTCTCGTCGTGGGCGGGTAGCTCCGGCTTGGGCGGTACGCCGAGGCGGATGACCCGCTCGGTCTCCTCCAGCGCCGTGATCGAGGTGTATCCGTGCTCCCATGGCCGGCCGGCCTCCGTGAGCGCGGCCTGCAGGCTGTCCAGATCGAGTGGTAGTCGGTGCGGTTTGGAGTTTTCGGGCATGTCACATCCCGGATGGGTTCGATGCGGTACCGGATGTAGCTTCTGACGCCCGTTGAGGATGCTGGCCGAAGCCTCGCGGATACGTGCACCAGCCGGAGTTCATCCGGAAGAGTTCAGATTTCCGCAGGCGGGTGGCACCGCGGCCAGCCGGTCGCCGAGCGGCAGGACGTCCGGTCCGCTGTGCAGCACGACGCCGGCGGCGAACCGGGCACCGAGCCGGTCCCTGAGCGCGGTGAGGTGCCTGATGTCGCGAGCGCCGACGCCCACGCCGGCCTTCACCTCGATGGCGGCGATCCGGTTGGATGGCAGATCCGCCCCTCTCAAATGGCAGATCTGCCGCCTGTGATGGCAGATCTGCCGGCTTCGAATGGCGGATCCGCCAGCCCTCGGGTCGCTGCTCTAGCGGACGGGTTCCATGTGCAGGCGGGCGAAGAGCAGGGACTCGGACACCGCGGTGACGCGCTGCTCGCGGGTGCGGAAGTGGCGGGTGGTGATCTCCACGACGACGGTGCCGTCGAAGGAGTCGCGGCCGAGGCGCTCGCATACCTCGACGACCGGCTGAGTACCGCGGCCGGGCACGAGGTGCTCGTCGCGGGGCGCGCCGCTGCCGTCGGTGAGGTGGACGTGGGCGAGGCCGGGGCCCATCCGGTCCATCAGGGCGAGCGCGTCCTGGCCGGAGGCGGCGGTGTGCGAGAGGTCGAGGGTGTAGTGCGGGTAGCCGGCGTCGGTGGGGTCCGGCGTCGGGTGGAAGGCAGAGACGGTGAACCGGCCACGGCGGACCGGGAACATGTTCTCGACGGCGATCCGCACCCCGGTGCGGGCCTCGGCGGCCAGCACCTCGTCATGGAAGGACCTCGCGTAGCGCCGCTGCCAGCGAAACGGCGGGTGGATCACCATGGTGGCCGCGCCCAGCTCGTTGGCGGCGTCGGCGCTGCGCCGCAGCCGCTGCACGGGGTCGCTGCCCCAGACCCGCTGCGTGATCAGCAGACACGGCGCGTGCAGGGCCAGGATCGGCACGCCGTAGCGCTGCGACAGCCGCGCCAGCAACGGCAGCTCCTGGCTCGCCGGGTCGGTCCACACCATCACCTCGACGCCGTCGTAGCCGAGGTCCGCGGCAAGCTGGAACGTCCGGTCGACGCCCTCCGGCCACACCGATGCGGTGGACAGCGCGACGGGTGGCACCCTCACCGGCCCAGCAGCAGCAACGCGGCCGGCGACACCGTGACGAACAGGCCGACCAGCACGGTGACCACGGTGGTCTGCAGGTCGTCGGAGTGCCTGATCCGCCGGACGATCCAGACCAGCGCCGTGATGACGACCAGCGCGACGACGAGCGCGGCCAATGGCATGAACTGCCACAGCCCCTGGAAGCCCAGCCACAGCGCCGCCCCGCCGACCGCGCCGATGGCGAGCTGGGAGGTCATCACCAGCCACTCCCGTGTCGGCGACTCCTCGTCGAGGTCCTCGTCCTCGTCGACCTCGTCGTACTCGTCGTCGAGCAGCTCGTCATCGTCGTCAGGCGCGGGCGACCGCGCGGCGGTCCGCCCCCGCGGTGCGGTCACGTTGGCCGATGCCGACCTGGCCGGCGCCGACCTGGCCGGTGGCTCGGCGTCCGGCGCGGTGCCGAGCTGCCGGGGCCCCTTCGTCGCCTCCGAAGCAACCGCCGGATGCTGCTCGCTGCGTCGCGGGGCGTCCCCCCAGTCCGGCTCGTCGGGTTCTGGCTGGTACTGGCCGCGCCGCTGCGGCTCTGCTCGCCGAGGTGGCGCGCCGTACCGGGAGCCGCTGTCCCGCGCCGTGCCACCTGGGGCAGCCACACCGGGCGTTGCCGCGCCACCGAGTGCCGCGGCGTCCCGTGCTGCCGCCGCGCCGCCTCGGCCGGCTGCGGCCGGTGCCGTGGTGCCGCCGGGTGCCGACGCGCCGCCTCGGCCCGCCGCGCCCGGTGCCGTGCGGCCCTTGACCGTCGCGCCTCGCGCGGACGGCGGGTTCAGGGCGTCCGGTTCGATGCGGGGGAACCGGTCGGTCGGCTCGTCGTCGCGGTGCGGACGGATGGTCGGGGGCGGGGCCATCCGCGGGGGCTGCTGGCGGACCGGTGACGTGGCCCGCGGCGTGGTCGTGCTCGGTGGCACCGCTCTGACGGCCGGCGCCGCACCGTGCGACGGCGGACGTTCACCGCGGTCGGCCGGCCACGACGGCACTACCGGCTGGCCGTGCTCGTCGAGCCGGCGCATGGTTGCGCTGTCGGACAGCACCCGGTCGATGATGGCCTGCGGGGCGGTGTCCTCGGGGTCGCTGGCTCGGCGCCGGCGGCGGCCGCCCGGCGGCACAGAGCTGCCCCCGTACTGGGCGAGCAGATCGGCCACAGTCCGGGGGGTTGCGTCGACAGAATCGTCGCCCCGATTGCTCATCATGTTCACGGTGCCTCGTCCATGAGCGTTCGTCCAGTCTCCGGACGGAGATCACCGTTCGGCCCGATCGTTCCTTGCGGCTCCAGCTCGGTGTCCAGCCGGCGCAGGATGACGCCCTCGCGCAGCGCCCACGGGCAGATCTCCAGCTCGGCGAGCCCGAGCGCGCGCATGGTGGCCTCGGCGACGAGCGCGCCGGCGACGAGCTGGTGAGCCCGGCTGGCGCTGACGCCCTCCAGCTCCGCGAGGTCGTCGGCGGACATCCGCGAGATGAACGCGATCACCTGCCGCAGCCCGGCGTCGGTGAGGGTACGCCGCACCCGCAGCCCGGCGCTGGACGGCGCGGCGCCGGTCAGCCTGGACAGCGAGCGGAACGTCTTGGACGTTGCCACGGCGCGGTTCGCGACGCCGGTCTTGCGCAGCTTCTTCACCGCTGGCGCGAGCTGGTCGTCGAGCCATTCGCGCAGCTCGGCGACCTGCGGCCGGGTCGGCGGATGGTCGGACAACCGCTCCCGACGCAGCCGCCCGGCGCCAAGCGGCAGGGAGATCGCCAGCTCGGGGTCCTCGTCGACGCCGCTGGCCAGCTCCAGCGAGCCGCCGCCGATGTCCAGCACCAGCAACCGGCCCGCCGACCAGCCGTACCACCGGCGCACCGCCAGGAACGTGTACCTGGCCTCGTCCTCGCCGGAGAGCACCGACAGCGTGACGCCGGTCTCGACGCGGATCCGTTCCAGCACCTGCGCCGAGTTGGACGCGTCGCGGATGGCCGAGGTGGCGAACGCCATGATGTCCTGGCAGCCGAGGTCGAACGCGGCCTGCTTGGCCGCCGCGACCGTGCGGACCAGCACCTCGGCGCCTGAGCGGGTCAGCCTGCCGTTCCTGACCTGCTCGGCCAGCCGCAGCACCGACTTCTCCGAGCTCATCGGCGTCGGGTGTGCGCCGCGATGCGCGTCGACGACGAGCAGGTGCACCGAGTTCGACCCGACGTCGAGCACCCCTAGCCGCATGCGGTGCACCGTACCCGGCCGGTGGCCTACGGTTGGTAAGCGTGAGCAGTCCGTACGACCCGCAGCAGCCCTACCAGCAGGGTTATCCGCCGCAGCCCTACCAGCCGGACTACCCGCAGCAGCCCTACCAGCAGGACTACCCGCAACAGCCGTACCAGCAGGCCGGTTATCCACCTGCCGGCTATCAGCAGTGGCAGCCACCAACGGCCGAGCGGCCGCGACGTCCGGGCCTGCTCGTCGCGGCCGGCGTGCTGTGGCTGCTCAACGGCGCCTTTCTGCTGGTGTTCGGCGTGATCACCGCGGTGGCTGACCGGTTGCCCGGCTTCGAGAAAGCCATGCTCGAGAGCGGCAACCAGATCACCCGCCAGCAGCTGCTGGCCGTCGGCATCAGTGGTGCGGCGTTCGGTGCGGTGATCGTCGGGCTGGCCATCGCCGTGCTCCTCACCGGCGCAATCTGGGCCCGCATCATGATCATCGTCGTTGCCGTCGTGCCGACCTTGTTCCTGCTGGTGCTGATCGTGTTCCCGCTGTTCACCATCGCGGCCAGCGTGCTGCAGTTCCTGCCGCCGGTCGGCCGGTACGTGCGGGCAAGGCGCGGCCGGCCGGCCGCGTGGGGGTGACCGGGCCACCGCCGGTGCGGTACGCCGAGGCCGGCTCGTCGTGGTGGCCGCTGGCCTGGGTCCGCTGTTGGCGGTCGCCGACATCGCCGAGGTGGGCGAGGTGGGCGAGGTGGGCGGGGTGGGCGCCTCGATGGGCGCGGTCGTGCTCGGCGGCGGCTGGATCGTGCCGAACGGCACCGACGGCGTGCCGCGTCGCCTCCGCGACGGCCGCAGCGTGCTCGCCTGGGTCCACGACGCCGGCGCGCTGAGCGCCGCGCTGCGCCCGCTGGTCCCTCGAGCGGGCGACGCGGGATAACCTCCCGGCTGATGAATCCCGAGCACGAGCCCGACCTGTCGACACCGGTGAGCACCGACACGGCCGACGAGCAGCCCGCCCGGTCCGTCCCGGCCGTGCCCGCCGCCCTGGCCGAGCCACTCGCCCGGTCCGAGCCGCCAGCACCCGCCCTGGCCGAGCCCGTCGCGCAGCCGCCACGGCCCGCTCGCCAGCTGAACCGGCCGGCCCGCTGGCTCGTCGCCGTCGTCGAGGTGGCCGCGGTCGTCGGCCTCGCGGCGCTGGCCGGCTGGGCGTGGCACCGTGCGTCGATCCCGGTGCAGCTGCCCGAGTACGAGAACCCGGCCATCCCGCGCTCCGCCAGCCGCATGTCCGGCCCATGGGCCGTCGCCGCCGTCGCCGCCGCGACCCTCGCCGGCGTGCTCTTGCTCGACGCGGTACGGGAGGTTCTGCTCGCGGCGCGGGCCGAGCATCGAACGCGGTCCGCAAGTGCCGGCGCTCCCCACGAGGATGTGGAATCTCCCCAGTAGAAGGAGCACGATGTCACATCCTCGCCAAACGAGCCCGGCGAGCACGGGAAGCCCGGCCTCCGCCGAGCTGTACGCGCGGGCCTGTGCGGTCATTCCGGGGGGCGTCAACTCGCCGGTGCGGGCGTTTGCGGCGGTCGGTGGTACGCCGCGGTTCATGGTTCGCGGCAGTGGCGCGCACCTTGTCGACGCCGACGGGACGCGCTACGTCGACCTGGTGTGCTCATGGGGGCCGATGATCCTCGGCCACGCCCACCCCGAGGTCGTGGCCGCCGTGCGCGCCGCGGCCGGCGACGGCCTGTCCTTCGGCGCCCCAACGGCCGCAGAGGTGGAGCTGGCCGAGGAGATCGTGCGGCGGGTGCCACCCGTGCAGCAGGTGCGCCTGGTCAACTCCGGCACCGAGGCGACCATGAGCGCGGTCCGGCTGGCCCGCGGGTTCACCGGCCGCGCCAGGACCATCAAGTTCGCCGGCCACTACCACGGCCACGTCGACGCCCTGCTGGCCGCGGCCGGCTCCGGAGTTGCCACGTTCGGCCTGCCCGCGTCGCCGGGCGTGCTCGGCGCCACCGACACCATCGTGCTGCCGTACAACGACCTCGACGCGGTGCGCGCCGCGTTCGCCGCGCACGGCCCGTCGATCGCGTGCGTGATCACCGAGGCGGCCGCGGGCAACATGGGCGCCGTAGCACCGCTGCCCGGCTTCAACGCCGCGCTGCACGCCCTCTGCGACGAGCACGGCTCCCTGCTGATCATGGACGAGGTGATGACGGGCTTCCGGGTCGGCCCGTCCGGCTGGTACGGCCTGGAGGGCGTGGCCGGCGACCTGTACACGTTCGGCAAGGTGATGTCCGGCGGCCTGCCGGCAGCCGCCTTCGGCGGACGCGCCGACGTGATGTCCCTGCTCGCCCCGGCCGGCCCGGTCTACCAGGCCGGCACGCTCTCGGGTAACCCGGTCGCCGTCGCCGCGGGCCTGGCCACCCTCCGCCTTGCCGGCGCCGACGTGTACGCCGCGCTCGACGCCAACGCCAGCCGCCTCGGCTCGCTGATGACGGCCGCGCTGACCGCCGAGGGTGTGCCGCACGTCGTGCAGTACGCCGGCAACCTGCTGTCCGCCTTCTTCGCCGATGCGCCTGTCACCGACTACGCCGCCGCCAAGGCGGCGCGGACCTGGCGATTTCCCCCGTTCTTCCATGCGCTGCTCGACCACGGTGTCTACGCCCCGCCCAGCGCCTTCGAGGCCTGGTTCGTCTCCGCCGCTCTCTCCGACGACGATTTCGCGACGATCGAAGCCGCCCTGCGCCCCGCCGCCCGCGCCGCCGCGGCGGCGTCTCCACCGGCCTAGCATTGCAAAGTAGCATCTTTGTGCTACTTTGGTGTGGTGCACCCTGAACCCAGCCAGCCCGACTCGATCGGCATCCGCGAGCTGCGGCAGCACGCGTCCCGGTACATCGACCTGGTCATGACCGGCCACCGGATAGCCGTCACCCTGCGCGGCCGGCTCGTCGCCTACCTGGTCCCCGCGGACGACTACGGCTCGATCCTTGATCGGCTGGCCGCCGTCGGCAACTATCGTCCGCCGGCCGGCGGCATCGCCGACCTGCTCCCCGTTCCGGCGGCCCCGCCGGGCAAGCGACCGCTGAGCGAGGTGCTCCGCGAGCTGCGGGACGAGGATCGCTGGTGATCTACATCGACACGTCGGCACTGGTGAAGCTGATCTGGCAGGAACCGGAATCGCCGGAGCTGGCACGTTATCTGGCCGACCGCGACGAGGATCGCCTGGTGTCCAGCGCCTTGCTGGCCATCGAGACCCGGCGCACCGTGCTCCGCGAGGATCCGACCCAGTTGCCCCGCGCCGACCTGCTGCTCACCAGGGTCGGGCAGGTGGCCATTAGCGATCCGATCGTGGAGTCTGCGAGCCGGCTACCGGACGCGGCGCTGCGGTCGCTGGACGCGATCCACCTGGCCACCGCGCTGCTGCTCGGCCGTGAGGTGGACGTCCTGGTCAGCTACGACAAGCGGATGTGCAGCGCCGCGCAGGCCCGCGCCATCGCCACCGCCAGCCCTGGCTGACGTAGCGATGACCTACCCTCGGGCCACGTGAACACCGCAGAGGCGGCCGGCGTGACCCGCACCGTGGTGCACCTGGTACGGCACGGCGAGGTGAACAACCCCGACGGGCTGCTGTACGGGCGGCTGCCGGGCTACCACCTGTCCGACGTCGGACGCAAGCAGGCCGGGATCGTGGCGGAGGATCTGGCCGACCGCGACGTGACCTGCGTGGTGTCCTCGCCGCTGGAGCGGGCGCGGGAGACGGCCACGCCGATCGCCGCGGCCCACCGGCTGGACGCGCGGACCGACGACCGGCTGATCGAGGCGGCGAACGAGTTCGAGGGCATGCGGGTCGCGGTCGGCGACGGGGTGCTCCGCCATCCGCGGTTCTGGCTCAAGCTGTACAACCCGTTCCGGCCGTCGTGGGGCGAGCCGTACCGGCAGATCGCGCGGCGCATGCTGGCCGCCGTTCACGACGCCCGCGCGCTGGCCGGCGGCCACCAAGCGGTGTGCGTGTCGCACCAGCTTCCGATCTGGACGCTGCGCCGCCACCTGGAGGGGCGGCGGCTGTGGCACGACCCGCGCCGACGGCAGTGCTCGCTGGGGTCGCTGACCAGCCTGGTCTTCGACGACGAGCGGCTCGCCGGGATCGTGTACTCGGAGCCGGTCGGGGCCACCGACCCGAGGGCGACCGGCGCATGAGAACGCTGCTCGCACTGGTGGTGCTGGTGGCCGCGGCCGGGTGCGCCACCGGCAGCGACGCCGTGGCGCGCGGCGGGCAGTTCGAGTTCGTCTCGCCTGGCGGCCAGACCAGGATCTTCTATGACCCGCCGGGCGAGCGTGGCACGGTCGGCGGGATCTCCGGCGACAGCCTGCTGGAGCCGGGCCGCACGATCGGTGTCGACGACCTCGCCGGCAAGGTCGTCGTCGTCAACCTGTGGGGTTCGTGGTGCGGCCCGTGCCGCGCCGAGGCCGACGATCTGCAGCGGGTCGCGTCCGCGACCGCCGGCAGCGGGGTGGCGCTGCTCGGCATCGACCTGCGCGACGACCGCGCGGCGGCCGCCGACTTCGTCCGCGACCGGGGACTGACCTGGCCGTCCATCTACGACCCGCCTGGCCGCTCGCTGCTGGGGTTGCGCGGTTACCCGCGCAACGTCATCCCGTCCACGATCGTCCTGGACCGCCAGCACCGCGTCGCCGCCATCTTCCTCACCACCCTCCTCGACACCGACCTCCTCCCCCTCCTCCACCGCCTCACCGCCGAACCCTGACCGCCCCGCGGCGCGCGTTCGGGGCCGCCTCCAAACCGCGATACGCGGGCTTATCGCGCTTTGCGGTGGCGTCATACCCGCGATAAGCCCGCTTATCGCGCTTTGCGGTGGGGTCGTACCCGCGATACGCAGGCTTATCGCGGTCGAGGGCGTGGGGTGCCCAGGCGGCCCCGCGGCGAGGGCACGGCGAGGGTCGACCTATCGTGGGACGGCGTGGGGCTCTCCGACCTGGCCATCTCCGGCCCGCTGCTGCTCGCGGCGCTGGTGGCCGTCGCGGCGGGTGCGGTGAGCTTCGCGTCGCCGTGCGTGCTGCCGCTGGTGCCCGGGTACCTTGGGTACCTGGCTGGCCTGGTCGGCGGCGAGCACACCGAGGGCCACGACCGCGCACGGTGGCGGGTGGCCGGTGCAACGGTGCTGTTCGTGCTCGGCTTCACGGCGGTGTTCGCGGCCGGCGTGCTCGTCGTCCTCGGCCTGTCCGACGCGCTGCTGCGCAACGAGCTGCTGCTGCAGCGGGTCGGCGGCGTGCTGACGATCGCCATGGGTCTGGTGTTCGTCGGACTGGTGCCGGCGTTGCAGCGCGAGGTCAGGATCCACCGCGTGCCGGACGCCGGCGTGCTGGGCGCGCCGCTGCTCGGGGCCGTGTTCGGGCTGGGCTGGACGCCGTGCCTCGGCCCGACCCTGACCGGGGTGGTTGCCGTGGCCACCGGTACCCAGGCCGGCGGCACGCTGGCCCGTGGCGTGCTGCTCGTGCTGGCCTACTGCGCCGGGCTCGGGCTGCCGTTCGTGCTGCTGGCCCTGGGTGCGCAGCGCGCCGTCGGTGCCCAACGCTGGCTGCGCCGCCACGTTAGGGCGGTGCAGCTCGCCGGCGGCGCCATGCTGGTCATCGTCGGATTGCTGCTGGTCAGCGGGGTGTGGGCGGACCTGGTCAACGCCATCCGCGGGCAGATCACCGGATTCGAGACGCCGCTGTGAGCGCCGCTGTGGCGTTCCTTCGCAACACCTGGCGCGGGCTCACCAGCATGCGGACCGCGCTGGTCCTGCTGTTCCTGCTCGCGCTCGCGGCGCTGCCCGGCGCGCTGCTGCCGCAGTACTCGCTGAACGCCGCGGCCGTCGAGCGGTACAAGGCGGCGCACACCGCGATCGCCCCGCTGCTGGACCGGCTGGGCTTCTTCGACGTCTTCTCGGCCGTCTGGTTCGCCGCGATCTACCTGCTGCTGTTCGTCTCGCTGGTCGGCTGCCTGGTGCCGCGCAGCCTTGACTATTCGCGCGGCCTGCTGGCCCGGCCGGTGGCCACGCCGCGCAACCTGCGCCGGCTGCCGCACCACGCGGCGGCGTCCGTGCACGCGGAACCGGCCGAGGTGATCACGGCGGCGGGGCGGCGGCTGCGCGGCTGGCGGATGGCGGAGGCCGTCGAGCCGGGCGGCGCGCACACCGTGTCCGCCGAGCGCGGCTACCTGCGCGAGGCCGGCAACCTGGTGTTCCACTTCGCGCTGCTCGCGCTGCTCGTCGCGTTCGCGGTCGGCAAGCTGTACGGCTACGAGGGGCAGGTGATCGTGCTCGCCGGCGGCGGGCAGTTCTGCAACTCGGGGCTGCTGGCGTACGACTCCTTCAAGCCGGGCACCAGGGTGGACGGCACCCAGCTCGACCCGTTCTGCGTGCGGGTCGACGGCTTCGCCGCCGAGTACGAGCCGAACGGGCAGCCGCATTCGTTCCTGGCCGACATCGCCTACCAGGACGCCGCGGCGCTCGCGCGGGCCGGCGGCGCGGCTGTCGACGGCGACGCGGCTGTCGACGGCGGCGCGTGGCGGCAGGCGACACTGCGGGTCAACCACCCGCTGCGGCTCGGTGGCGATCGGGTGTACCTGATCGGGCATGGGTACGCGCCGCGCTTCACCGTGACCTTCCCCGACGGGCAGCAGCGCACCGGCGCGATCCAGTGGCGCTCGGTGGACGCGGCGACGCTGCTCTCCGAGGGCGCCACCAAGTTCGACCCGCCGGGGGTCACCGACCCGCAGCAGCGCCGCCAGCGGCAGCTCGCGATCACCGGCCTGTTCGCGCCGACGGCCTTCCTCGACGGCGCCATCCTCAGCTCCTCCTTCCCCGGCCTGCGCGATCCGGCGGTCGCCGTCGATGTGCTGCGCGGCGACCTCGGCACCGAGGCCGGCCGCGGGCAGTCGATCTTCGGCGTGGACCAGTCCATGGTGGACTCCGGACGGCTGCAGCGGGTGGCGCGGCAGAACCTGCTGCTGGGGGAGCAGCTCACCCTTGACGACGGCACGGTCGTGCGGTTCGACGGCGTGCAGCAGTGGATCTCGCTGCAGGTCTCCTACGACCCCACCCAGCAGTGGGTCCTGCTAGCCGCGCTGTGCGTGCTCGGCGGGCTCGGGGCGTCGCTGTCGATCAAGCGTCGGCGGTTCTGGGTGCGCGCCACCCCGATCACGGACGCCGCCGCCGACGGCCGTACCGTGGTCGAGGTCGGCGGGCTGGCCCGCACCGACCAGGCAGGCTACGGCGAGGAGTTCTCCCGGCTGGCCACCCTCGTACTTCAGGGTGAGGCAGCGTCGGAGCCCTCGCGGCGCGCGGCGCTGGCACGGAAGGGATAGCCCATGACGGTGAACGCCACCCTGGCCACCTACAGCGACTGGTGCTACGCCGGCGCGGTCATCGTCTACCTGTTCGCGCTGGTGTTGCACGGCGTGCAGTTCGCAACCGGCCGCCGCGTCGCAGCGCGCGAGCTCGTGGCGGCCGCAGCCCTCGACGGTGTGCCTCCAAGTACCACCAACCCCCCGGTTGGTGGTACTTGGAGGCACACCACCACCACCACCACGGCCACCGCTGGACGGATGGTCGTGTCGCTGACCGTGCTGGGCGCGCTCATCCACGCCACCTCGCTGCTGCTGCGCGGGCTGGCCGTGCAACGCGTGCCGTGGGGCAACATGTACGAGTTCGGCTCGGCCATCTGCCTGGCCGCGGTGGTGAGCTGGCTGGTGCTGCTGCGCCGCCACAGCGCGTCCGGGCCGGGCGTGCAGCGCCTCGGCGTGTTCGTGCTGCTGCCGATCGTGGTCCTGCTGTTCACCTCGGGCACCCTGCTGTACACGAAGGCCGCCCCGCTGCAGCCGGCCCTGCGGTCGTACTGGATCGCGATCCACGTCCTCGCCGCGGTGATCGCCAGCGGCGTGCTGCTGGTCGCCGGCGCGGCCAGCGTCGGATACCTGCTGCGGGCCAGCGGCCGCGCCGAGCGGCTGCCCGCGGCGGACGTGCTCGACCGGCTGGCCTACCGCGCCACCATCGCCGCCTTCCCGGTGTGGACCTTCGCGATCATCACGGGCGCCGTCTGGGCCGAGACCGCGTGGGGCCGGTACTGGGGCTGGGACCCCAAGGAGACCGTCGCGCTGGTGGCCTGGGTGGTGTACGCCGGCTACCTGCACGCGCGGGCGACCGCCGGCTGGCGCAGGGCCGCTGCCTGGGTCAACGTCGCCGGCTTCGCGGTGATGATATTCAACCTGTTCTTCGTGAACCTCGTGGTCAGCGGGTTTCACTCCTACGCGGGAGTGGGCTGAGCGGAACCCCGCCACGATGAGCAGCGTCCCTGCCTGACGGCTACCGTCGCTGGCGAGTAGGGCTCTGCCCGGGCATTGGCGCGGGTCGAACAGGAAGGACCCACCGGTGACCGGACGGCAGGACGAGCCGGATGTGCGCCCAGATGCACGCTGGTTCCCGCCCGTGTTCCCGCTCGGCCAGGAGCCGCCGGCACCGGCCGCGGTGGCCTGGCAACCGCCCCCGGTGCCCGCGCAGCAGGCCGTGCCCCCGCAGGCATCGGGCGGCCCGTACCGGGTGGACCAGCACCCGTCCGGCCCGTACGCCACCGACCCGGTGCCCAGGGTGCCGCCGTACCTGCCCGACCAGCACCCCTCCGAGCCATATCCCTCTGGGCCCAACCGCGTCGACCAGCACCCGTCAGGCCCGTACGGGGTGGAGCATCCGTCCGGTCCGCACCGCGCAGACCAGCCGGCGCCGTACCAGCACGGCCAGCCCCCGTACCAACCCCACGGCCACTGCGCCCCGTCGCCCTACGCCCCCGGCGACGCCGTGCCGGCCGCGCACGACCTGTCCTCGGCGCAGCTGCTGCGCCAGACGAGGCGGCCGCCGCAGTCCGGCTGGCGCCGCGCCGTCTACCTGGCAAGCGGCCGCAGCATCAACCTCGGCGAGAGCGCGTCGGACCGAGCGCGGCGCGAACTGATAGCGCTGATCAACCAGCCGCTGCAGGGCTGCTACAAGATCGCCATGCTGAGCCTCAAGGGCGGCGTCGGCAAGACCACGACGACCACAGCGCTCGGCTCGACGTTCGCCTCCCTGCGCGGCGACCGGGTGATCGCCGTCGACGCCAACCCCGACCGCGGCACGCTGTCCCAGAAGATCCCGCTGGAGACCACCGCGACGGTCCGCCACCTGCTTCGCGACGCCCAGCGCATCCGCCGCTACTCCGACGTCCGCTCCTACACCTCACAGGGCCCGAGCAGGCTGGAAGTGCTGGCCAGCGAGCAGGACCCGGCCGTGTCGGAGGCGTTCAGCGAGGCCGACTACCGGCGCACGGTCACCCTGCTCGAGCACTTCTACAACATCGTGCTCACCGACTGCGGCACCGGGCTCATGCACTCGGCCATGAGGGGCGTGCTCGACGTCGCCGACTCGTTGGTGATCGTGTCGTCCGGCTCGATCGACGGCGCGCGCTCGGCGTCCGCCACGCTCGACTGGCTCGACGCGCACGGCTACCGGCTGCTCGTCGCCCGCTCCGTCGCAGTGATCAACTCGGTGCGCCCGAAGTCGGGCAAGGTCGACCTCAACAAGGTGTCCGAGCACTTCGCCGCCCGCTGCCGCGCGGTGTGCCGCATCCCGTTCGACCCGCATTTCGAGGAGGGCGCCGAGATCGAGCTCGACCACCTTGCCGGCCCCACCCGACTCGCACTCCTCGAACTGGCGGCCACCGTCACCGACGACTTCCCGCACCCCGGCAGCCGCGCCCACCACCGCTGAGCCAACCCGCGCCAGCCCCGCGCCAGCCCCGGGCCAGTGTCGCGATGCCAGCTACGGCCGTAGTGCGAGGGCGCGTAAGGACTCATCGCCGGCCGACCACGCGGACCAGCCTGGCCCGGCATCGGCCGGGCTAGCTAGCGGTCGCGGTCGCCAGGGGGACGGCGGTAGCGTTCGCCCAGTCGGCGGAGGAACTCGGGGTCGTCGTCCGGAGCGAGTACTCGCCGACGTGCTCGCGGGAACGGGTTGAGACTGGAACTGAGCAACGCCCAGACCACCGCGAACACGGTCACCGCACCGATCAGGGCCAACAGGTAGAGCACCGCGCAGCCACCTCCTCTCGACGAGCGTGATGTACGAGGGTAACCCGCGTTCTCTCCACCGTAGGCTGCATCGTCATGGACGCGGTCGACCGCAGGATAATCGCCGCACTCAGGAAGAACGGCAGAGCAACATTCGCCGAGCTGGGTCGGCAGGTCGGGCTGTCCGCGTCGGCCGTGCACGAGCGGGTCGGCAAGCTGGAGGCGTCCGGCGTCATCGTCGGCTACCACGCCGTCGTCGACCCGCGCACGGTCGGGCTCGGGGTCACCGCGCTGGTCGGCATCCAGCCGACCGACACCGGCGACGACGACGCCATCGCGGCAGCCATCGGGGAGCTGGACGAGGTGGAGTCGTGCTACGCGGTCGCCGGCGACGAGGCGTTCGTCGTCAAGGTCAGGGTGGCCACCGTCGACGAGCTCGAGCAGTCGCTCGGGCGCCTGCGCCGCATCGACGGGGTGGCCCGCACCCGCACCACCGTGGTGCTCTCCACCCGGTTCGAGGGCCGCCCGCACACCCCGGGGGTGACCGCCTGATGGGCCGCCTGTTCCTTACGTACACCGTGCTGCGGCTGCTGCTGGTGGCCGTGATCACCGGCATCCTGGTCGTCCTGCAGGTGCCAGGGCTGGTCGCCGTGCTGATCGCCGTCGTGCTCGCCTTCGGGCTGTCGCTTGTGCTGTTCCGGGGGCTGCGGGCACGCCTGGACGCCGAGCTGGCCGCGGCCAGGGCGAGGCGCCGCGCCGAGCGCGAACGCCTGCGGCGCGCGCTGCGCGGCGACGACTCGTGAGCGGCGAAGGGTGCCATGGCACCCTTTCCCACTCACGACCGTGTGATCGGCGTTGGGTCGACGAGGCGGTACGGATCATCGAAGCCGAGACCAACCGCAGCGCCGATACCCACCTGCTGCGCTACCCGCTGCCGCCGGAATGGGACGTCGAGCTGTACCTCAAGGACGAGTCGACGCACCCGACCGGCAGCCTCAAGCACCGGCTGGCGCGGTCGCTTTTCCTGTACGCGATCTGCAATGGCTGGGTGCACGCCGCCACCACGGTGATCGAGGCGTCCTCCGGCTCAACCGCGGTCTCGGAGGCGTACTTCGCGCGCCTGCTCGGGCTACCGTTCGTCGCGGTCATGCCGCGCTCCATCAGCGAGGAGAAGATCGCGCTGATCGAGGCGCAGGGTGGCCGCTGCCACCTCATCGACGATCCGGCGGCGATCTACGCCGAGTCCCGCAGGCTGGCGCAGGAGTGCGGCGGGCACTACATGGACCAGTTCACCCACGCCGAGCGGGCCACCGACTGGCGGGGCAACAACAACATCGCGGAGTCGATCTTCCAGCAGCTCGCGCTCGAGCGGCACCCGGTGCCGCGCTGGATCGTGGTCGGCGCCGGCACCGGTGGCACGTCGGCGACCATCGGCCGCTACGTCCGCTACCGCCGGCACGACACCTGCCTCGCCGTCGCCGACCCGGAGCACTCGGTGTTCTATGACGCCTGGTGCGAGGACGACCCGCTGCGCACCGGGTGCCGCGGCTCTCGCATCGAGGGCATCGGGCGGCCGCGCGTCGAGCCGTCCTTCGTCGGCCAGGTGATCGACCGGATGGTCAAGGTGCCGGACGCCGCGTCGATCGCCACCATCCGGCACGTGGACGGCGTGCTCGGCCGGCGGGTCGGCGGTTCCACCGGCACCAGCCTGTGGGCCGCGTTCGGCATCATCGCCGAGATGCTGGCCGCGGACGTGTCCGGCAGCGTGGTGACGCTGCTGTGCGACGGCGGCGAGCGCTACGGGCACACCTACTACGACGACGGCTGGGTGGCCGCGCAGGGCCTGGACCTGGCCGGCCCGCTGGCCGTCCTCGCCCGCTTCCACGCC